>Ga0172366_10001581_pt1 | contig 17719 bp, 13 predicted proteins | sample LakKivSesite69cm_FD_114533 | JGI IMG/M metagenome (GOLD analysis project Ga0172366, IMG submission 114533) | Sediment microbial communities from Lake Kivu, Rwanda - Sediment site 69cm | ecosystem: Environmental > Aquatic > Freshwater > Lake > Sediment | place: Rwanda: Western Province, Lake... | reverse complement strand
ATGGGCGACAGGAAACATGATTTTCCGCAGTCATTCTCCTTTCATTCACCATACTGGAACTATTACCCGTATCAGGCAGATTATTTTGCACGCCTGTCACTCGCACTCTCATCGGGGGAACAGAAAAATAACATCCTGGTGATCGAACCGACAACCACATTGTGGATGTATTATGATCCTTCGGGCAAAAATGAAAAAATCTTTGCATTAGGACAGGCATTTGAGGATTTCATTGATCGGCTGGAGAAGCACCAGGTTGAGTATGACCTCGGTTGTGAAAACATCATCAGGGATCGTGGTAAGGCTGCAGGAGGGAAACTCATTATAAATAAGAGAGATTATAATATGGTTGTCCTGCCTCCGGGCCTGCAAAACCTCGAAAAAGCAACGGTGACATTACTGGAAAAATACCTGGCAGGGGGAGGGAAGATCCTGTCATTCGTTCCACCACCTGGATATGTAAATGGCATTGCAGATACGACAGTCAGCCAGCTGGCTGATAAATACCCTGGGCAGTGGACCGTCATAGAAAATAATCTGGAAAAGGTAATCAGTGAACAACTGGCAGGAGAAGAAATAATCTTTAATAATCCGGGATCCATAAAAGGAATGCTCTTTCATCAGAGGCGGGAGATGAAGGATGGTCAGCTGCTGTTCCTGGTGAACAGCAGCCTGGAAGAAAATGCTAATGGTTCATTCATTGCAAATGGCAGATCGGTCCTTTCCCTGGATGCCGCAACGGGCAGGATAGTCGGGTATCCCTCATCCTCTGAAGGAGATAAACTCTCGGTTGCATTTGACATTGAACCGGCCGGCTCACTCCTTTTATTCATTACAGGTAAAAAAACTTCTTTTCCTGTTCTTGCAGCAATACCTCATACATGGTCACTCGTTGATACAACCGGCAGGCTTGAAATAATTCCTTCATCAGATAACGTGCTGGTACTCGATTACTGCCTCCTGACAATGGGTGCAGACCACCAGTCCGAGCAGTATTTCTATAGCGCTTCAGATAAGATATTTAAGCACCATGGCTTCGAGGATAATCCATGGGTGTCATCCAGCCAGTACAGGACAGGTATACTTGACAGGGATACTTTTAAGACCGGAAAATCGGGATTCAGAGCGGATTTTGTGTTCACGGTGGGAGAGGGTACTAATACTGATGGCATGAGAGTCGTCATTGAACGGCCTGATCTGTACCATATATCAGTGAACGGGACGGTGGTCAAAGCCACGGAAGGCAAATGGTGGCTCGATCCTGTAAACGGTGTTTTTGAGATAGGAACACTTGTAAGGCCGGGGAAGAACATTATCAGCCTGGTTGCCGATCCCATGTCTGTACATTGTGAGCTGGCACCGGTATTCATCCTGAGTAACTTCTCTCTCAGGAGCATCAGCAAAGGGTGGGCGATAGTACCGGCATATGCCTTGGAGAGAGGGAGCTGGTCAGAACAGGGCAGGCCTTTCTACAGCGATGCCGTCACCTACAGGAAAACCTTTATGGTGAATGATACCACCCGGCATTATAAGATCCGGCTTGGCAAATGGAATGGAACCGTTGTAGCAGTCACTGTCAATGGCCGCAAGGCAGGTATTATCTTTAACAATCCCTGGGAGCTCGACGTTACAGGACTGGTGAAAGAGGGTGCAAATGTCGTTGAGGTTACGGTTGTCGGATCACTCAAGAACCTTCTTGGTCCTCATCATAATGTCGGCCGCAGAGGATTCGTCACTCCCTGGAGCTTTAAATATGCCCCTCCGGAACAACCACCTGGAGAGGCATATGATCTTACAGACTATGGTCTCTTCGAAGATTTTACCTTGCTCACCGGTACAGTTGATCCGTCCTGACAGCTAAATCTTAATAAAGATTTCTCGCAGATACAACCGGTAACAGAGATACCATTCGGTAAAATAGACAAGTAAAGCATTGACTATATTGATCAATCCTTTGGGTGCATGAATGCTTCCAAGGAAGCCTTTGGTAAAGATCAACAGAAAATCATTCAGATGGCGTACATTTCCAAACGAGTGACCTTATTTTCTCATAGCATTTGTTATCCTGGGCACGCGTGAGGATACGCGCACTTCTGGGAAGAAGTTCCAGGTTCCCCCACTGCATGTCTGCAGGACGGGCAGGAAAGTTTAAAATTGTACCGTGTTGACGGGTTTTCGGGTAGCAGGTTGAAGCGTTGATGTGTTAAAGCGCTAAAGCGGAAAAGGGTAGAAGTGTAGAAGCGGAAAAGCGTTAACCCATTAAGCCGTTGAACCGTTGAACCTTGAACTCTTCTTCCCGATTCACTACTCACTTCTCACTTTCTTGTTCTTCCGACTCACTACTCACGTTCTTCCTAACAGCCTTCAGCCTAATAGCCTATTTCCCTTCTTTCTACTCAATACTCACTACTCACTTCTCATTTTCTTGTTCTTCCGACTCACGACTCACTTTCTTGTTCTTTCGATTCACGATTCACGACTCACGACTCACGTTCCTCAATCATGCCTCAGCGCTTTGACAGGATCAATACGTGCTGCCCTGATCGCCGGGTACAGGCCGGCAGCAAGACTCACCACCACAGAAAAGGCGACAGCACCAAGGATAAGCCATAAAGGAAAATAAAACAGGTCGATTTTCTCATCGAACTCAGGGATGACCCTGTTCATGATCTGGTTGGCTATACGTGTAACACCATAACCAAGCAGCAGACCGAAAATCGCCCCTATAAATCCGATAAACGATGCTTCTGTGACAAAGATCATCTTTATCCCGTTCTCACTGCCACCCACAGCCTTCATGATACCTATCTCCCTGGTGCGCTCAAGTATAGACATCAACATGGTGTTGATGATGCCTAGTGCTGCTATGATAAGCGCAATGGTCCCGATAGCCCCCAGCATGCTGTCCATGATGAGGAAATTGAGCTTTATCTCTTTTAGCTGGTCAGATATGGAAAATACTCCTACCCCCATTTTTTCTATCTCTTTCCTGATGCGCTCCATCTCTTCGATCTTATGTATCCTTACATAGAAAGAGCTGTAGGTGCCCTCTTTCTTATCCTTATCAAGTATATCCCAGATGCTCGAGAAATTAAGCCTGGGTATCGTGCCGGCTGTCTTTATGGGTATATATGCGCTTTCACGGAAAATATTGAAACCAAAAGTATTCCGCGGCTTTACAATCCCGATTAGTTTATATTCGGTAGCCACCTCCCTGAACGGCTCAAAATTCCTGTCAAGAAAAATACCCAGTGGATTCCTGGCAATTTCCCTGTTGATAGATGCAGTGATAATGCTCACAGTGGTTCCTATCAGGGAATCCGGGGAAATCCTTCTGCAACCTTTCAACGAATCTTCATGGGTCATTTCATAGTCTATGCCGGGCGCATCAACCAGGTAACCGAGATCCTTAAGAAGCTCCCAGCTGACAATGACCGACCTGGCACTGTCATCAGGGAAGAATTTTCCGGCAAGAAGGTTGTTATAAGGATAATATCTGCCCATAGCTGCCGGGAAGGGCTGGATGTTCGTGCTGGTTTCCTTATCCATTATCTTCAGCTTACCGGGGAAGGTCTCTTCAGGAAAGGCAATTTCCACACCCTCAATGGCCTTGATCTGGTTGAGTATGCTGTCAGTGAGCGGCTCCGGTGTTTCTTTGAGCAGGTTCCCTATCCCGGAAATATCACCTGTGGTAAGCTCACTGATGTTCAGCTTCTGGGGTGTGACTGTCATGCTGGTGAACAGGTCATTCTTGTAAAACACATCGGTGATGTTTTTCTGCATACCTGTGCCGAAACTGACCATGGAGGTCAATGTGCCGATGCCTATCACCACCCCCAGGATGGTAAGTGCAGCGCGTAACCTGGTACGCCAGAGGTTGGCGATCCCCATTTCAGCCATGTCAAGAACATTCATTTCAGATCAGACTATAATATTGATATTTAAATACTTTTAAGAACAGATCAGTCCGAAGTCAGAAGACCGGAATCCGAAGTCAGTTCCAGGTTCCAGGTTCTCGGTTTTCATTTCTAAGCTTCGATGTATGCCAAATATTAACTCATTTCGAACCTGGAACCCCGCCCAAACGTACCGTTCGGTACGGGCGGGCCGGAACTTGGAACTTTCTTCTTCGGTCTTCCTTCTCCCGACTTCCCTTTTATCTTTATACTTTTATCTTTTATCTTTGATTCTGTCTTCCGACTTCCGTCTTCCGTCTTCCGACTCCCGACTTCCCTTTTATCTTTTTCTGTCCTCTCCATCCACTATCTGCCCGTCTTTCAGACGAATAATATGATCCGATATCTCTTCCGCTGTTTCCTGGTCATGGGTGACAAGAAGGACGGTGATACCTTTGTTTTTATTCAGGTCCTGCAGCAAGCCTATAATTTCCCTGGCTGTTATGCTGTCAAGGTTACCGGTCGGTTCATCTGCCAGCAGCATGGAAGGTTCGTTCGCCAGGGCACGTGCGATGGCAACCCTTTGTGTCTCACCCCCTGACAGCTCTGTGGGCAGGTGATCTGTCCTGTCTGAGAGCCCTACCTGCTCGAGTAATTCCCTGGCTGTCTGCTTTCGCTTTTTTTTGTTAATGCCTGCAAATGTAAGGGGCAGCACTACGTTATTGAGCGCCGTAAGGGAGGCGATCAGGTTGAAAGACTGGAAGATCATCCCTACAGAATGCCGGCGGTGCAGGGCAAGCTCGTACCTGCTCATCTTTGCGAGGTCTTTTCCGAGAAAAATGATCTCACCCCCGCTGGGCCTGTCAAGACCACCGACCAGGTTCAGGAGGGTGGATTTTCCTGATCCTGACTTTCCTATGATCCCGATAAACTCACCCTTCTCCACATTAAAAGTGACATCATTCAGGGCAGGAATGGCAATCTTTGCCTTCTGGTAAACCATGCTGAGATGATTGATATGGAGCATGATGTTTTAACAGGATGGGTTGTGGTAAGGGTTGTTTTATGTTTGCCGGTGCAATGACCCGCTTACGATGACTGCAGGAACGGGTTGCCGGTCACTGTTATGTTTCCTTCCGGATTAAGTTGCAACGTATCATTTTAATACCCGTCAATATTAACCCGGCAGCAAAAATCACCACACCGATAATGGTTATGATCTGCTGTACCGGGCCAAAAAATGGTGCAAGACCATATAGGGGAGCCCCGATAGCAATTAGCTGAAGGCCCCATGATGACATGTTCTCATCACTCCTGCTAGCCATGCTGAATAAAAAATAACCGGCACTGAATAATATTCCACCGGTGAAAATGATCGCTTTAAGGGGTGTGTCTGTATATATGGGCCCGTCAAATGTGAGCATATCCGGCGAGTTCTGAAAGATGATCTTCCAGATGTATGCTTCCCAGAAAAGCTGCCCGGCGGCAATAACGAGCCCGGCAACAGCCATGATAAATCCGGTCAATGCCAGGAGTTTTTCCGATGGCATCTGCAGGTAAAACATGCCTGTCAGTCCTATGATGCCGCATATGATACTGAAAGCTCCGATTGTATTGAGCCATATCCAGTGGGGATGCGAAACAAGCGGAATGATCGAGGTATCAGACTCGGTGAATGGGAAGATCAATCCATAAAGCATCCAGAATATGAAAATAATCCCCCCATAAAAAATATTGAAGTAACCGGATAGTACGATATATCTTTTCATTTCTGCACTATTTACGGGAACAAATATGCTGCCTGTCCTGATGCGCCGGCTTCCTGTGGATGCCTGGAGTGCTGTTGACCTGTTCAGACAACTGGGAACAGATTCCGGGCCGCGGATAAGCAGATTATTTTATTTTAAATATCCGAATAATAGGTCGGATTTACCATAAAAGCAACGAAAAAAATCAATATTCATTGCACAATTTTACCTGGATAAGGGCCAGTTTGGATCTTCAGTCCTGGCCGTCTGCATGATCCGTTCAATCTGCCGGACAATCTCAGGATGATCAATGGCTACATTCATGCTCACTGATGGGTCGCTCTCCAGGTCATAGATCTCCGTTAGTGCTCCCGGATTGTCATATACATTCAACCTGACGGCTTTCCATTTGCCCATCCTTACAGCCTGTTTATTACCCTTTTCATGAAACTCCCAGTAGAGGTATTCGTGCACAGGCTGTTCCTTTCCTGTAAGAGCCGGCAGATAAGAAATGCCGTCAATATTTCCGGGATAATTGATGCCTGCAAGCTCACAGGCTGTAGGCAGAAAATCCTGGAAGGCGGAAACATAATCTGACTTTGTACCAGGCAGGATGGTGCCCGGCCACCGCACTATCAGGGGAACACGGATGCCTCCCTCGTACAGGTCACGTTTCATGCCCCGGAATATGCCGTTATGATGCAACGCACTTTCCCTGAAACCCCCGTTATCATTGGTGAAGATGAATACTGACCTGCCTGACAGGTGCAACTCATCCAGCAGGCCGCAGATGCGGCCGACATAACTATCGAGGTGAGTGATCATTGTTGCATATATCCGGTCTTCATCAGTCCACGCACTGTCTGTGTACAGGTATGGTCCGGGTATTTCAAGCATAGCACCTTCAGGTGCCTCGCCATTATTATGGGGTATAGTGAGGGGGAGATACAAGAAGAAGGGCCCGTCCTTATGCTCCCTTACAAAATTTTCGGCAGCATTCATGATCAGGTCATTGGAATAATCAACCTTTTTCATTGCATAGCTTCCGAGTCCCCGTGTCCAGTGATCCGCAGGCATATAAACCACCTCATTGCGGAGATATTCCTTCACACCGTTGTGGTAAAGGTATTCGGGATAGGAATTATGTGCATGAACCTGGCAGTAATATCCGTAAAACTCATCAAACCCCTGCCGTTGAGGATCACCTGATGTGTTTTGCATTCCCAGGTCCCATTTACCAAATAAACCCGTGGCATAACCTGCCTGTTTCAGCAGCTCGGCAACGGTAATACTGCTGTCCGGCAGGGGAACTGTCCATAAGGCTCAACCTCTTTATTGCCCCGCGATACGGTATGGCCCGTATGCAGTCCGGTCATGAGCACACAGCGTGATGGCGCACAGACGGATGTGCCGGCATAATGCTGTGTGAACATCATCCCTTCAGCAGCCAGCCGGTCAATATTGGGAGTAAGTATCTTTTTACTTCCGTAACAACCAGCGTTAGCATAACCCATATCATCGGCAACGATAAGGATGATGTTGGGATTTACAACCTTTTCCTTGTGACAACAGTAAAGGGAACAAAACAGTGCGGTAAGAAATAAACTTGTTTTGCTTCTCATAATTGTTAATTATTTGGTGGCTGAGTCAACGATTCGGGTATTTTTTGTCTGGCGATACAGGTACGTTTTAAGGATTTTCTAACAATTTAACCAATATGTCATGAGATAGGAAATCAAATTTTAAACACAATGGGAAAAGCCATATTCAGCATGTAAAAAAACATGTACAGACAGGAGCAACAAACCATAAATAAAAATTCGCTATTAATATTTTTAAATACTAATTTTAACCTACAGATACCATGTTGCTACCTTTCATAAAAGAGGAACCAGCAGTGTGGTTAAATGTGATAATTAACATTGTATACTATGATCCGTCCTATTCCTTTTTTAGCCGTATTTATTACGATATTCATAAGTTGTACCAAAGAAAAGCCAGACCGGGATTTACGGGCTGGCTTTTCTGATCCTCCTGTTGAAGCGCGCCCCCGGGGACTTTGGTGCTGGGTAAATGGTAATTTTGACAAGGGAGAGATAACCCATGAGCTGGAGGAAGCGAAAGCCAAAGGAATGGGTGGTATGGATATCTGGGATATCTATAGTGTTACTGATGAGATGCACGTGGTACCCGACGGCCCGCCGTTTATGTCAGATAAATACCTCGACGCTATATGCCATGCAATAAACGAAGCTACCCGCCTCGGGCTTGATATGGGACTGATCGTTTCCAGCGGATGGAACGCCGGAGGATACTGGACCAAACCAGAAAATGCAACAATGGCCCTGTATAGGAGCTTCATTCCTGTAACCGGTCCGGTCAGGTTTGCCGATACCATACCCTTCCCTGAATTACCGAAAGATGCAGCTTCCCAGTCCGGCAGGGTCACATCGATCATTCCCCGGGGTGCAGATGGCTTGCCGCTGGCATATAAGGAGGTGGCGGTGTTGGCCTGGCCGGCAAACAGTGACTCACTGGTGCCCTCGACAGGTATGGTGATCAACCTTTCCTCAGCGATGGACAGTGCAGGCATTCTTAAATGGGATGTTCCTGAAGGAAACTGGAATATTGTGCGGTATGTATGTACAAATTCCGGCCAGCCGATGTATGGAAGCCCGACAAATTCTGTCGGACCGATGATAGATCATTTCAGTAAGGAAGCAACCAAAGTGCATATCAACTTTTTCATAGACAAGCTGCTCTCCTGCCTGGGTACCTTTGAGGGGAAAGCATTAAAATATCTTTATACGGATAGTTATGAGGTGAAGGGACAGCTGTGGACACCGGCTATGCTTGATGAATTCAGGAAGCGGATGGGCTATGACATGCTGCCTTACCTTCCTGCCCTGAATGGATATGTCATTGCGGACAAAGACACCACACAGCGCTTTCTGTATGATTATGCACAGTTGCTGTCTGACCTGATCATCGAAAACCACTATAAACAGGCAAGCAAGATCTGCAACGAGCATGGCATAGGCTTTGCAGCCGAAGCTGCAGGTCCGGGCTGGCCTGTTCATAACTGTCCGTTCGAGTCACTCAAATCATCAGGCTCACTGGACATTCCCCGTGGCGAGTTCTGGCATACACAACCGAATCTCGAACTGGTGCAGGTCGTCAAGGGTGTAGCTTCTGCGGCCCATATCTATAACCAGAAATATGTGGAAGCCGAATCCTTCACGTCAACATTGCTATGGCAGGAGTCACCCGCTTTCCTGAAGCCTTTTGCTGACAGGGCGTTCTGTGAGGGACTTAACCGCATCGTCTTCCATACCTTCCCTCATACTCCTCCCGAAGCGGGTGTGCCGGGATGGATATATAGTTTTGGCACTCAGATCAGCGAAAATCAGACCTGGTGGCCTGAAGCAAAAGCTTTCAATGATTACCTTGCCAGGGTGAGCTATATGCTGCAGCAGGGCAACTTCGTGGGTGATGTGCTGTATTACTATGGCGACTCGGCACCTGATTTTGTGCCACCCAAACATATCGACCCATCCCTCGGCTTTGGATATGATTACGATGTCACAAACTCTGATATCCTTATTAACAGGATTGAGGTGAAAAACGGCAGGCTGATATTACCGGATGGGCAGTCATACGAAATTCTGGTCCTTCCTGATAACGACAGGATGTCTCTTGACGTACTGCGGAAAATAAGAAAACTGGTGGCAGATGGTGCCCTGGTTGTCGGTCCCAGGCCTTTCCGTACTCAGGGATTGTTTGATTATGTCAACAGGGAACGGGAGCTTAACAGGCTGGCAGATGAGTTGTGGGGCGATATTAACGGTACCTCCGTCAGGGAACATGCTTACGGGAAAGGCAAAATCATAAAAGGAAAGTCACTCAGGACGGTGCTCGGGGAGAAAGGTGCAGGTCCTGATTTCAGTTATATCGGGATACCCCATCCTGAAGAACTGGATTTCATCCACCGCCGGACAGCAAAAGAGGATATATATTTTATCTGGAACAAACAGGATAAGCAGGTACATATCCAGGCAACCTTCCGGGTGAAAGGAAAACGGGCAGAGATATGGGATCCTGTAACAGGACAGATCAATCAGAAAATATTATGCAAGGAAACAGAAAAAGGTACCGTCCTTCCCTTATTTTTGGAACCTCACGGTTCACTGTTTGTTGTCTTTACATCAGAACCATCAGCACCGTTGTTCGATGATGTGGAATATTGTGGCGGGAATCCCAGGGAAGCGGTTATTTTTGGTCCCTCATACAGGACATTCGATGATACCGGTTATCTCATACTTGAAGTGAATGGAAATTACTCTTTCAGCAGCTCCGGAAATGTTGTCGCGGAATACCAGGTCGGGGATTTACCCCGGGCAGTGGAGATCAAAGGTCCGTGGACAGTCAGCTTCCAGGAAGGAAGGAAAGCGCCGTCACAGGTTACAATGGATGAGCTCACGAACTGGGCTGAATCAAAGGAAGATGGTATAAAGTATTTTTCAGGACTGGCAAGCTATGACAAGGAATTTGAAATAAAGGATGAGTGGCTGGGTAAGGACGCGGTTATCGATCTTGACCTGGGCAGGGTGTATGTTATTGCAGAAGTATTTGTGAACGGACAGTCGGCAGGAATTTTATGGACAGAACCATTTAAGATTGACATAACACGACTTGCCAGACCTGGCATGAACAGCCTGAGCATCCGGGTTGCCAACCTCTGGCCTAACAGGCTGATAGGAGATGCAAAACTCCCACAGGATCAGAGAGTGACAAAAACCAGCGTGATCAGGTTGCCAAACGCCTGGTGGTACCTGATGAAAGACCTTCCAAATGCAGAGTACGGTCTGAGCGAAAGTGGCCTTCTCGGTCCTGTGAAGCTGATATTCGGTAAGAAAGTACCCATATGAGGAAAGTGAATTATGAGTAGTGAGTAGTGAGTAAACGGAACCGGGAACCCCTTCTTTCTACTCACTACTCATTACTCACTACTCATTTTCTTCTTGTAACTTTGAACTCTTCCATGCCTTACGCCCGACTATCCATCGGCCAGATACTGACTTTTTCCTGCGGAATGGTGGGTTGGTCCATACTGAACAACCTCATATCCGTCATGCTGATCTATTTTTACCTGCCACCGAAAAATTCCGGACTTGCTCCGATGATACCCGACATAACCTATCTGGGGATCTTTTCTGTCCTTGCACTGATAGCTGCGGGAGGGCGTCTGTTCGATGCCATAATCGATCCTATGATAGCATGGACGAGTGACAGGTCAAAAAGCAGGAGAGGGAGAAGGATCCCTTTTATGCGGGTCGGCTGGATCCCTGCATTCGTATTTTGCATCATAGTCTTTCATCCACTGTTCCGGCATGAATGCCGGGAAAATATTACATGGCTGATTTTCAGTCTGAGTCTGTTCTATATCTTCCTTACAATCTATTTCATACCGTACAATGCACTGATGCCTGAACTGGCCCCCGGAGGGCGTGATAAGGTCAGGATATCCACCTGGCTGTCCCTGGCCTATATGCTGGGATTAATTATTGCCGCTCAGACCCCGCTGCTGGCAGACCTGTTAAAGGAAAAGCTGGAGATGCATGAGAGGATTAATTCTTTCCAGGTATCAATCGGTGTACTCTGTACCATCGCAGGTGTTTTTCTTATGATCCCTTCTTACCGGATTGATGAAAAAGCCTGCTGCTATGGAGAGCCGGCAAGGATACCTTTTTTAAAATCACTGGGACAGACACTCAGGAATTACAACTTTCGTTTATTCCTGTTTGCTGATTTTTCCTACTTCATGGCTATCGCCATCATCTCCAGTGGTATGCTTTATTACCTGCGGGTGCTGCTGAACCTCAAAGAGGCTATGGGAAGCAGTGTGTTTGGCATTATGATATTCGTCTCATTATTATTTTATCCCCTGGTTTTGCATATTTCAAAATATATTCAGAAAAAGATACTGATCTCATCGGGGCTGATTGCCCTTGGGTGTATTTTCCTCGCAATATACTTCCTGGGCCGGATGCCTTTCAGGCCTGAGATACAGATCTATTTGTTCGCCCTGCTTGCTGCACTGCCGGTAGCAATGCTTGGGATCATTCCCTATGCTATTATTGCTGAGATCGCACAACTGGACAGCCTGAGGACTGGGCTGGGAAAGGAAGGGATGTATTTCGCAGTAAGGAACTTTTTCTATAAACTGGGAATGACAGCAGGCATCATGTGCTTTACTATATTGACAATATGGGGTAAAGATCCGGGCGACGATCTTGGCATACGGCTGAACGGTATTTTTGGATTTGTGCTGTGCGTCACTGCAGGCCTTGTATTCCTTACCTTTAAAGAAAAAAAGATAGTGGCCGAGATAAACAAACGGATAAAAGCAAAGAAAGGCACTTGAAAATTACGGTTGTCAGAATCATTCTTTTTTCAGTATCTTGTTGATCCTTAACAGTGCTCTCTCCAGCGGTTCATCAGGCACAATATAATTATGCTCCCCCCAGAATGATGGTTCGTAACCGCCTACAAGATCAGTGAAGATATCATCGGTGCGCGCAAGCTCTTTCCTCCTGAACCTCTGAACATCAAGGGTATCGGTGCTGGTGACGGCAAGCTCTGAGACAGCTGTATAAGTGTTTGTGAATAATCGTCCCTCCTTCCTGATCCTGAAGGCATTTTCAGTACGAATAAGATTCAGGTAGTACCGGCCGTTATTCTTAAGGTAACTGACCTGGTACGCGGCGCTGATAGGCTTCACGTTCAATCCCGTGGGTTTCCTGACCACCAGTAAGCTGGCAGCTTCATCGATTTTATCAGGCCTGAGCTCAAATTCTGCTCCCACGACCGCCAGAGTGTTCATGTCAATGTAGATCCTGCCCTGGTAATGCGGTGGCTCTGTTTGATCTTTCTGAACAAAATCGATCGCATAGGTATAATCACCATTTAAAATCATAATATCAGACATGGAGTACCTGAAATGATTCAGGGTTTCTTTGTTGAGAAAATCAGGAAAGGATTTTATTACATCAAGAACAAGACATGTGTTCAGACCTGCCTTCATTTTAAGGGTTACAGTATCATTCTGCCTGATGTCAATGTTTTTCCTGCCAAGATCGATCTTTACCTGCTCCAGCTCTGAACCTGGCAGATAGGCAGGCTTGTATATCTCCAGTATAGCTTCTGATACCATTACAAACCTGTTGTTTTTCTGAATGGTCTCCCGGTAAAAGGCAGTCTGACGTGTGGGCCGAACAGGATAATTTTCACTGATGTGGTTAAGGGCGGAGGTGATCAGAAAAACGGGTTCAGTCTTCCGGATAATAACCTCCTGAATGGGTATGTAATCCTGATAGAGAAAAATGATATTATCCTTTTTGCTGAGCTTCATGACAGGTGCCTTGAAAGCTTTATAACCGAGGCAGGATATACACAGGGAATCACTGAGGTCGTCAGAGATCACTTTTAACAGGAATTTTCCGTCATTATTCGAGATCGTTCCCTTATTCCTGCCGGCCAGGCTTATATTGGCATATGCAACAGGCTCCCGTGTGCCCTGGTCCATTATCCTGCCACTGATAAAAATATAGGAATTACCCGCAGCCTGAAGACTGTCACGTGAGACTGACTGGTAATCCGGCCTGTACAGAACGATCTGGTTGCCAATGACCTTATAGGTTATTGAAGGATTATCGACCAGGTCATCAAGAATATCCTTTACTGTCCTGGTGGAGAAAGTCAACCTGCATTGCCTGTGGGAGGGGATGAGATCGGAATTGTAGGAAAAACGATACCCTGTCCTCTGCTCAAGCATCAGTAATGCCCCATACAGATCGCATGAGGTATCAGGAAGTGCAATGGTGCGGTCAAGGATTTCCTGTCCGCAGAGACGGCCCGTGAGAATGATCAGCGGAATAAGCAGGAGAATTAATTTTCTGATTATCCTTCTCATGAATAAAGTTGTTGCACCTGTCAGGCATACACAACTTTCCAAATTAACAAATAAAATCGGATCTATTTCTCAAGCTGCAGTTCAATAGCTTCATCCCCGAAATCGACCTTCAGGTGAAAAGCGGTGCTGAGAACCTGGAGGATGGTATCCACAGGCTGATTATTGAAATTCCCGGTAAAACGGAAATCCATGATCCTTTCGTCTTTGCATACGATATTCCTGTGGAACGTATGATTCAGTGCTTCAAGCACATCTGCCATCTTTGTCTCATGAAATACCAGGTTCTTTGTCTTCCAGGACAGCAGGTTGGGATCAGCCGGAATGACACGCTCGATCTTTGCAGCGGTGACAAGTCCTGAATAGCCGGCTTCGATAATTACCGGTAACAGGTCAGAGCCTTTGCGGGATACCTCAACAGAGCCCGATTCCACAAAAACAGAGACGATTCCGGTATTCTCTTCAGTTCTGATGTTGAAAGATGTACCAGTGACCCTTATGATGGCATTCTTTGCGGTGACAATAAAAGGATTTTCCATATCATGCCGGACCTCAAAAAATGCTTCTCCCTTGAGCCGGACATTCCTGGTATGCTCTTTCCTGTTTTCGTTGTAGACAATCCTGCTGTCAGCATTCAGATAGACAGTTGAACCGTCAGATAACTGGATACTTTTACCGTTTGCGGGATCTGATGCAACGATCGTCGCTCCTGTGAGCAAAGATGAGATTGCTGTGAACCTGCTGATGATCAGGTAACTGCTTCCGAGTATAAGAACAACCAGGGCTGCAACCCTTGCCAGGTAAGCTAATGAAGGGGAAGGCCTGAGCGTTATCCGGCGTGCTGTATGGGAAGGAATGATGATCCTGCTGCCCCCGACCTTCTGACGGACTTTCTCCCAGGCAATATCTGTACCTGATTCGTCAATGTTCATGAGAGGGATCTTCTCCCATTTATCCCTGAGTGAACTTAGCAGCTGAAGGTTTTGCCGATCCTTCTCTGACCAGCTATGGATCAGCGCATTCTCTTCATCCGACGATTCACCGCACAGGTACTTCGCCAGTAACTCCCAGTCAATGTCTTTGTTGCTTTTACTTCTCATTATTGTTATTCTCTGAATCGACTTTACTGAATTAATACCGGTCTGCCGGTTTTTTTATTAGAATCTCACCTGTAAATATTTTGATGCCAAAGGCTGCCGGGTATAATCTTTACCTGTATCCCTTCATGCTTTCCCTGAATAACCTCAGCGCCTGTCCCATATATGCTTCCACTGTTTTTACTGAAATATCCAGCCGCGTAGCAATTTCCCTGTATGTAAGCCCTTCAAACCGGTTCATACGAAAAATAACCTGCCCCCTGGCCGGCAGACGGTCCAGGGCGGATGCCACCAGCTCACTGATCTCACTCAATTCAACAATCTCTTCAGCCCTGTAATTTTCAGATGCTTCAGCTTTAATGACATCCAGCTCAACATCTTTTTTCTGCTGTTTCACCCTGTTAATGGTATTAAAATATACTGCCTTGAACAGGTACGACCTGACTGATGTAGTGATCAGGATCTCATCCTTTTTCTCCCAAACCTTACAGAACAGATCCTGTACAACCTCCTCAGCCGTATCCCTGTCATGGCAATACTGATTTGCTATGGCACATAAGCGCCTGTAATATTTCCTGAAAAGGTGTTCAAACGCTTTCAGGTCCCCTTTCCTTATCTTTTCAAAAAGTCTGGAATCTTCATGTTCCATTCAGGCAGGTTCTGGTTAACAGGTCAGCATCGCTGCATCATCATGCTGACAAATTTAAAGAAGAAATTGGAAGATAGGACAATTTATAATCCCGATTGATAATGAAGCATTGTCAGCTGTTGCTAAACTGTCCTTCTTCCAATTTCAACAACGCCTCTGATCCTGCCTTGTTCAATGCAATCATTCTCACTACTCTGACTAACTACTAACCTATATTATTTAGCTTTCAACAGGTGTTGACCGCTTACAGTCTTTTCTTGAGTTTTCTGCTGATCTTTTCAATGGCCGCCTGTATAGACTCATCGGGTTTGATAATATTGTATTCCCCCCAGAATTCCGGGTCCTCGAACTGGTTTACCTGTTCTGCCAGTACATCACTTATCTTTGCTGATTCCTTGTATTTGAACCTGGTAATACTGTCCAGGTCCATATCAGTGACAGCCATCTCGGTCATGGTCGAATAGACGGAATTAAACAGTTTCTTTTCCCACTTGCATTTAAAGCTTGCTTCAAGCCGTACGTAATTAAGATACCATGTATTATCTATCAGGCGGTATTTGGTGAGGTAATTTGCGCCGAGCACATCAACCTTCATTCCGGCAGGTTTTTTCCTGATGAACATCGCATTGACCAGCTGGGGATCATTGATGTTAAGGTTAAAATCAATACCGGTAAATGCGAGGTTCTCGGCATCAATATAAATCTTCCCCTTATACAGCGGATCCGTCACATAAGATTTTTGTTTGAAATCAATGACATAGGTCTCCCGGTCATCAATATAATTGATCCCCGAAAAACTATAGTCGTACAGGTTAATGTATTCCTCGGATAATACTTCACCGGGATTCTTTACCACATCGAGCATCAGTGCATTGTAGGGCCCACCCTGGAGCTTAAAAAATACCGTATCCATCTTTTTAACATCCTGGCTTTTGCGTCCCTTGTAAATCCTTGACCGGTCAGCTTCAAGTGTCTGCACATATGGCGACTTGTAAATATCAAGCACTGCCTCTGAGACAGCGACATAGTTGCGGTTCTGCTTGATCGTCTCACGGTAAAAGGAAGTGAGCATCACCGGGTTCCTGCTGTAGTTATCTGTCCTTTTCCTCAGCGCCATATAGATAATCTCCTGAGGATCGGTGGAGCGGATAGTCACTTCCTGGATAGGTATCTTTACAGGTTCGAGATAGATCAGATTTTTTTCTTTGTCCATCTGTTCAGTATCGATGAACAGGTTCTTGTAGCTTAGATGGCTGATACATATTTTTACACCTTTTGTAGCGAGGGGGATTTTTAGGAGGAATTCTCCGTCAGAATTAGTGACAGTGCCAACATTCGATCCTTCAAGGTAAATGCTGGCGAATACAACCGGTTCCTTGGTCTCGTTGTCTATGACTTTGCCTGTAAATGCCCGGTATTTCACCGTATCAGCAGAGACTGCACCAATGGCTTCATCTGGCGGTAAAGTGGATGCCGTCGCCATAAGGTTTATAAAGGCGAATAACAGGAACAACAGGGCAACAGCCACCACATATAAAAAATGGTTCTTTTTGATTCTTGCTTTCATGATATGATAGATTTTAGAAATGTTCTTCATATATATGATATTCTCAGAAGCAGTTACCCTATGAAAAATTCCTGATTTTTGAACTTTGAACTCTTCTTTCTATCGCTAGGAATTTCTGCCATAAATAACTACCAGCCAAAGGAAACCAGAAATATTATTTCTGATTTACTTGACTTCAATTTTTTATGGTTGTAATTTTATGTATCACTATCCTGAATCTATTAATTAATGATTAAAACTTGTTGCTATGAAAAAACTGTTTTTTTTCAGTCTGATTATTTCGGGAGCGATCCTGGGCTGCACCCGACAAAAGGAAATGAAGTCGCCCATAGAAGGAACATGGCAGGTAGTTAGCTGGCAGAGAATCGCAGGTGATACCCTTATGTGGGAATTAGGTGTGGATTATACCGGTACGGAGATGACAATCTGGTCGGGCAATTATTTCAGTTTTGTGGGTTGTTATACCCGACAGAAGGACTCAACTTTAATTGATAATTATGGCGGTGGGACTTATAAACTTTATGGAACTCATTACGAGGAAAGCTATCTGTATTTTAATGAAAAATCAATGGTTAGCACTTCTCAGAAACTGCTATTGGAAATTAAGAATGATACGTTGATTCAAACCTGGCCCTGCGATGATAACTGGCAAATAGATAAAAGCAATTACAACATACAGAAACTGACAAGAAAAGACTAGTTCAAATTTCTACTAAAATGTGGTCTGATAGGTTGAAAAGTATATTCAATTGAAATGAAATATTATCGTGATTTAATTTTTATTGACATTCAT
>Ga0172366_10001580_pt1 | contig 17724 bp, 9 predicted proteins | sample LakKivSesite69cm_FD_114533 | JGI IMG/M metagenome (GOLD analysis project Ga0172366, IMG submission 114533) | Sediment microbial communities from Lake Kivu, Rwanda - Sediment site 69cm | ecosystem: Environmental > Aquatic > Freshwater > Lake > Sediment | place: Rwanda: Western Province, Lake Kivu... | reverse complement strand
CGGCATCTGGAGAAACAGCGGTTGTCGGCGTCATCCGAAGGCCGTTCGGCGGGAGTAGTAGGAAGTAGACAGCATACAGTATACAGCAGGCAGCAGTAGGCAGCAGTTAGCTGCATGGGAGACCCTCTGCCGGCGTCGGGGCAAGGGCCGACGGTAGTCAGCGTAGTCTGCGGTTCGTTTTGGCTGCTCTCATCCCGGGTGCGGGCACGTCGGGGCGGTTTGACTGGTAGGGATGAGGGAGTAGAATCACCACTAATGTTGAACTCCGAAGTCCGAACTCCGAGTTCCGATTCCCACATTCGGCATTCGACAATCGGACTTCGTCATTCTTTCTACCATGTGGCCTATTCGCGAGGTTGACGAGGCAGCGGTCGCGCGGTTGTCCGCAGAAGCGGGCGTCACCAACCTGACCGCGCGGCTGCTCTGGCTGCGTGGCGTTCGTGATGCCGACGCCGCCCATCGCTGGCTGGCGCCGGACCTGAGCCATCTCTATCCGCCCGAGCTTCTGCCGGATTTCGAGCCGGCGGTCGCGCGTATCCGCCGGGCCATTGCCGGGCGCGAGACGATTCTCGTCTGGGGCCACGACGACCTCGACGGCATCACGTCGGTGGCCATTATCTGCCGGCTGCTTACCGACCTCCAGGCCCGAGTTCGTTACCACATACCCCAGAAGGGCAAAGAGCGGCACGGTCTTAACGGCGAACTGGCCGCTGAGCTCGTGGGCGGCAGCCCCGGCCTGGTGGTTACTGTTGACTGCGGCATAACCAACCGCGAGCAGGTCGCGTTCCTTCACTCAAAAGGTATCGACGTCGTAGTGACCGACCACCACGAAGTGACCGAACCGATGCCGGAGGCGGTCGCCAACGTCGACCCCAAGCGGCCGGATTCGATTTACCCGTATCGCGGGCTCGCAGGAGCGGGGGTGGCCCTGAAGCTGGCGATGGGCGTCGCCCGAACGGTGCTCGGTCTCTTGGCCGCCGAGTTCATTTCAGTCCAGCCGCAGCAGTTCGCGATGGCCGTGTTGGGCACGCTTGCCGACCGGGTGCCGCTCACCGGCGAGAACCGGACGATTGTGGCGGCCAGCATGCGCAGGCTGAGTGCGATTCCGGTCGCAGCCGTGCGCGCGGTGTTCGACTACCTGAACGCCGCGGAGAAGCTGACCGTGCATCGTTTCGTCACTGAGCTGCTGCCGTTATTCGCGGCGGCCGACGGCAATGAGGGCGTTCGGAAGTTCCTGACCGCCAGTGAGGACGAGGCGCGGACCTGGGTGGCTGAGCTGGCCGAGCGGCGCAAAGAGTGGCAAGAGCAGGTCGAACAGACCTACGAGCTCGCCCTCAAGAATCTATCGGTAGGGGATGGCGTTGTCTTCGCGCGGGCCAGGGAGTTCAACCTGCGCACGCTCGGCTCCTGCGCGATGCGGCTGAAGGAGAAGTACCAGTTGCCCGCGATTGTCATGGGCTGGCGCGGGGATGCGTGGGTCGGGGAGGGTCGCGGAATCGATGCGGTCAACCTGATGGACCTGCTCTCGGGGTGCAGTCGTCTCTTTATAGACTACGGCGGGCACAGAAAGGCGGCCGGGTTCTCGATCAAGGATGAGTCGGTCGACGAGTTTGCGCGCTGTGCGGAATCATACGCGCACGAGCACTTCGCGGGCCGGGCTCAGCCCGAGAACGCTGTCATCGCCGATGCAATGCTGCCACTAATTGACTTCGACTCTACGCTCGTCCGCCTCGCGCCGTTCGGCGAGGGCAACCCGCAGCCCGTGTTCGCGACCGGCCCAACCGAGCTTGAATCAGTCGCCGACGGCTGGGCCGTCGCCGGCAGGCCGGACCTTGTCCTGCAGGCCGGTCCGGGAGTCCAAATCGACACGCGGCTGACCAGCCGGCTGCTCTACGACATCGATGACTTCGGGCGACTGACCATCCTCGATGCCGAGCCAGTGTCGAGTTCCGAGTGACGAGCGACGAGTGGCGTCCGAAGTCCGAAGTCCATTGTCCAGTGTCCAGAGTCGTTTCCCGTGCCTGACAAGCTCGTCCACGTCGTCCGGAAGAAGAGTCGGGGACAACACGCCTGGGTGTTCTCCAACGAGGTTACGAGGACCGAAGGCAATCCAGGAGCGGGAGACACGGTTCTCGTCTATGACCGGAAGCTTCTCGTCGGCTCGGGCATCTACAATCCGCACTCCCTGATTCGGGTCAGGCTCTATTCCGACGCGGACGAGGAACTGGAAGGAGGCCTGATTCGGCGGCGGATGGAGGCGGCGCTTGAGTACCGAAAGACGATGCTGGCCGGCGAGAATGACTTCCGGTTGATGTACGGGGAGAGCGACCGCATGCCCGGACTGGTGATAGACAAGTACGGCAGCCACTTCGTGGTGCAGACCTACGCGCTCGGGCTCGACCTGCGGCAAGACATGGTTGTGACCGCCCTGCGCGAGGTCTTCGACGTTACATCGATTGTCGAGAAGAACGACTTCCGGCTGCGCGACCCGGAAGGATTGCCCCGCCGGGCCGGAGTGCTGTTCGGCACGCCGGAGCCACGGATTGTCATTTCCGAGAGCGGGACGAGGTTCTACGTGGACGTGACCGGCGGCCAGAAGACCGGATACTACTTCGACCACCGCCTGACCCGGCGCAAGGTAAGGCAGTTGTCGGCCGGGCGCAAGGTGCTGGACGTCTTCTCATACACCGGCTCGTTCGCCGTCAACGCGGCGCTGGGAGGGGCTGAAAGCGTACTTGCGGTCGATGCCTCGGCCGCAGCCGCGACCATCGCCACCGACAACTCGGTTCTGAACGGAGTCGCGGACAAGTGCCGGTTTGCCACCGACAACGCGTTCACGGCGCTGGCCGAATTTGATGCGCAGAGCAGGAAGTTCGACCTCATCAACCTTGACCCACCCGCTTTCATCAAGGCTCAGAAAGACAAGAACGCGGGGACGCGCGGATATCGGCAGATAAACGCGATGGCGATGAAGCTCCTGCCCGAGGGCGGCATACTTGTCTCCTCGTCCTGCTCCCACTACCTGTTCTGGCAAGACCTGCTCGACATGCTCGTTACCGCGTCGCAGGACGCGGGCCGAAGCTTCACCATCATCGACCGCACCACGCAGGGCCCTGACCACCCGGTCCTCTTGTCCATGCCCGAGTCCGAATACCTCCGCGGGTTCATACTGCAGGTCAGCTAGGCACAAGCGCAAGCCCAAGCCCAAGCCGCAAGCTCAGAGGTGCGGGTTGCGGCGTGCGCCGGAACCCTCCTCGCAGCTCTCCAAGCAGCTCGGCAAGTTGTTTGCGAGGCAGTCTACAGAGGAACTCGGGAAGGAACTCCGACAGCGATGTGGGTAGGAACTCAGGGTTGACTCTGGCAGGTAACGGTCCTTGTTACCCTGGAAGGAACTGAGCAGGTAGCTGTAGTCATTGCCTGCGAGATAGCAGACGAAGTAGCGGTGGAGATAGCCTGCGAAGTAATCCTCCTCATTCCCCAGGAGACTCCTCGGGCCGTGACCTCGGAAGCAATGGGGATAGCTACGGGGGAGGCATAGGAGGGGTCGGAGCGGTCGGAGAGGATAGAGACTTGAGGGTAGAGGAGTTAGGACAGAAACTGGCGGCCGGCGGAATGTACACTATAGTATACATTTGCCATTCTCGCCCCCGCCGCCAATGCAGGCTGCCCGCAATGACGCGGGCAGCCTTTGGCACGACAGGGAATGTCCCCGAATGGGAAAACGGGGACTATCCCGCGCTGAGTTGGACGCAAGCGCTCAGTGGGACTGTCCCCGTTTTCCCCGTAGCGTGTTCCGAGTCTGTGCTACTCCGTTAGGATTACCTTCCTGCTGAAGCGCTGGTTCTCGGCTGCAAGCGTGCAGAAGTAGACGCCGCAGGCGCAGGTGCGGCCTTTGGCATCCTGCCGATTCCAGGTCAGGCTGTAGTAGCCCGGCTTCTGCTCTCCATTCACCAGCGCCTTCACCAGCTTGCCCGCAACGTCGTAGACCTTGAGCGCGACCTGAGTCTGGCGCGGCAGGGCGTAGGCGATGCTGAGCCTGGTGCGAGCCGGGTTCGGGAAGGGCTGACTGAGGCTGAGCTTCTTCGGCAGGTTGACCTTGCCTCCTGACTGTACGCCTTCGGGCAGGCTGTCGTCGCTCTGGATGCGGAGCTTATAGACCTTGTTCGGCCCTGCGGCTATCGAGAAGAGGCTATGCCGGTTCTCGCTTGGGACGAGTCCCTTGAGCTTGCTTGAGTCCGAAGTCGCGATGGTGACGATGTTCCCGCCGAGACGTGTGATGCCTTTGAGCCTACCGTCGCTACCGTCGGTCAGGTAGATTGCGCCGTTATCCGCGGCGAAGACCGCAGTCGGCTGCGCGAACTTGCCCTTGATGACGGCCCGGTACTTGCCACAGGTGTCCCAAACGACGATGCGGTCGTTCTTCGTATCGGCCACGTAGACGAGGTTGCCCTTGACCGCAATGCCCTCGGGCGAATCGAAGTGAAGCGAATCCTTACCCAAGCCTCCCTTGGTGAAGACCAGGCTGCCGTCCGGCCGGAACTTGCCTATCTTGCTGATACCTCTATCCGCCAGCCACAGGTTGCCGTTCTCGTCCCGCTTCAGGTCCGCGGGTTCGGATAGGTTGGAGACGAGCCTGCGCCGATGCTGTCCGTCCTTGTGCAGCTTGTGGACCCGCTTGTTATGAGCATCCAGCACAAGGATGCTGTCACTTTCCACCTTGAGAATGGCGGTCACGCAAGCCTCGGAGCCGGAATCGGCGACGGCAAAGGTGTCGAGTACCGTAAGGTCGTCGGAAAGATGCAAGACGGTCCCCGTGGCCGAGCCCACGTAGCAGGACCCCTCGCCGAGCCCGGTCCCGCCGCCCTCAGGGCCTGAGCAGAAGTTCCCGCCTCCGCCGAAGCCGTGGTCGACCATTACCCAGGTCGTGCAGCTTGAGGTGTTGCCGGCTGAGTCACTCGCGGTCAACATCAGATAGTAGGGGGCATTCTCGAGTAGGAGCGTATTCCAGTAGCCAAGATGGACTGCCGGTCCCTGACTCGACATAGAATCCGGATATGCCGGCTGGTACGAGACCGAATCCGGGTCCACGGGCAGCCAGTTGGTGGAGTCCGCGCTCCTATAGAACAGCCGGCGTGACTCGAAGAACTCGCCGCCGGAACCCTCAACCGGGTCATAGGCCCAGCCTGTAATCTCGACCAGGCCGTCAACTATGAACCCTTCGTGGGGCAGGCTGATGTCTACAACCGGCGCAACCGGGTCGAGAATCACGGTGTCGGCATACGGCACCATGTTCTCGGTGCCGGCGCTGTCGAGGAATACTGCCCCGACCACGTGCTGGCCCGCTGTGGAGCCGATGCCCCATTCGGGGCATAGCGAATCGTACGGCGCCCACCAAGCATATCCTGAAGCCTGCGGCTCGTACGCGTTCATGAACACATTGTCGCACCAGATGGTTCCTACGCCATCGCCGACTCCCTGAGCCTGGACTTTCACCATCCCGCCCTTCCAGACCCATACCGAGTCCGAGCTCGGCGGCGACAAGAGGAATCGCTTCGAGAGGCTCGACAGGCCGGTCAAAGACAGCAGGTCGCCGGAGAATTCCGCGGAATCAACGAGCATGAAGAGCGAGTCGTGCAGGTTCTCAGAGTCCACCCTCGTACTGTAGTACCAGAACGATAGGCTGCCAGACGCTCCGTCATCGTGTACGTGTGCCAGGATGCTCGCCTCAAGCACGCATGAATCCCCGGCATGGGCCGCGATGGACTCAGGGGCGATAAACTGCCTCACAAAGGCCTGCGTCTGCCCGACCGAGAGTTTCCCCATCGAGAGGCTCGTGTCGTAGGCGCCATTCGTGAAATCCCACAGGCCCTCGGTGGCCGTAAACCCGCCATTTCTCACCAGACCGAAGGGACTGTACCCGAACGGGGACTGTCCCGAGGAATTGATAAACCGCATCCTTGCCACACCTGACGACGAATCAGATGCAGCCAATCGAAGAGTACAGGCCGAGTTGGACACGAACCGCCCGCCATCCTCGATAATGATGCTGCCTCCCGGCGGCAACGTGTCGAATACCACAATCGAGTCAGTCGAGTCGCCATAGAACGGGCTATTATTGCCACCACTGTCGCGGTACTGAGCATATACTCGGTAGACGGCGCACCCACGTGGGAACCGAAGCACCGTATCCGTGCAGAACGGGAACCATGCGGTCGTGTCGGTCGCGTGCACCACGCTGTCGCCCTGACCATAACTGACGAAGAGAACCCGAGCACTGTCTGCGGGCGTCTGTCCGGTCGAATCCGACTCCCACGAATGACTCTCCAACCGCAGCGGCAGTATCGGCGCACCGGCCTTGCACAAGGGCGACACGATGACATCCACCCTGCCGTCCGGGGGACGCCGTATACAGCGCCGAAGGTAGCCGCTGTTGTCGTCCATACTGACCTTCTCGACGTACTTTTGCCCGGGATTGACCCTCGCCGAAAACAGATGCCAGCCGCCCATCCAGCGTGGAATCGGGTTTATTTCGAACGAGATGTCGTCGCTGTCGCCGGGGGCCATTCGCCAATCGCTGGTTGCATGACGAAAGACGCTGTCGTCGCACAGGAAGTCGAGAGCTACTGTATCCGGAGTAGTGTCACTGCCGATGTTCTTGACAAGGGCGTGTATATCCATCACCGACCCCACCTGCGCGCACGCGGGAACCATGATACTGTCCACCACCAAATCGGGCCGAGAAACCGGCATGCTGGGCGGCTCGGTGACGAACTGGGGTCGGCCGGCCGCTCCGATACTCAGCCACCCGTAGGAGTTCGCCTGTCTCATGTTGGGTGGCCCATGATCCCCGTAGTCCAGAGCTACGAGGCTCGCGCTATCTGTCCGCGCAGGCAGTTGCACAACGGCTTCCGGGCCGCCGTCGTTGGTCTTCCAGCACACCCACGTCTTCTTCAGTGAGGACGTATCCTCGAACTCGTAGACCCGAACTGAGCTATCGCTCGTAGTCACCCTGCCGTTGAGCCGCTTGCCGGTGAGTTGCTCCGCAGTCTGCTTGAACGCATAGAACTCCGCGTGAAGCGGCATCGCGGAATCGCCCATCAGCCCCCAACAACCAGTATTGTGCCACGGCTGCTTCAGGTTCCACCAGTAGTTGCGGTCAAAGCTCCCGCCCGGCTGGCCCTTCATCCCCTCGGCCAGCGTGAACATCTCACAGCAGTTATTGGCCGACTGCTCCTCAGTTGTCACGGGATGCAACCAATGAGTCGTGTCCCACCAACACAGCGCTGGCGTGCTGAACTCGGTATTCCATACCTCGCCATGGTCTCCGTGCCTGCGCATGATGCACCGCAGCGATTCGGCGAAGTCCTCGAACGTATCGAGTGCAAAAAGGCACGTGTCGTGACTGGCCGGCATGTAGGGGTGCATCGAAACGGCGTCCCAGAACTTACCCATCCCCATCTGTTGCGCTGCCGCGTAGCACGTGTCCAGCCAGCGCTTCCCACTGACAAGACCAGAGCCTTCACCACCATCCAGAAACAGCTTGTGCATCGAGCCGATTGCCACCTTGTCAGTGTCATGACCGGGATGGCCGGAATGCTTGACGGCAGAATCAACTACTTGGGCCATCCGCATGTACAGGGAACACAACGGCAGCAAGCCCGGGCCCAGAGTGTAGTAGCGGTTGGGCCCCTTGGGCCTCCGCCACCAGCCGGTGTTGCCATTCCTGCCCGTGTAGCAGGAATCGCTAGTCGTATCATTGGGCTCGTTGTATATCTCCCAGTCGTGAATCGGCATGTTGAGCGCATCATAGTGATGGACGACGGAATCTATGAACCGAGCCAGGTAGTTGGAGTCAGAACTGACTCCGTAATTCAGGCAACGCGGGGCACAGTGCAGGCTCGTGACTTCAACCCAGACGCTGTCGGGAATCGTGTCGTGCGGGGTCGTATCGGTCCAGACTGAGTCGATGCGCGTGCTGGCCCATCCCGTGGTCTGAAAAAGCAGCGCCAGTGGTCTGCACCCGGCGTCCGCGCATTCCCCGTGCATCTGCGCGTCCATGAGCTCCCAGTGCCAACTGTCCCTGCTATCGTATTGCACGAGGTTCCAGTCCAGGTCGACGCGCATCGTCCGCACCTTCGCGTCAAGTACGTTCTGCCGAAACTGCGCTGGGTCGAAAGTAAGGGTATCGCGGTCGTTGATGCTGTCATGGTTGAGACTTGCCCACCACGACACGTCGTCAGCACCAAACGCAGTCGAGTCTATCCTGTCGTGAAACCCGCACACTCGTAGCGCCAAGTCGGCCGAGTCGGGCAACGTCGGCACGCTGCCCGGCACGTACGCACTGCCATACTTGTAGGGCGACGTTGGGTCAAACGCGAACGAAATCGCCCCGCCGCCTAGTCGCGTCATGATGATCTTGTACGTTCTGCCTCGCACCGGCTGAGCGTCCTTTGTCAGCGGGATGTTCAGCCACGCCCAATTCTGGGGCGCGTGAAAGTCTAAGTTGTACGCCACGCGCGCACCCGTTACCGAGTCACGCACCTCGACCACATATGGATGGCTCGTGAGTGTGTCGCCGACCCAAACCGAGGTCGTTACGAGCGAATCGAGCGTGTTGCGATAGTACTGGATGACTATGTTGTTTGGAGCTGCGCCGGTCTGGGCGACACAGCCTCCAAAGGGCACCACGTCGTAACTCTTGGAGGTCCCAAGAGCTACCGAGCACCCCGCTACGAGTAGGACTGCGATTAGAGCAGCCTGTCTCACGTTTACCTCCTATCGTTTGACTAGTTTAGTACCTAGAACTCCTGTCTTTGTCTGCACTCGGACGAAGTACAGACCCGGACCTAGACCATTGAGCTTCAGTTCAATCGATCTAACCTCTTTCCCGATTTGCCTGACCAGTACTCGTCTCCCGCTGGCATCGTACACGCACAGCTTGATTGCGGTGCCCGGTGGCTCGCCAAGTCGGACCCGGACTAAGTCCCTGCAGGGGTTAGGCGCCGCGTGCAAGCCGGGGTTCACTCCGTACGTTCCGCGCGGCTCCTGTACGCCTACTTCCGTCGTTTCGGCCACTAGCACGCCCGCATCGTTACACGCTGCATACAGGTAAGGTTCGACCCAAGCCAGTCGGCTGACCCAGTCGGGAGCTGCGAGCGAACCGATGGGCACCGGCCTCACCGGGTTCCTTATGTCAAAGAGGCGGACGTCGTTCGTGTAGAGACCCCAGGGATTCCAGCTGCCGACAAAGAGTAATGAATCGCAGTCCGCCAGAGCCGCCCCGAACTTCGGCAGAACCACGCTGTCTATCAAGTACGGAGAGGTCGGCTTGGCAACACTAACGATGTAGAGGTTACCGGATGCGACGTACGCGAACGTGTCCACGACCGCGACGCCGATAGCTCCATTGGGCAGAGGCAGTTCGCCAACGACTCCGGGCGTGATGGGTCGCGCGACGTTGACAATCTGAAGGCCGGCTCTTCCATCAGCAATGAACGCCAGGGTATCACTCATGTCCATCCCATACACCCGGTCTGGCAGCCCGCACGTACCCACAACCTCCGGTTCACGCGGCCGGGCAACGTTGACCACCTGGAACTTGTAGTGCTCGGCGCAGTAGACGAAGCTGTCGCGCAGCACCATGTCCTGCGCCTCTTCCCACACCGAGACACCACCGGCCATCTGCGGATGCGATGGGTCGGCGACGTTGACCGAGCGGAAGGATGGTCTTGGCCACCAGGCTATGTACGCAAAGCTGTCACGCGCGGTAACGGTGTAGGAGGCTTCATCCGCGAACGCAGAATCTAGACCCGAGATGCAATAAGGCCGCGTCGGGTCGCTCACGTCCAGCAGCCGCAGACCGGCGCCGAGGGAAGCAACGTAGCAACGCTGACCGTCAACGTGCACATCCCAAGACGACCCGGTCTTGAGCACACGATCAGTCAATACAGGGCTGTTCAAGTTGGAGATGTCGACAATAGCCAGACCGTCGTACTCGTCGGCCACCAGCGCTCGGTTCAGGCTGGGATTCTCCCAGACGCCATATGGATACCTGTTCGTGGTTCGGCATGAATCAATGAACGCCGGGTGCGCAGAGTCGGCAATGCTAAGTATCTGGAATGGCAGTGGTTCCTCTGTGCCCGGGTCGTTACCTGAAACAAAAGCCAGTGGGCCATCAAGGAAGATATCGAAACCGCCAAGGTTGCTCCGGTTGGCCAGAAGTCTTGGAGAACTTGGTGTCGAGATATCGAGCGCGATGAAGTGGGGCGTATAGGGGTAGCCGGTCTCCGCGTAGCTGGCGCAGACCAGATTGCCTCTTGCAGTGGCCGTGAGAGTGCGGCCGCATGGGTACGTGCCGACCTCGCGTGGGCTGGCCGGGTTCGACACATCAACGAATGCGAAACCGGACCCCTGGCACACGACCACGGTGTTGCCTGAGCCGGTCGCGGCTGAGCCAGACTCAATGCAAGAGCCAAGCTCGTAAATGTCGGCCGGGCTGGCGATACTGAGGACGTGGAACGTGTCGCGCCTGATGTAGTAGAGGAACGTATCTCTTATCCAAAAGTCACCGACCTGACCGAGAAGCTGGCCGCGTTTGACCGGCTGCGTCGCGTCGAATACGTTCCAGACCTCCAGGTCGACGTTGCTGCTGGTGTAGAGCAGGGAATCCACAAGGTAGGACTGCGCCGTGAGCGACGGGAACTGAATCTCGGAGAGCACCCTTGGGCTATCCGGCTCGGCAAAGCTCAGCAGCGCCACCTCGCTGCCCAGGGTTAGCACAACCAGGGTATCCTTGCCCGTTACCTCCGCCGCCGGACCACGACCCCACTTCGACAAAAGTCTTAAACCCGAGTCCGCCTCCTTCCTCAGTCCTCCATCCTCTGTCTTCCATCCTCTCTCGAACATCCACTCCATCCTTCTCTTCGGCGGAATCCGGCGCAGCGAGTCCATGAGCACTTGCTCACGCTGGATCGGCGACGCGGCGACCGCCAGCGCGCCAAGACCCAGAACCAGTAGGAGGACAAGTACCCGTTTCACGAAACCATTGTAGTCCGAATTATGCCCTCGTCAAGCCGCCAACTCCGAATCCGCCATCGGCGGCGTACTGCCAGGCACAACCGCCTTGCCATAGATGTACGGATTCCTCGGGTCGTAAGCGAACGAAATCGCCCCGCCGAATAGCCGGGTCACTATTATCTTGAAGGTTCTGCCTCGCACCGGCTGAGCTTCCTTCGCCAGCGGAACGTCCAGCCATGCCCAGCACTTAGGAGCATGGAAAGGGCCGGGGCTGTATGCCACCGGCGTGCCTGTAGCTGAATCACGTACCTCCAGGAAGTATAGCTGGCCCGCGAACGTGTCTCCTATCCAAACGGAAACGGCTGTAAGCGAATCGAGCGTGTTGCGTATGTATTGGAAGACGCCGCGAGTTCCGAGCGTCTCTACCGCGATGAAGTTCTTGCAGGGAACCACATCGTAACTCTTTGTGGTAGCGTAACTTATGCTCGCAACCACGAGCAGAAGCAGTATGAGCTGCTTCATCCTCTACCTCCTTGTCGTTTTCACGACCTTTGCGGAATAGCTCCCTCGGTCTGTCTTGAACCGCAACACGTAGACCCCATCGGGAGCGTTGGAGAGGTCTATTTCCCCGCTGCGGCTATCATGGTCGTTTATCGGTGTCGGCATTCTCGCGCCACCAGCGTCGTAGACGGACACCGACCCGCACCCAGCCAATTCCCTGTCGAACAGGAATCGGACTCGCCCCGTGGTTACAGTCGGCTCTAACCACTTCCTCGATGGCGATGTTGAACTCGGAAGTTCGGAGACTCCGGTTTGGAGCGTCTCGTAGATACTCACGCCCCCATCCGTACAGGCGACGTAGAGAAACGGCGGCACGTAGATGATGCGATGTGCACACTGCGAGGGCACAGCGAAAGGCGCGCCTATCACCTTGAGGTCGCGCGGGTTCGCAATGTTCACGGTCTGAAGCTGCCAGCCGCAGACGTAGGCCACCGAGTCCACCACCACGACGTCGTGAGTGATGAACGACAGCGGCAGAGAATCCAGCAGATACGGCGCAGCCGGATTCGCGACGCTGATGGTATTCAACACCTGCTGCCCAACTGCGAACACAACCGTATCCCGAAAGTCGAGTCCGTAGGTGTGACCGGACCAGGTTCCGACCACAGAAGGGGTGGCCGGTCTCATAACACTGACCACTTCGAGGGCCGGCCCATTGGCAACGAAGGCAAGGGTGTCTCGCAAGCCCAGGTCATACGAGTATTCTGGCAGTCCGCACGTCCCCACGACCACGGGTTCACGCGGTCGGGCAATGTTGACCACCTGGAACTTGTAGTGCTCGGCGCAGTAGACGAAGCTGTCGCGGAGAACCATGGCCTCGGGCCAGCTGAGCAACGAGCACCCGGCGACTACCTCCGGCTTGAGCGGGTCGGCGACACTGACCGTGCGGAAGGAAGGATCAGGTGCCCAGCCAATGAACGCAAAGCTGTCACGCGCCGCAACGGCGTCGCAGAAGACATAATCAAACGCGGAGTCGAGACCCGAGATGCAGGTGGGCTGCGTCGGGTCGGACACATCCAGAACACGCAGTCCGTTGCCGCAGGCGACGTAGCAGCGCTGTCCGTCGATGCTCACGTCCGTCGCGGGCCCGGTCTTGAGCACCCATGTTTTCAGTACGGGGTCACTAAGGTTGGAGACGTCGACTATCGCCAGACCGTCGTATTCGTCCGCGACCAACGCGCGGTTCAGATTAGCGCTTTCCCAGATGCCATACGGATACCTGTTCGTGGTCCGGCATGAATCAATGAACGCCGGGTGCGCAGAGTCGGCAATGCTCAATATTTGAAGCGGCATCGGGTATGAACCCTCCCCGCCGCCCGAAACAAAGGCCAGCGGGCCGTCGAGGAAGATGTCGAAGCCGCCTAGGTCGTTAAGCCTGCCAAGAAGACGTGGAGAACCGGCCGTAGATATGTCTAGCGTGATGAAGCGTGTCGGGTAGGGGTATGCATTCTCATCATAGCTAGCGCAGACAAGATTGCCACGCGCTGTAGCCGAAAGAGCAAGGCCGCATGAGTACGTACTGACCTCGTACGGACTGGCTGGGTTTGACACGTCTACAAACGCGAAGCCCCCGCTCTGGCATACGACCACAGTGTTGCCCGAGCCGGTCGTGGCCGAGCCTGACTCAATGCAAGAGCCAAGCTCGTAAATGTCGGCCGGGTTGGCAATACTTAGGACGTGGAACGTGTCGCGCCTGATGTAGAAGAGGAACGTATCTCTTATCCAAAAGTCACCTACCTGGCCGAGAAGCTGGCCGCGCTTGACCGGCTGCGTTGGGTCGCTGACGTTCCAAACCTCCAGGTCAACGTTACTGCTGGTGTAGAGCAGGGAATCCTCAAGGTAAGACTGCGCCGTAAGCGATGGGAACTGAATCTCGGAGAGAACGCGCGGGCTATCGGGCTCGGCAAAGCTCAAGAGCGCCACCTCGCTGCCAAGGATGAGCACAACCAAGGTATCCCTGCCCGTTACCTCCGCCGCCGGACCACGACCCCACTTCGACAAGAGTCTTAAACCCGAGTCCGCCTCCTTCCTCAGTCCTCCATCCTCTGTCTTCCATCCTTTCTCGAACATCCACTCCATCCTCATCTTCGGCGGAATCCGGCGCAGCGAGTCCATCAGCATCTGTTCGCGGTGCATCGGCGACCAAGCGACCGCCAGCACGCCAAGACCCAGACCCAGGAGGAGGACAAGCACCCGTTTCACGAGACCATTGTAGTCCTGACCATCCCCTTGTCAAACCGACATGGGGCTCACGTCGCACACGAGACCGCAAGGCATCGCATCGTAGCTCTTGGTTGTCGCCGACAGCAGCGTCGGCAGAGCGGTTGCTGTAATGACTGCCATCAGAAGTGGCCGTCTCATGTAGGCCTCCTTGTCTTACTGCTTCACTATCTTGAGCATCTCAGACCAGCCTTCCGTGCCGGCCCTCAGGAAGTACAAGCCTGGTGCGAGGTTCCGGAGAAAGATTCTGGTCCTCCTTTCTTGCGATGAGCCGGGAACGAACTTAACCGATGCTACCCTTCTGCCAGCCACGTCTATCAGCGTCAGCCGGCAGGGCTTTGCTAAAGGCGAATTGAAGGTAACGTCCACCCACTCCCGCGTCGGGTTGGGCCCAACGCGGAAGCCTCTCGCTCGATCACGTGGCGCGGGCGTTTCGGCGATTCCAACGGCCGTGGTCTCGAAGATGCAGACTCCGGCGTCCCCCGTCGCCACGTACACGTATGGCGAGTCGTAAACAAGCCGTGTCCGGCCGCTGTAAGGCAGGCCGTGAAGCGCGACCACTCTCATGTCGTGCGGGTTGGCAACGTTGGCCAGTCGCAGTCCATCCGAGCAGGCTAGATACGCCAGGGAGTCAACGACTATGATGTCGTAGACCATGTGACCGAAAGTGAGCGAGTCCACGGGCGTCGGTGCTGCTGGATTGGCGACGTTCCAGATGTGGAGGCCGACGGCGGCCAGGTAGGCGAGCGTGTCCTTGACGAATACGCTCCATGTCCCCCGAGGAATCGAGCCGAGGGTCTCGGGTGTGGCCGGGTTGGCGACGTTGATAATCGCAAGTGGATATGTGGAAACATAGGCCAGAGTGTCCAGCAGGCACATTCCATAGGTGCGGTCCGGCAGATTCAGCGTCCCCACTATCTCCGGCGCACGCGGTCGGGCAATGTTGACCACCTGGAACTTGTAGTGCTCGGCGCAGTAGACGAAGCTGTCGCGGAGGACCATATCTTGGGCCCACTCAAACAGAGAGCATCCAGCTACTATCTCTGGTTTGAACGGGTCGGCGACGCTGACCGTGCGGAAGGAAGGATCAGGTGCCCAGCCAATGAACGCAAGGTATTTCGGGGACACTTTACTTAATTGGTTTGCGGGTGGGTCAAGGGAAATAGTGTCCCCGAAACCGCCCGAGGTGACCCAATCGCCAACCTCTGCCCGAAATGGGAAAGCGACGGCAGTCAGGGTGATTGTCCTGCTGCTCTTGTATTCGACCGTGGCCAGTTACGCCACAACGGAGTTCATCCGCTACCCAGGACTTGCCAACGTCAGGCCGGCAATGGGCGGAGAGAGTTTCTTCGGTGACATGGTCTACGGCCGCGCGCCCCAGCCGTTCGTGACCCGCGTGCTAGTGCCCTGGCTGATACGGGCGGCAGTCGCCGTGACGCCGCCGGCCACGAGGGCTCGGATCGAGGAGAGCCTTCGCCGCTCCCAGACCAGCGACGGCAGACCGGTCTGGCTTTACCAGTATCCGTTCGAGTTCACTGTGGCCAAGAACCTCCTCCTGCTCTTTGCCGTCGGGTTCGCGTTCGGTTTGTGGTGGCTGGCGCGGCTCGTGCTCGACGCGCCGGCTCCGGCCCTGGACGCGATTCCGGTCGTGGTCCTGTTCGCGTTACCCGGAGTTTACGGCTACGGCAGCATGCTCTACGACCTGCCCGCATTATGCCTGTTCACGCTCGGGCTCGCGCTCATCGCCGCGCGACGGCGCTGGCTCCACGCGGCGGCGTTTGTCGCCTGCGTGCTGAACAAAGAGACCGCGCTGCTGCTCGTGCTGGTCTGGGTTGTTTCGGAGGCGCGCAAGCTCAAGCCCAGGCAACTGGCGGTGGGCGCGGGGCTGCAACTCGGACTCTGGCTGATTGTGCGCGGGGTCCTCTTCTGGCACTTCCGGAACAATCCCGGCGAGGCGATTACCCTCCACCTGTTCCGCAATGCACAGGTCATGGCCGTACCTGGCAACTGGTTTCTCTTCAGACCGGTCACGAACTGGCTGGTCCTGCCCATGGGTCTCAACGTGCTCTACGTCCTTGGCTTCATTGCCTCCCTTTTCGCGCTCAGGCGGACCCCGCAGTTCCTGAGAGGCGCCTGCTGGATAGTGCTCCCGGTTTTCGTGCTCACGTGGCTCTTCGGCAATGTGGACGAGATGCGCGACTACTACGAGTTGCTGCCCGTGGTTGTGCTGGTACTGTTCAGCGGCCTGTATCGATTGATGGGCTACGCGGCAGTTCCCAGGCCTGCGGAGTCGGGCCCGCCGTAGCTCGGATCGCGGCGCGCCGGAACCCTCCTCGCTGTTCTCCAAGAAGCTCGGCAAGTTGGTCCTGAGGTTACCTACAGAGGAATCCGGACAGGAACTCGGACGGGAATGTGGACAGGAACTCAGGGTTGATCTTGGGAGGCGGCGGTCCTTGTTACTCTGCAAGGAACTGAGCAAGTAGCTGTAGTCGTAGCCTGCGAGGTAGCGGACGAAGCAGCCGTGGAAATAGCCTGCGAAGTAATCCTCCTCGTTCCTCGGGAGATTCCTTGGGTCGTGACTTCGGAGGCAATGGGGATAGCTATGGGGGAGGCGCTCAAGACGGCGTGGGACCTAAGAGCTCGCCCGGCCGAAATCCAGCCTCTAACGCTGCTGTCTTCCCGCCCAGCCGGAACGGGCATTGTCGTGGTTGTAGGTCGGCCAGGCGGTATTGGCCATCTTGAGCCCGCCGTGGGCGATGCACACAAGCCCGTTTTCACTGGCCAGATACAGGTCTCCATCCGGGCCGATCACAGGTGAGGGCTCCTCCTGGCCCTCGAGGCGCTTTGCCAGGTGCTTGTCTATGCCCAGCGAGTCGCAAACGGAGAACTCCCACAGTATCTGCCCTGCGTTGTCTATGCAGAAAACGGAACCCCCGGCGTCGAAGGCCAAGACGGTGCTATCTTGTGCGACACAAGAGGTATTGCCCCCGTAGATCCCGACGTTCGATGCCCATCGTTCCTGGCCGTTGGTATCAAAGCCTCTGACCCACCCGCTGTTGTCGGTGACGATGACCTCGTCATCTTGGGCAATGGCAATGGATCCCGGGTCGAGTTCGCCGGTGATTGTGCTCCATGCCAGCGTACCATCCGGTTCATAACAATAGAGGCCGCCTGCCATGTCGGCAATGAGGAGTCGATCACGGCTGTCAATCACCGGCGTGCCGCCTATCTTAATGCGCGCCGAGTCCTGCCAAAGCAGCTTGCCGCCCGAATCCAATGCGACCAGGAAAGAGCATTCGGCCAGGCCGTCGTAAGCGATGGTGTATACCACTCCACTTCGGCCGATGACTACTCCGTTGTCGACGTAACCGTAGTCGCCGAGCGGTACGCCCCATTGTACGGTCGCCGAGTCGCCGCAATCCCGAACCCGGTACAGTTCAGAGATGCAGTCGTGCGGCGCAAATACATAGATTGCACCGTCCGGTCCGATCGCAGGAGTGCAGAAGCCAACGCAGGAGTCAAGACACCATTCAAGCCTTCCAGTCCGTGAGTCGAGACAGACCAGTCCGCTGTCAAGATCGGAGAGATACAGGTGGGAACCGTCTGCGGAGATGGACGGGGCGTACCCGCAACCATCCGGAATCGGTGTGCTCCACCGCAACCGTCCATCCAGAGTACGGCAGTCCACGTAATCACAGACCCCGCAGTAGAGCACAGGCTCGCCGTCAATCAGACCCAGAGTGGGGGTAGCGTCGTAGTAGGTCTCTTCGCTATAAGTGTCCCACACAATTGCCATTTTGCTGACGTTCACGGCCTTAACAGCGCTCGGACGCGACAGCGTGCCGCCCTTGTCTCTCAGAATGACGCCCACCGTGTGCGGTCCAATCACGCTCCACTTGCACGAGTCGGTGATGACGCTGCCGCTGG
>Ga0172366_10001579_pt1 | contig 17736 bp, 15 predicted proteins | sample LakKivSesite69cm_FD_114533 | JGI IMG/M metagenome (GOLD analysis project Ga0172366, IMG submission 114533) | Sediment microbial communities from Lake Kivu, Rwanda - Sediment site 69cm | ecosystem: Environmental > Aquatic > Freshwater > Lake > Sediment | place: Rwanda: Western Province, Lake... | reverse complement strand
TGTGCTCGGCGCCGCCGAGCCCGACCCGGGCGGGCTGAAGGTACGCCGCCTTCCCGACCTACCGGCGGAACTGGCGGAAGCCGCCGGACGCGTGGCGCGCGACTTCGGCCTGGATGACGACTGGCTCAACCTGGGTCCGGCCCGGCAACTCGAACTCGGGCTGCCCGCGGGCTTCGCTGACCGGCTGGTCCGGCGCGGCTACGGCGACCACTTCACCGCCTGGTTTGCCAGCCGGTACGACCAGGTCCATTTCAAGCTCTACGCGGCGGTGGACCGCGGCGATTACCACGTACAGGACCTTATCGCCCTCAAGCCGACCGACGGCGAGCTGTCAGCGGCGGCGCGCTGGATGCTGCCCCAGGACGTCTCTGCGGCCTTCCGACATTCGCTGGTCGAGTTCCTCGAAGCTCAAGGATGGAACAATGTCGCCCGCGCGCTTTAGGACCGAATTCCGGGAGCGCCTGCTCGGCCTGCACTGGCGGCACTGGAGCGCGCTTGGGGTCCAGTCTCAACTCGAACCGGAGGACCGCTGGCTGGTCGACATTGAGGCCCTGGCCGCGTCCACACGGGCAGTCGCTGCTGAAGACCTGCGCCTTGCCGGCGTCGCCGAGCAGTGGCTTGAACTCAATCGCGCGTGGGTCCACCAGTCCCGGTTGACGCGACTGACCAGACTCCTCGCCGGGTGGCCGCCGGCCGCTCGCGGGCTTACGGCAAAGGCCGTGCGGCTGCGTGCAGTCGCGCCATCCGTGCGGCGACCGGCGCTGCGGCAACTATGGCTCCGCGCGGTATTCGGCACCGATGCCCGGTCGGACATACTGCTTCACCTGCACTACAACGGACCGGGCAGTTCGCGCGCGACCGGGCTCGCGGTCGGGTGGGACCAGACGACCGTGTACCGCGTGCTCGAACGATGGGTCGCGGCCGGCCTCGCCAGTAGGGACCACAAGGGCTATCGGCTCACGCCCGCGGCCGGCGCCCTGTTCGCGCCGAGCGACGATGCGCCGCGCTACCTGAACTGGATACAGGCGTTCAGCACGTTCGACCGCATTCTTGCCGGTCCGCGCGCCCGTACGCACGAAGCCTACTCGTGGGCTTCGCTGCTCCGCGACCTTATGCCCGACCTTGCGGCTCTTGCCGCCGCAGTCTCCATCGCCTTGCCTGATTCCGTGCTCTACCCGGGAGACCGTTTCTTCGAGCCCTGCGCCCGAGCCCTGCTCCGCTTCCTCGCCATCCTTCTCGGCCGCTAGCCGCCGACCGCTCACCGCCTGCCGTTTTCTCCCGGCATCTCTGGTCTCTGATAGCTGGTATCTCGGTCGGCCCTTCGCCTTCGCCCGTCCCTTATTGACTTCTCCCGCGGTCCGGTGATACTCTAGCCATGGTCAGGAACCAGGCCATGCTCGAGCGGTTCGAGTTCGAACTCGCCCGCCGGAGCCCGGTTGACTTCCGCGCCAACCTGGCAATCGCCGACGGCCTGCTCGAAGAAGCGCTCGCCGTCGGCTCGATGCCGCGGCCCGACCCGATGGAAGGCATCGAGACCATCATCCGCGTCGCGCGCGCCCTCAACAGTGTTTAGCAAGTTGCTCGCCCGCCTCGCCCGCGAACTCGACCGGGCCGGCATCGCCTACATGGTCATCGGCGGCCAGGCGGTCCAACTCTACGGCGAGCCGCGCATGACCAGAGACATTGACGTGACGCTCGGCCTGGACGCCACCGGCCTCGACCGGGTGACGGCGCTGTGCCGCTCGGTCGGACTGCGGGTCCTGGTCAACGACCCGGCGCGGTTCGTTCGGGACACGATGGTCCTGCCCGCGGTCGAAGACGCAAGCGGCATCAAGGTGGACTTCGTCTTCTCGTTCTCCGCCTACGAACGGCAGGCGCTTGGCCGCAGCCGCCCGGTAGAAATCAACGGTCAGCCGGTGCGCTACTCATCGCTTGAAGACCTGCTCATCCACAAGCTGGTCGCCGGCCGGGCCCGCGACATCGAGGACACCCGGCTCATCCTCGCCAAGAATCCGAACTGGGACCGGCCGTATGTCGAACGCTGGCTGAGCGAACTCGACCGGGCGCTGTCGCTCGACCTAAAGACCCGGCTCCGCGACCTGCTCCGCTCACTGCCTCCGTCCGCCTAGCCCGGCCGCGCCGCTGACCGCTCACCGCTAACCGCCTCCCGCCGCTGACATCTCACATCCAGCATCACTCATCTGACATCGTCCGCCCCTTCTGCCTTCTGCATTCTGACTTCTGGCTTCTGCCTTCGCCCTCTCCGCGTCGCCGCGTCCCCGCGTCTCCGTGTCTTCCCGGTTCTCCCTCTCTCCCTTCCCGGCCCTTGACAATGCCGAAATACGGGTAGCGTCCCCAGGTTTTCCCCCAGGTTTTCCCGGAAATCCCCCAGGCTGCTGTAGAATCAGGCTTCTGCTATCGCAGCAGCCTTGGCAATCTCGGCTCTCACCAGAGTGGGTTCGTGCACGACGGCGCACTGCCATCTGCCATGCCTACCATCAGCGTTCACCGCCTTGACCCAGCGCTCGGCAGCATAGCGCTTCACATCGGCCAGTTCGTCATAGCCCTTGACCTCGAGCAGCAGATACGCCTCCGTGCTCGCCTTCAGGCGTATGATGAAATCCGGGACGTAGTCGTGGGTTTCGCCATTGTGAACGTATGGGATGGCAAAGCCCAGGCCGGCATTCTTGACGAAGCCGACAGTGTACTTGCTGGTATCGATGTAGTAGGCGGCAGACTGCTCCCACCGTTCAGTGTCGGCGACCACGTAGTTGACGTGGCTGTTCACCGTCTCGCGCACGGGACGGCTGGTCCAGAAATCTACCTCCGCCGTGCTGCCAGGTCCGCGATGCGTCTCGAAGATGGGCACCTCCGGCGACTCGCCGGCCGATACGTCGGGACGGATTACCTGTTGTATCCTCTCGATGGCCCAACCGTAGTAGGGGGAACAGCCGATGTCGCTACGCTGCCACGGCGCGATCGGGTTCACGTACTCCCGCACGTACTTCTGCACGATCGCCAGCACCTGGGGGAACAGAACGTGCGCAGGTGGCACGCCCTCTGACTGCCCGAAGGACCGGACCACCTCGGCCGCCATATCGAACTCAACCTGTTGCTGTCTCATGCTTGCACGATATGGCTCCATACTTGCTGTATCCAACCTGCCTGGCCCTGAGAGCGCGGGTCGGCCGCTGTTGGCGGGCAGCGAGGCCTTCATCTGCACTTCTGGCGGGATGTGGGCGGGATCCAGCGGAATAGGCGCGACCGCGGACCAGTCTGCGGTGATTCGCCCCTTGACCGCTGACCGATAGCCTTCGACTCTCGGGAATCTGATCACCAGATGTGCGCGTTCCGGCAGAGCACGGACGTGATGTCGTTCCTCGGGATGGGGCCTGGTCGTGCCGGAGGACTTGAACGGTACTACCTCAAACGGCACACCGAAGATCTGTGCCACCTGCTCTGACAGCCGGTCGTTTGCACCGACGTCGTACCGCGTCCGTCTCAGTGCCCGACCGACCACCTGCTCGCACAGCAGTTGCGACATGAACGGTCTGAGGCCGACGATGTGAGTGACGGTGTTGCAGTCCCAACCCTCGGTGAGCATTCCGACGCTGACCACACAGCGCACGTCCCGACCCGGTGGGTGTAGCGGCCGTTTGAGCTCCTCTGCCAGTTCCTTGAAGCCTTCCGGATAGAGCGCTCGCCCCTGCGCGTCGCGCGGCCAATCGAGCCTGCCGACCGTGTCGAGCGTGAACCTCATCCAGCGGTCTTCGGCACTCTTCGCCTTGCCGGTGTCGGTTTCCTTCACGACCTTGGAGTCAACGCGGATGGTGTTGATCTGGCCGGCGGTGTTGCTGAGTTCGCGTATGCCGAGCGGTCGGATACCCGCGGGCGGGTTGTCTTTGGCAATCCACTCGAAGATGACGCTGGCAATGGCCGTGTTCTTGCAGACCAGAATGAACACCGGGAAGCGAGTTTCCTGGTTCTCGGCTCGCCAGTCCTCGCGGTTGGCGTTCCACAACCCCGTCAGCATGGCAATCGGCGCGAACGCGTACTTCAGGATGGCCGCGGGCTTCGGAGCGGCCCTGGTGGCGCCCCTTTCCTGCGGCGTAAGCTGCGGCAGAATCCACTTCCAGATGTTGAAGTAGCCGGGTATCTCAGCGCCGGTCGTATCTCGGACCGCCAGCTGGGGTATCTTCACCAGCCCCGACTCAATGGCGTCGGTCAAACCGAAGTCACTAACGGTCCAAGGAAAGATGCGGTTCTTCTGGCCCGAGTCGCCGACGAGGTAGTACGGCGTGGCCGAGAAATCAGCGCAGAAGTTGATGCCGATATGCTTGTGTACCTTGTCCAGACCTTCTATCCAGACAGTTGCCTCGCGCTCGAACTCCTGAAGCTCCTCGTCCTCCAGTGGCTCGTCGAACTCCTCCTGAGCCGCTTCCAGCGCTTCGGCCTCGTCGTCGGCCGCGGTCCTGAGTCGGTAGGCGTGGTGCGCCTCGTCATTGAACACCAGGATGTTCTGCTTGCCCGCGACATCCTGTCCGAGAACGTCATTCAATAGCGCCCGGTCGCTCTGCACGTAGCGCACGCTCTCGACGTAGGCTTTGATGAGATTGTCCGATTTGTCCCGCTCCTCCTCCAGCACCGCCAGCATGCCGGCTCCGACCTGGCGTTGGTAGTCCTCCAGCGTCAGATACCGTTTTCCTCGCGACGTCGTTGTCTTGTCGCCGATATGGATGACTTCCCTTGTCGCCTCCATCACACCGGCCTTCAGCGCCCGCGATGACTGACCCCCGACCTGGACTGACTGTGGCTCGAACACGTGCCAGTTGGTGACCATGACCCGGCCCTGACTGAGGTCGGCCATCAGATGTTCGGGCACGAGGTCGCGCTTGCGATAGAGACTCGCCTCGCCCTGGCGCGGGTCGATTTCCGCCAGTCGCGTCCGAATGGTGACGTTCGGGCAGACCACGAGCACGATGTCGGAGAAGGCCCGGTTGCCCCGGTCGTGAACCTTGTTCAGAATGCTCCACGCTGCGAGCATCGCCATCACCGTTGTCTTGCCTGTGCCGGTTGCCATCTTACAGGCCATGCGTCTGAACCCTGAGAAGCCCTGTGCCTTCCGGTCATCGCTCGGCTCGTCGGGCGGGATATCTATCCCCTGCAGGAAGTCGGCGCGGGCCTCGGTCAGGAAGATGATTGTCTCTGCCGCCTCCAACTGGGCAAAGAACAGCCGTTCCTTGCGTCCCTCTCTGCGCCAGTAGTTCAGCAGTTCGTGCGTCGTCCGCGACACGCCGCCTTCGCCGCGCAGCGCGAGCGGCCGCCACTGGGCGAGCTTCTTGCGGATGAGGTTCGCCAGCTTGAGCTCGATGGCGATGCCGGCTTCTCCACCGTACAGCTCGCGGTCCCGAGCGGACGGCGGGCGGTAGTGGTAGAAAGCAGGCCTGCGTCCGGGAGTCGGCGCTTTCGGCGGCTCGCCGGGCTTGATGTCCCAGTACTCCTTCGGCTCCTCGAAGGGCGAATTGAGGATTGGCTTCGGGACTTCGAAACTACTAGGCAAGGTTGAAAGCCTTCTGTATCGCGTCGAGCTTCTCTTTGACTTCCGGGTGGATTTCATCCGGCTTCATAAGAGCTGCTATCTTGTAGTACTCGGTGTAGGGAATGTCGGGCAATCCCGCGGCAGCCAGGGCGGGCGGTAGCAGGTCGGTGCGAGCCTTGCTGTTGTTCAGGTAGGGATAGTCCCCAAACGGGTTCTCAAGAAAGGCCTTCGGGTAGTTGTCCTCGAAGTGCTTGCGCAAGTCGGTGATATGCTGCTGGGCTGCTGGCTCGCCGACAATGCTCGTCACAAACCGCGCCAGCGCCTCTGGATGCAACAGGTAGCTCTCTATCTCGTAGCGCCGCCAAGTTACAGTCTGCAGCCCGTGCCCTGTGATGTTGTCTGAAGGAGCATGCTCGCGACCATCGCCGTCTATGAGTGTGAGTCCGGGTATGTCATTCCTGACAAGCCTGAGTGTCATGTAGTGAGTCCGGGCGCCAATTCCGGCTGCACCTTCCCGTGGCTCCCACACAGCGGGTTTCCAGAACAGGCCTGTTGTCAGAAGTTGGTGGACAGGGTGGTTGAGGATCCGCGCCCATTCCCGCAGAATGTTCAAGTCCGTGTAGCCCTCAAGATAGAGCACTCCGGGAGCTGCCTTAGCCAACATGATGTCCATATTGCTCAACGTGCGCAGCGACTGCATCAACAGGCTCTTCTGCTCGGTGTCGGCAATCGGCTGAGGAACGTCCATCATGGCGAATAGCTCACGTGGGTCGACGCTGTTGATGACGACCTCCGAATGAGTGGCGATTATCAGTTGCGATAACTGCTGGATGGCCACGCTCCTCAGCTCATTGTAGATCGCGTCCTGCAGGATGACGTGCAGGTGCGCGTCCGGTTCGTCCAACAGCAGAACAGAAGCCGGGCGCGTGTTCAGAAAGGTGAGCAGCATCAGCACCTGTTGAAAGCCGCTGCCGCCGCTGGCGATGTCGTAGGATGGGCCTCCTGGTTTTTCCCTGAACTCGGCATTGATGTACGGGCCCTTGACGTTCGGCGGCACCAACTCATAGCCAAACAGCAACCCGATAGACCGCTGAAGCGCAGACCAGGCAGTCTCTGATCTGTGTGCCTGGACGAGCAGGTTGCGCAAAATCTCGCCGGGCCGGGCCAAGCCAAGTCGCTCGTCTATGTACGGGCTTTGGTAGACGGGTTCCTCGCGGCTGAGCCCGGTCATCGGCGGCACAAACACAACGTTGACCGGTGGCTTCAGAAGGCTCTGCCTGTCTGAGTCCGGGCCGGGTCTCACATACATCTGCTCGGTAGTATCCGCATGGAACAACATCGAGATGCGCCAGCCCGTATGGTCCTGAATGCTGACTTCCATTGGCGGGGCCTCTCGCTCGTAGTGTCGTTGGTGCCACAACAGGTCGAAGGTGCGCAGTGGCACGGAAAGGAAGTCCTGCCGCGTCACCGGTACGTACCTGTAGCTTCCGTGCGGCTTCGAGTAATCGTCCAGTTCTCGCCACTTGCCCAAGGCAAAACCCCACGCCGCGATTGCCTGCAGTACGGTAGTCTTGCCGGTGTTGTTCGGGCCGGCCAACACCACATTGCCTGGCAGAGTGAATGATACTTCCTCGAACCGCTTGAACCTGCGAATCACGACTTTCTGTATCATTCCGCCTCCTCCAGCTTCATGTACTTGGGCAGTTCGTTGCCCCGGTCGTCAATCACCTTCACCGCGATGGTCTTGTGCTCGCCCGGCTCGAACGGCGCGCTCGTGTCACCGGCCAGGTGCGCCCAAACGGCGTCGTCGTATTCGCCCTTGAGCTCCCGCTTGAGCGATTCCCACGCGCCGGTGCGCGGGAAGAACGCCTGGCACACGTGGAAGCACATCCCGTTGTAGTCGGTGTCAAGGAACCACGCCGGCACGTCGTTGCCGCCCATATGCATTGGCTTCTGCGTTGCCGGGTCAAAGATGTCCAGCCCCAGCAGCTTCACCTGGTACTTCCCGTCCGTGAGCTTTGATAGCTTCACGTCCGGCAGGCCGCAGACACTGAATATCTGGCTCGACCTCATGTTCTTCAACAGGTCGCCCATCGTTACGTCCGGCGTGATAGATACGAAGGTCGCCGGCACTCCGCATATCGCCTGGCACCGCTCGACCATCTCGCGGGCGTCGGCGCTGATGGTCAGTCCCATCACGTACAGGTGCGTGTAGTTCTTGCCGTTCGCTTCCTTGGCCGCCTCGTACACCAGCTTCTCGCTCACCGAACCGTTATCCGGCCCGAACACGATGGCCACCGGCTTGCGCGACAGCGGCAGCCGTCTGCCCGCCTTCTCGTCGGCCTCGTCTATCGCCTCGGTCAGCGTCGGCTCCTGTCCCTCCGCGGTCGCGTCCACCATCGCCTCGGCGGACAGCGACAGCGACCGCGCCGGCCTGCGGACGTTGTGCAGCGTCACCGTTGAGCCCGGGCCAACGTGCAGCACCGGCGACTGGCGGAGAATCCCAAGCATCCGGTCCACGAATGACCCGTACTCCTCCGCGACCTCGGAGATGCCAGAATCCTCCTTGCCGTCCGCGTCCCAATCCACCGGCGTCGGAATCGTCGCCTCCACCACAAATGGCCCGGTCACCCGCGTCACTCCCGACACCTTCTCGGGCCGGTCGACGAGGACCTCGTCGCGCGCAGGTTCGCCCCCGGCTGCTGATTTGACGGTCACGTGCGGCACGATACCGCCGGTCTCCTCGCCTTTTCGGTTCTGCTTTCGGACGTACTTGAACCCGCCAGCAGGCCCCATCTCCGGTTCCACCAACTCATAGCAGTCATACGTCTCTGTCAGCATCCGCTGTCGTGCCAGCGCCAGAGGCACCCGGCTCACGTCAAGGGTGACCCACCTTCGCCCCCATGCTTCTGCCACGTACGCCGTTGTACCACCTCCGCAGGTCGGGTCAAGCACGAGGTCCCCAGGTCTCGTGACCATTAGAACGCACCTCTCAATCACCTTCGGATTCGTCTCTACAACGTAGCCCTTAGAGGAAGAATACGTGCTCGTGACCGTGTCCGGCCAGAGATTCGTGTGTTTCACGTAGGGAAAATCGTCCTCATACCGCTTGCCATACAGGCGGTCGCCAACGGCGACGACGCGGCCCAACTTCATCAGCTCGTCCGTGCGGTCGTCGTACTGTAGGCCCTGCGGAGACTCGTACTTCGTACCATCGAAACGAACCACGCGGGCGACTTCGCCCGCATCGAGCTTCCTGGTGATGTCTGACGCCTTGAAGAGGCGGCCTGAGGGAAGTGTCTCCCTGCCGTCCTTTTCGGTCGAACTGAGACGCCTGCACAGTCCGTCGGGCAACTCGACCCAGTCGAAAGTATCTGTCTTCTCATCGGCACTGCGAGACCGGTATATCGGATTGTAGCGCGCACTGGTCTTGTCTCTCGCGTACCAAAGGAGATAGTCGGACACCGAAGGCAATAGGTCGCTCGGTTGGCTGGTGGCAGTACGGAAGGTGATTACCGAACACATATTGTCATGCCCGAAGACTTCATCCATGACCTCACGGACATGGTGGAGGTTCTCGTCGCTGATCTGGACGAAGATGCTTCCAGACGGATGGAGCAGGTCGCGGCACAGCAGGAGCCGGTCGCGCAGGTAGGTGAGGTAGGAGTGGATGCCGAGTTCCCACGTGTCGCGGTAGGCCTTTACCATTTCCGGCTCGCGGGTCATGTCGTCGTCGTCACCATGCTTCACGTCTCGCTTGCGGACAAAGGGCTGGAAGTTCGAGCCGTAGTTGATGCCGTACGGCGGGTCCATGTATATCATCTGCACCTGTCCGCCCAGCCGCTCGTACTCCAGAAGTGAGTTCATCACCACCAGCGAGTCGCCGAGTATCATCCGGTTGACCCAGCCATTCTGATGCTCGTAGGCCCGAAGCGCCTGGTCGTGTATCGAATGCTGCGGGTCACCGAACATCTCGAGGTCCATCTGCTTGTCCCGTTTGTGGCCCTTGAGAGTCTCAAGAATCGCCTTGGTTGAAAGCCGCTCGTGGACGAACAGCGGCAACGTCGGCACCTTGAACGACAGCCGTTCTGCCTTGCCCGCCCAGTTCAGGAACGGCTTCTCCAGCCGCTTGAGCTGGTCTATCGCGTCGTGCAGACCGATGGCCTTGGCGTGAATCCGGCCCGAAGCGTCCTTGAACTCGACTGGGTCTTTGAACTGGTGTGGCGGCGGCAGAGCCGCAGACTTCTCAATCATCGCCAGCAGCCACTGGCCGTATTCGCGGGTCGGGTTCTGCCCGTCCCAGTTCAACTCCGGCGACAGCGACGAGTCAAACCGATACTCCTTGGCCGGCATCTTCTTCTTGAACTGCGCCTGGACTCCGACCTCGGGCCGAAGCACGAGCTTGGCTTTCGGATGCCGGAAGCTCTCGACTCGCCTGGTTGTCTTGGACTTGCCGCCGACTTGACGCTTAGCCATCAACTCCCGCCTTTGTTCTGGCCGCTCTCAACGAGCTAGTCCTCGGTATTGCCATCATATCGTGCCTGCATTCTATACATACAAGTGACCGGCCACAAGTGCCGCCCCGGTCGTCCGCCAGTGTAGGATGCCGGGCAGCCGATGTCAAGCGGTCAGAGCCGCCCCGATGGTCACTCAGAGAGCCACGGGCGGGGCCACGGAGGAAGCCGCCCGGATGGTCACTCTGGTCGCCACTCCCATCGCCACTCCGGAGGCCACGCGGGAAGCCAGCCGGACTGCCGCCCTCGCCGCCACCATCATCGTGACCGGGGCGGCCACGGCCGTCGCTGCTCCGCTCGCCACCCGGACTGCCACGGCGAGTGCTACCCGGATTGCTGCTTGGAAAGCTACCCGGACTGCCACTCAGATTGCCACCCTGAGAGCCGCCCAGGGAGCATCCCCGGAGATACTCCGTCCCCCCTCTCGGAGGTCGAAAAAGCGGCGGATTGGCCGGTTTTGGGCCTGAAAATGCCCGATTCCGCCACTTTTCCGGGCATTTTGGGCCTCAGAAGTGGTCGAAAACCGACCGACATTATTACCATGGTAATCGGGAACCGCCGGTAGCGATTGGTGTTAGGTGCTCTCGGACAACAGGAGGGGGAGTTACTCCGTACTTGACAGGTATAGGAGAGTGGCATAGTGATAGAGAGATAAAGAGATAGAGTGGGCGGACGGCCGGTCGGACTTTCAGGCTGCTCTCTTTCCGTCTGCTCACTTTCTTTGCGGGGCACATTTTCTTTGGTCTTTTTCGGGCTTCGAGAACGAACAATCTATAGAGACCCAAAAGGAGCTTTTATGGACACATGCCCGGACAAACCAGGGGCAAACCAGGGACACTTCCCACATTTCGGAATCGGAAGCGCGTCAAGGGGAGGGGGGCGTGACCGAGTGGCCCAGTGGTCTAGTGGTCGAGTGCCGAGAGACCAGCCAGCCGAACAGGGAACAGCCGGAGACACAAACGACGAGCGAGGATAGATGTTAGAGACCCACTTTCCGGCCCGGTCGCGGCTGGGGTCTGTCGGGGACAGACCAGGAGAGCCTGTCCTCGGGTCTATCATCGGACCTGTGTCCGGGTCTGTCAACGCGTCTCCGGGCGGGTGATTCATCAGTTCTGCCGGACGGTGACCGGTCAAGTGCCGGTTCGGGTCCATCGTCGGGCCTGTCGGCCGGCCTGCCGACGAGTCACGGTCCGTGTCTGCTCTCAAGTCTCCATCCCGGTCTGTCGCGGGGTCTCCCGCCGAGACATTCTCCCTACGGTCCAGTGGACCATGTTCTGCTTCCGGTTCTGCCGTCTGGCCAGGTGTCACGTTAGAATCACCGTTCGAGGTGTGTCGGGAGAAGGCGATTCCCGGGAACGGGAAGAGATTATCGGCCCGGCGCGGAGCAGGCAGGAGGAGCGCCGGTTGCGGCCTTGGAACGCCGGGCGGATTTGTCCCATAAGGCATAATTCCGACCACGAAACCACGTTGCTATCTGCTGTTCTCTTAGCAGGATACACGCGAAGGCGGGGGTCCGAAACGGCCGCATAGGGGGCTGCCTCCTGTGTTGCCTTCGGGTTTCGGTCTGAGTCTTCTTTCGGGCTTCGGAGGCGGGTTCGCCGTCTCGCTAACTTCAGGCTTCGCCGTCTCATAGTCCGCAAGTCTCGGACGGAAGTTCGCGTCCTCTGGGCGGTCCGGCCTCGAGTCCGCCGAGGCCATGTCGCAGGCTTCGGGCTTTCCCTTCTCCCTGCTCGTCAGTTTCCCCGTCGGCCTGCCTGTCATCCTGCCTTGCGGTCTCCCGGTGAGGCTTCAGTTCACGGGGAAACAGCGTGACGGGCGAAGTCAGAAGGCAGAAGTGCGGAGAGAAGTGGTCCAGCGGTCGAGTGGTCCAGTGGTCCAGCGAGGAGCGGGCGAAGCGAGAAGGCCGAAGCTGGAGGCTAGAAGCTAGAAGTCGGAGCGCAGAGCAAGTCAAAAGCCAAAGGCCAAGAGGCAAGAGTCAAAGCAGGAGCAGGACGAAGGGAGAACACCGGCTCGGGCAAGGCAAAGGTCAGAAGCTAAGAGCCAAGTGGCAAAACGCGGCCGGAACGAGATTGCCAAGGCTCGCGGGTCGGCGAACGCGGGCGTTGACAGGCGCAGGCCGTGTAATACAATGTAATACATGAAGACGAACACGCTTTCCATCAGGCTGGATAAGGACCTGGACCGGCTGTTGTCCCGGGCGAGCCGACGCTCGGGCCGGAACCGGAGCGAGATAGCGCGCGAGGCGCTGCGCCGCCAGCTCCGCATCGGCCAGTTCGAAGCGCTGCGGCAGCGGCTGGCGCCGTTCGCCGAGGCGCGGGGATACCTGACCGACGAGGACGTGTTCGAGCGCGTGTCGTGAGGGTCTTCGTTGACACGAACGTCCTGGTCAGCGCGGTGGCGACGCGCGGCTTGTGCGCGGACGTGATGCGCGAGGTGCTGTCCGCGCACGAGCTGGTGGTGACGCGGCAGGTGCTGGACGAGGTCGGTGAAGTGATCGTCAGGAAGTTCGGCGCGGACCCGGCCCTGGCCGCCGAGTACGTGGGGTTGCTGGAACAGGAGGCGACCATCGTCCGGCCGGCAGGGCTGGCCGGCGTCGAGCTGCGCGACCGCGACGACGTCCCGATACTGGGCGCCGCGGTCGCGGCCCGGGTTGAGTTGTTTGTTACCGGCGACCGGGAGCTTCAGAAGCTGAGGAAGACGGGCGGCGTGGAGACAGTCTCGCCCCGCCGGTTCTGGGAGCGGCTCAAGTCCGGCGGAAGACGAAGGCCGTAGGCGGGCCAGTGGGACAGCCGGAGAGAGAGCAGCCGGAGAGGGGTCGTGCTGCGGCGAGTTGACAGGGCACTGCGACAGGGTAACTTCGGCAAAGCCAACGGAGCGTACTTATGACGACATTGATGCCGCTGCATCTTGAGTGTCCGTGCTGCGGCAGTGAGTTCGAGTCACTGACCTGGCGGTCCACTAATACGTGCGGGCCACTGACAACCGAGTTGTACCGGCACGCCGGCGGGTTTCCGTCTCTCCCGCTCGAGGTGCACGGCTGCGTGAAGTGCGGGTACTGCGGGTATGCCGACGATTTCAAGCCCGGCAGCGCGGACGAGGAACTGAAGCGGTGGGTGCGAGCGAACCTCGTTCCGCCGGAGGGAAGAGACCGCTTTCCGGCCGACCGGTGCTATGAGTACGTCGCCCGCATCGCCGAACGCCGGGGCGCGCTGCCGAAGGTGACCGGGCTTTTGTGGCTCAAGGCGGCGTGGTGCGGGCCGGACAAATCGGAGTCGGCAGACTACCTGCGCTTTCGGCGCGAGGCACTCGCGCGGGTCGAGGCGGCGCTCGCGAAGGGCGAGTTTACGGCAGAGGAATTGCCCGCCGTGACTTATCTTGCCGGAGAACTGAGCCGCCGCATCGGGAACGCGGAGCAGGCCCGTGCGTGGTTCGCGCGCGTGCCGGCCGCGGTCGGCGACAACGCCGAGGCGAAGTGGTTTATTGACCTTGCGATTCAGCAGTCCACCGACCCGAAGGAGTTCGTCGAAGAGAGGGCATGACCGACGAGCGACAAACGCGGAACGGGAAATCCCGGACAGCGACTCTTCTGCGGGGAATCGCCGGCAGGATTTCGGCGACCGAGTTACGGCAGTTTGCGGCGCGGGGTTTGAAGATTCGGTTGCAGAGACCGAGTTTTCAAGGCGACACTTTCCGGGTGACTTGCGTTGACAGCGGCCGGGGCCGGCGTAGGATAGCGGCGTGAAGAGAGTCCTGGCCGCGGCGCTGCTCCTGGCCGCGTGCCAGACGAGCCACGGGCCGAGCACGAGGTCGTTCGTCTACAACCAGACAACCGCAGCATTCAGACTGGACGGCGAGACGGTCAAGGCCACGTTCAGCGGCACCGTCTACACCGGGAACGGCGCGACCGATACTGTTACGCTTGAGCGCGGCAGCCTGAGGTGGAACCTTATTACCACATCGCTCCTGCCGGCCGCCGACCCGAACGACTACGACGCGGCCATCAACGTGCATGAGGACGTGGCCGATTCGCTGTACTGCCGGGAGTACAGCCCGTATGTTCAGGCGGAAATCAGCAAGCCATGAGTGATAAGCTGCGGGGGCCGGAGACGATGTCAGATGTCAGATGCGAGATGTTAGATGTCAGAACGCAGAGACTTCCGGCCCTCGTGACGCTGGCCGCGGTGGTGCTGCTCGCCCTGCTGCCGGTCGGCTGTGAGGAGCCGGATACATCGTACCCGACCGTACGCTGGGTGTATCCGGCGGACGGCGACACCGTTGACCCGGGCGTGCATGAGCTGGTGACGGTTGCGACCGACGACCGGGAGGTGCGCCGGGTCTTCTTCTTCGTCTACTCCGAGATGCTGGGTATCGTTGACCGGCTGGACAGCGACACGTTCCGGCTCAAAGTTGACTGCATCGCCGACACACTGCCGGTGTACCGGCTGTTTGCCTCAGCCGAGGACTTCGGCGGCAACATGACACAGGAGGACGTGACGGTGTACGTGAGGAGGAAGGGGGGTAACGAGAAGAGATAGCGAGTTGGAGGCCAAGAAGGGGAGCAAGAGACAGTAAACGGCAGAGAGAGCCCAAAGGGCAGGTGGAGCGGGCGGATTACAGCCGCGAGCCTAAAGCTGGTCGGCAAGGAAGCGGGCAACGCGCTCGGTCGGAAACGGCCAGGCGTAGCGGAATTTCGCTTCCGGGTGGCGCCGCCGGGCCGCCGCAATCTGCGCCGGGATGTCTTTCTCCGAGTGCTCTCCGCCCCGGGTCATCATCGGCGTCACGACCACAATCTCATCCGGCCGCTGCTCGGCGGCCCGGTCCAGCGCGGTCGCAAGGTCCGGCGCGCAGAACTCGTTGAAGCCCAGCTCGACCGGGCAGCCGGCAGCTTCGGCCAGCGAGCACGCCAGTTCCTGCGACGCAAAGTAGAACGGGTCGTTGGCCCGGGTTCTCGGCCAGCCCCGCATCCTGGCGTCCAGTTCCGCATAGCGGCGCGCCAGCTCGTGTTGCTGTCCGGCCGGGGCAGAGTGCAGCCGGGCGTGCAGCCCGAAGAATTCGTGGAGTTCGGCGGGCGGGAAATCGGCCGGCGGCGAGCCGTGCATGGCCAGGACGATGATTGTCTTCATGGTGAATGCAGGTCCCCGGGGCGCATCAGGGTTTCAGGAGTTCCCGGCAGCGGACGAGGAAGTCGAGGCAGGCCGCGGTGCGGTAGTCAGGATAGGTCCAGGGCAACGGCTCAAACCGGCCGGATTTGTAGATGAGCGTCAGCTCGGCGTGAATGCCAGAACCGAGGCAGATGCGGTGCGCGTAGTCCTTGGTCGAGGCGAGGACGAAATTGTGCAGGGATAAGAGACCGGGGTCCAGGTTCGCCCGGCGGGCGAACAATCTACGAGCTTCGATTTCCGATTTGCGATCTTGCCCAACTGCTAGACCGGCAAGTTGGCGTTCGAGGATGATGGACGCGAGCTTGGTTTGGGCCAGCGAGTCGGACGGGACAAGGCGCGAGAAAGCGAGCCAGCAGCGGATGAGGTTCTTGCCCATTTCCGGTTCGTAGTAGTCGGTGAAGTCGAAGGGGATTACCGGGCTGCGCCCGGCGACCGGGCCGAAGCGCTCGACGAGCAGCCTCTCGCTATCCGCGAGCGCGGCATCGTCATGGGCGATGAGGCCGCAGACGAGAACAGAAGGAGAGGGTTCGAGGGGCCAAGGGTTGGCCAAGGACGACCGACGCTTCGCGTTCAAGGGGTCGAGGGTGAGGAATCTACGATTTCCGATTGTCGGTCTTCGATTGACGCCGAACTCGGCTGGACGGCTTGGTCCGCTTCCTGCGCTTTGTCACTCTGTCTCTCTATCACTTCGTCATCTTGCTCTGTCTTTTCTTCTCTTTCCTCTTCCGCCACTTCATCCCGATGTCTCTCTATCTCTCTGTCACCTTCCTTTTCACCCGGCCCCAGCCCTCGCGGCGAGCCGATGGCCAGGGTATCCTGGACCTCTCCGTCGCCCGCGGCCTGGGCATTGGCCAGGAACGCGCCGAGTTCGTCCAGGGGCGGCAAATGGTCGAGCGACTCAAGCCCGAAGTAGCGCAGGAACTCGCGCGTGGTGCGGTACAAGAACGGGCTGCCGGGTTTGTGCGCCCGGCCCGCGGTAGTGATGAGCCGGCGTTCGAGCAGGGTGACGAGCGGCCCGGCGCAATCAACACCTCTCAGGGATTCGATTTCCGGCCGCGTGACCGGCTGTTTGTACGCGACGATGGCAAGCACTTCGAGCGCCGGCGCTGACAGCCGGTGCGTGAACTGCCTTCGGTAGAGCTGGCGCACCCAGGAGATGTGCTCGGGCAGGGTGTAGAACTGAAACCCGAGCGCGAGCTTGTGGATGCGAAAGGTCCGGCCGGTCTGTTCGTAGGACAGATTCAGGGCGCCGACCGCCTCGCCGATAGCGTCTTCGGCCCGGCCGGTCAACTCCGCGATGCGGGAAGTGGGCAGCGGGCCTTCTGAGGCGAAGAGCAGGGTCTCGACCGCTTCGGGAAGGTCGAAGACGAGTTCGGGAGAAGGAGGATTCGAGGATTCAAGGGGCAGAGGGGTCGAGGGAGAATCTTCGATCTTCGATGTTCGATCTTCGATTTCCAACCGAGTTGCCTCGGCCACTTGGCCTGCTTTCCCTGCTTCATCACGCTGTCTCGCCAGCCCCTTCTCTCGCCCCTCTTCCGCCACCTGGTCGCTCTGACCCGTTATCTCTTTATCTCTTTCCTCGCTCATCCTTTCCTCTTCATTCTGAGCCCGAAGTGCCCGAGTAGGGCCGCGACCGCGGGCCTCAAGTCCGAGCGGTTCATGAAGCAGGTGAGCCGGGTTTCCGAAGAGGAGAACGCGCTCAGGTGGATGCCGACCCGGTGCAGGGTCTCAAGCGTCGCGGCGATGATTTCTGAATCCGAGCCTACGCCCGGCCCAACGACCGACACCGAGCATAACTCGGCGTTGGTCTCCATCGCGCGCGCCCGGACTTTGGTCTTCACCCTGGCGAGCACCTTCTCGGCCGCGGCCCGGTGTTCGGCGCGGACGATGAACGACAGGTCGAACCGGCCGTCCTGCGGCACGCCGTGGTGAAACAGCACCAGGGGCACACGCGCCGAAGCCAGCCGGGTGACGACCTGGTGCAGGCACTTGCGCTTCTGGGGTACGCCGACTAATGCGATGCGCACCAGCTCGCGGTCATGGGTCAGCGCGCGGACAAGAGCCTTTTCGAGATTTTCGATTTTGGATTTGCGATTTTGGATTGGGCGGACCATGGTCCCTCGCTTTCTTGAGAAGGACGGCCGGATGTAGAGCGGCACCTGGAACTTCTCGGCCAGGGCGCAGGCGCGCGGGTGAATCACCTGGGCGCCGGAACCGGCCAGCTCGGCCAGCTCGGCAAAGCTCAGTTCCGGCACCGGCCGCACGCCGGGGAATTCGTTCGGGTTCTCGGCCGAGAGGCCGTCAACGTCTTTGTACAGCTCGCACGACGACGCGCCGAGAATCGCGGCGAGCGCAACCGCTGTGACGTCCGAGCCGCCGCGGCCCAGGGTGGTAATCTCGCGGTCCGAACTCATGCCCTGGAACCCGGCGACTATCGGAATGAGCCCGCGACGCAGGGCGTCCCGCAGCCGGTCGCCTTTGATTTCCTGGATGCGCGCGTCGGAGTGGAACCGGTCGGTGA
>Ga0172366_10001577_pt1 | contig 17744 bp, 18 predicted proteins | sample LakKivSesite69cm_FD_114533 | JGI IMG/M metagenome (GOLD analysis project Ga0172366, IMG submission 114533) | Sediment microbial communities from Lake Kivu, Rwanda - Sediment site 69cm | ecosystem: Environmental > Aquatic > Freshwater > Lake > Sediment | place: Rwanda: Western Province, Lake... | reverse complement strand
GGTCTGCTGCGCGGTGACCTCGCTCTTCGCGAGGGCCGCGGCCACCTCGCGGCGCTGCTGCTCGAGCTTCTTCTGCTCGGCGGCCAGCGGGTCGGCCTCGCCCGCGGCGTCCGACGCCGACCCGAGGATCGCGGCGAAGACCCACGCCACGGCGAGCCACGCCAGCAGGCGGGCGGCGACCCGGAGCATCGATGCTGCTCGTTTCATAGGTGCTGCTCCTTGCCCTCGGCCTGGATCGATGCGGCCTCGCGGCCGTAGCAGTCGGCCACCAGGAGGTAGGCGTCGGGGACGAGTTTCTGCTGCTCGACGGTGAGCCTGCCGGCGGCGCCGATGAGGCGATAGCAGGTGCGGCGGGCCGAGCCATAGAAGCCGAGGTTGCGGTAGCACGTGGCGAGGCGGATGAGGCCGGGGGCGTAGTCGGCGTGGCCGGGGAACGAGGCGGTGAACTTGAGGAACGCTTCGAGGGCCACGTTCCACTGCGAGCGCTGCATGGCGCTCTCGCCGCACATCCAGAGGATGTCGGGCCGGCTGGGGAGCTTCGCCGCGAGTTTCTGGAGCAGGGGGAGGGCTTGGTCGTGGAGGCCGCTGTCGAAAAGCCGCCGCGCCTCGATGAGCTGCTCCTCGTAGTCCGAGGGGGGCGGGCTGTCCTTCGGGGTGCGGTCGACCATGGCGCTCTGGAGAAGCGGGAGGAGCTGGGCGAGGTCGCCCGAGGCGCCGGGCCGGAGGGAGAATACGGCCGCGGCGACGCTGAAGAGGCCGACGACAGCGAGGGCCAGGAGGGCGACGACGAGCCGCGGGGGCCGGGCCGGCGCGAAGGCCGCGGGGATCGGCGCAGGGAGCGGCGCGGGGGCGGGCTGCTCCGGCATCGGCGTCCGGGCGGCCGGCGCCGGGGCGCGGCGCGGCACCTCGCGAGCGGGCGGCTCGGCATCGGGAGGCTCGGCCACGTCCGCTTCGAGCGTCGAGGCCGGGTCCACGCCGGTGCTTGTCGCGGCGGGCTCGGGCGGCCCCACGCCATGCCTGCCGGCAGGCAGGTCGGGCGGCTCGACCTCGGGCACGGAGGTGTCCGGGAGGAGCAGGTCCTCGATGTCCGATGGCGTGTCCTGGTCCGGGGTGTAAGGCCGGGACGGCGCTGCGGTCTCGCCGGTGTTGGCCTTGGACTCGCCCACGCCCATCTCGTCGAGGATCTCATCGATCTTGCCGTCGGAGCTCTTCTGGTCGTCCATGACTCACCTGTGCCGGCCGCGGATTACAAGGCCTTCGCAAGATAAACGGTGGTGCCGGCGCCGGGGGCAGATTCGATGGCGACTCTGTCCATGAGGCGCTTGAAGGAATCGAAACCGCCGCCGCCGGGCGTGACGGCGGGGTCGAAGCCCCTGCCGTAGTCGCGGACGGTGGCGACCATTTCACGATCGAACACGGAGCAGGACACGTCGACCTTCCCGGGCTGCTCGCGGTATGCGTGCTCGATGGAGTTGAGCACGGCCTCGTTGACGGCGCTGATGAAGTGGTTGGTTCGCTCCACGCTGAAGCCGGCGGAGCGCGCGAGGCAGCCGATCTTCTCGACGATGAGCTTGAGGTCGACCTTGTCGGATTCGAGCGAGAGCGTGTGCGTGGCCTGCGCGGGCACGCCGGCGAAGACGACGCGGCTCTCGGTGATGACGCCGGTGGACGAGAAGGCATCGTCGGCGGCGTGTGCCGCCTGGCCCGAGACCGTCGCGCGGAGGCCGGGGAAGCTGCCGGCCGCGAGGCGGCTGCCGGGCGCTGGTGCCGACGACCCGGAGTCGGCCAGTCCGGTCGCGGCGGAGCCGATGGCGGCCACGGTGCGGCGGTCGCCGCGGGCGGCCGTGCAGACGAGATCGACCGGGCAGAGGCGCTCGAGGTAGAGGACGTCGCTGACGGCCTCGGCGGCGATGGCCGGGTCGATGAGGGCGCTGTGCTTCACGAGGTAGAGCGAGAGCGCCCGCGCGGCCACGCGGACGGCGTCGCGGGCGGCCTCGGCCTTCCGGTCGTCGTCGGCGGCGAGAGTGCCGCTGAGGGTGGTGGCGTTGTCGAGGCGGAACTCGAACGTCCGCCCGAAAGCCGAGGGCTGGGGCGCCGTGTGCGCCTGCTCGACCTCGGCGAGGAGGCGGCGGGCCGTCATCCGCAGTTCTGAGAGGCGGAAGGGCTTGAGGATGTAGTCGGAGACGCCGAGGCGGAGGGCCTCGATGGCGGATTCGAGCGAGCCGTAGGCGGTCATGAGGATCACGCGGATGTCGGGGCAGACGGCGCGAACCTCGCGGACGAGTTCGAGGCCGGTGCCGCCGGGCATCTTGAGGTCGGTGATGAGGAGGTCGAAGCGCTCGGTCTTGCAGCGGCAGACGGCCTCCTCGGGCGAGGACGCGGTGACGGCGAGGCAGTTGTCGCGCGCGAGCATGTCGCGCACGGCGGTCCGGAGGGTTCGTTCGTCGTCGACGATGAGGATCTTGCCGGTCATTCTGCAACTCCCGCACACGCGGCCGTGGTGACGGCGCGCGGACGCCGCTCAGGCGGCGGGCACGCCGACGGTGAATGTGGAGCCGAGGCCGGGGCGGCTGTCGACGGCGATGAAGCCGCCCTGTGCTTCGACAACTTTGCGCGAGACGGCGAGGCCGAGGCCCGCGCCGGAGGCTTTCGTGGTGAAGAAGGGATCGAAGATCCGCTGGAGGTCCTGGGCGCTGATGCCGCGGCCGGTGTCTGTGAAGGCCGCGCATATCCACCGGCCGCGGTCGTCAGCACTGGAAAAGAGGCGGACGTTGAGCTCGCCGCCGCCGGGCATGGCCTGGATGGCGTTGAGCGCGATGTTCATGAAGGCCTGGCGCAGCAGGTCGGGATCGCCGAGGGCGTCGGGGAGGTCCCCGGCCGACGTGCCGCTGATGCCGACGCCGCTCTCGGCGGCGGCCGCCCGCAGCGCCGCCAGTACGCGCTCCACGTGCTCGCGGAGGTCCACCCGCGTGACGAAGGGCTTGTGGGAGCGCGCGAAGTCGAGGAGGTTGCGGACGGTCTTGTCGAGGCGCTGGATCTCGCCGAGGATCACGCTCACGCTGTCGCGGTGCGGGTCGTCGAGCGAGATGTCGTCGAGGAGCATCTCGGCCGTGGCGGAGACGCCGGCGAGGGGGTTGCGGATCTCGTGGGCGATGGCGGCGGCCAGCTCGCCGAGGCGTGCGAGGCCGTCGAGACGGCCGATGCGGCCGAGGGCGTCGTCGAGCTGCGCCTGGAGCTCGGCGAGGGCGCCGTCCTTGCGGCGGCATTCGGCGCCGAGGGGGCAGGCCTCGTCGGCCGCGAGGCAGAACGCGGCGTCGGCGCCGGCGAAGGTGACGAGCCCGGAATCGCTGCTGAGAGAGAACTGCTCCTCGGGTGTTTCGAGCGTGGTCTCGAGGAGAGCGGCGCTTGACGTGCTCATCGCTTTTCCTTTCGGCAGGGTTGCCTCTGCAAATTGCGTGCCGGACGGCGGCGGCCGGCGGAAGGCGAGTGTCTGGCTGATGGTTCGGGGTCGCATCGGAAAAATGCTCCTTGTGGCCGGGGGCGCAATATCCTTCAGATCGACGCGTTTTCCACGACGCGCGTGTCGAGCCCGTACTCCTTGATCTTGGCCGCGAGCGTGGTCCGGTGGATGCCGAGGATACGGGCGGCGTCGGTGCGCTGCCAGAGCGTGTCGTTGAGGACGCGCTTGATCAGTTGCTTCTCCATCGCCGCGAGGCTGCGGCCCGCCAGCGGCAGGCTCTCGCCGGCCGGCTCGGCGGCGGTGCGGTCGTTCCTGAGCATCAGGAATTTCTCGGTGATGCGGTCGCCGGTTTCCATGAGGACGGCCCGCTCGACGACGTTGCGGAGCTCGCGGACGTTGCCGGGCCAGTGGCAGGCCTTGAGGGCGCTCTCGACCTCCGGCAGGAAGCCCGCGATCGACGTGCCGAAGCGCTCGTTGTAGTGCCGGAGATAGTAGTTCGCGATGAGGAGGATGTCGTCTTTGCGCTCGCGCAGCGGCGGCACGTGGATCGGCACGACGTTGAGCCGGTAGAAGAGGTCCTGGCGGAACCTGCCGCAGCGGACGTTCTCTTCGAGGTCGCAGTTGGTGGAGGCGATGATGCGGACGTCGACCGAGATGTTCTCGATGCCGCCGACCTTCCGGAAGGAGCGCTCCTGGAGGACGCGCAGCAGCTTGGCCTGGAGGCTGAGGCCCATCTCGCCGATCTCGTCGAGGAAGATCGTGCCGCCGTCGGTGGCCTCGAAGAGGCCGATCTTGCCGGTGGTGGCGGCGCCGGTGAAGGCCCCCTTCTCGTAGCCGAACAGCTCGGCCTCGAGGAGCGTCTCGGTTAGGGCAGCGCAGTTGACCTCGGTGAAGCGCTTGTCGCGCCGCGACGAGGTGTAGTGGATCGCGCGGGCGACGAGCTCCTTGCCGGTGCCGCTCTCGCCGGTGATGAGCACGGTGCTGGTCGACGAGCGGGAGAGGCGGCGGATGAGGGCGTAGATCTCCTTCATCTTGGCGCTCTTGCCGATGATGGCTTCGCTGCTGGCTTCGCTGCCGGCCGCGCCCCCGGCGGCGCTGCCGCCCGCGGCGAGGTCCTCGAGGCTGCGCGCCCCCGAGGGGATGGCCGTGCCCGGCTGCGGCGCGGCCTCGCCCGTGAGGCGGCGCTGGCGCAGGGCCTTCTGGATTGCCGTCTCGAGCTCGTCGAGCCGGAAGGGCTTCTCCATGAAACACGTGGCGCCCACCTGCATCGCGCGGGCGGCCGAGTCGACCGTCCCGCAGCCCGTCATCGCGATGCACGACACCGACGGCTTGATGCGGCGGGCTTCCCGGATGAACGAGAAGCCGTCCATCCCCGGCATCTTGACGTCGACGAGGACGACGTCGGGGTTGGCGTCGAGCTTCTTGAGGCCCTCCTCGCCGGTCTCGGCGGTGAGGACCTGGTGGCCGCCCTTGGTGAGCTTGTGCTTGAGAGCCCAGCGAATGCCGTTTTCGTCGTCGACGACAAGGATGATTCCGTTCATCGTGCAGGTCCTTTGCGGCGGGCTCCGATCGCCCGCGGTGCCGTGCGTCGGGATGTCGGGATTTGCTGCTTGTGCCGGAAAGAGAAGCAAACGGCGTGCCGCCGGGGGCGAATCGTCCGGCAGGAATTGCAGGGCGCCTGCGCAAGAGCTTCGGGCAGCGGCACTTGCGGCGGGGAAGATTTTTCCAGGGCGTGCCCTGCGGCCGTGCCGATGCAAAAACACCTCTGCATCCGCTTGCAGAGGTGTCTGTAGTGAATCACGTACAGGGTGTGCGTGAAGAATGACAGCGCCGGCGGCCGGTCACTCCTTGGCGCCGCCCTCGCCGCGCTTGGGGGCTGGCTGGCCCTTGCCCGGCTGCTGCTGACCGCGCCGCATCCCCAGCATCGCGCGGGCCTTCTGCTGCTGCTCGGGCGTGAGCACGCCCACCGCCTGCTGCTTGGCGGTGAACCACGCGGTGATCATTTCGACGGCGACGGCGCTGACCTCGTTCAGTCTCGCGTTGAGCTCGGCGGGGTCGACCTGCTCGGACTCGAGGAGCCGGCGGAGCCCCACGAGCTTCTTCTCGAGGTTGGCCTTGCGGTCGATCTGCTGCGTGCTGTAGTCGGCGTCCATCTGCTGGAGGCGCTGCACCTGGTCGTCGTTGAGGTTGAGGGCCTGCTGGTGATTGAGCAGCCACTGCGCGGGCGAGATTCTCATCATCATCATGAACTTGCACAGGGGGCAGTGGCCGTCCATCACGGGGCACGCGCCCATCATGCCGCGGCCCATGCCTCTGTCGGCCATGTTGGGCATGTCCTGGTCGTCCTGTGCGACGACGAGTTCGGCGGCGACCTCCGCGCAGACAGCGGGAGCCATGAGCAATGCGATGAGGGCCACGGCGACTGTGAACACGAGTTTCTTCATTCCCGTCTCCTTCTTCCGGTTCCTGCTCCGGCGGCTGGCCGGCGCTGTGGCCGTGCATCCTGCCGCCCGGAATTCACATTGGCACCTTCCACAAGGGCCGTCCACGGTTGGTTGTCGGACGCGGGCAGGGCCTGTGAAGCGAAAAAGCATCCGACGCCGGCCGCGCGGCACGAGGTTCTCCTCGTTGATCGCGCTCTCACACAAACGGGCGAGCGGGCGCCGCTCTGCGGCGGCAGAAGGTGCTGTGCTGCGCTTACAAGTACACTTCTTACAGAAGGATACCGGCGCCGCAATGCCCTGCGCCGCAAGGGGTTGCGAGGCGGAAGCTGGTCAAAGTTACGGGTGCGCCTGGTTAATATTACGGTACGCACCGGGCGGAGCTTGGTTGTTCTTACGGGTCGACTTGGTTAATATTACGCTACCCTTTTGGTCAATATTACGGTACCGGTTCCTCTGGGAAGCCGCAGGAACGATATAATTGGGTTGACGGCGCGGGCGGGCGCAGGATACAATACATGAGCAGGGGTCAAGCCGGAAAGCGGCGGTGTCCGCCGATCAGAAGGAGACATCTCATGACGAGGTTAGTTGCAGGCTGCCTGGCGGCGCTGATGGTGCTGTGTGCGGCGGGAAGCGCGGCGGGCGCGACGGACGCGGCGGCGCAGCGGCGGCGCGAGAAGTGGCTCGCCCGCCAGAAGGAACTCAAGGAGCAGGGCATCCTCCGCATGGAGACGATGGACGCCACGGGGGACTCGTCCAAGCGCGTCGACATCGTGATCCTCTCCGACGGCTTCGAGAAGGACGACCTGCGCGACAGCTACAAGGGCATCTCCGACAAGATCAAGCAGAACCTGGTGAAGCTGGCGCCGTTCGAGAACTTCCGCAACTACATCAACTTCCACCGGCTCTACATCCCGAGCGAGAAGGGCGAGTTCGCGCTGGGCTCGGAGGTCGATCGCAGCAGGATCCTGCTGTGCGACCGCGAGAAGGCGATCTCGATGGCTCTGAACGCGCCCGACTGCGACCTGATGATCGTGGTCTCGAACACCACCGGCATGGCGCGCTCCACGGCTTGGGCAAACCTCATCACGCTGTGCTCGAAGGGCGGCGTGACCGGCACCACCGTGCACGAGCTGGGCCACGCCTTCGGCGGCCTCGCCGACGAATACGTCGAGCCCAACGCCTCGTTGCGCTTCGGGCGCGGCGTGCCGCCCATGGAGCCTCCGCAAGTGAACGTGACGCTCGAGCGGGAGCCGACGCTCTGCAAGTGGCACTACTGGGTGAAGCCCCAGGAGGGCTCGCACACGGTCGGGTGCTTCGAGGGCGCACTCTACGTGTCCAAGAAGGTCTTCCGCCCGGAGCGCGAGTGCGTGATGCGCACCGGCCGGTCGTTCTGCGTCGTGTGCATGGAGCAGATGGTGCGGACGTTCTTCTGCTACATCGACCCGATCGACGAGGAGGACCCGCCCGGCGTGAAGCAGGTGCTCTTCAGCGACGAGAAAATGACGTTCAAGGTGCAGGCGCTCGACTACGAGGTCTCCACGGAACGCAAGGTGACGTCGAAGATGAACTGGCGGTGGTACCTCGACGGCGTGCCCGTCGAGCCCACGCAATCGAAGTCGGCTGTGTCGCTCTACGAGTTCAGCGCCGCGGCGGCCGGGGCCGGCCACCACGAGCTGGTCGTCAGCGGCGACATGATCGACAGCCGCGTGCGTCGCGACATGGGGCTCATGAGCGACAGCCGGTTCTGGCTGGTCGACGTGCTCGACTACCCGCGCCCGAAGGTGACGGCCCCCGAGCAGACCAACGCACAGATCGGCCAGGCGATCAAGTTCCAGGTGAAAACCGAGAAGCTGGAGGCCGGCGGCTTCAAGCTGCGGGTCGAGGGCCTGCCCGCGAATGCGAAGTTCGACGAGGCCGCCGGAACCTTCGAGTGGACGCCCGTCGACGGCGAGGCCGGCGCCTACCTCGCGGAATTCATCGCGGCCAACGACAAGCGCGAAATCCGCGCCAAGACCGTCCTGATCGTCGGCAAGCCCAAGGAGAACCGCACGCCTCAGCTCGTGGAAGCCGTGGACGAGAACGGCTTCGAAGGCCAGCCGATGGACCTCACCGTCAACGCCAAGGACCCCGACGGCGACGCCCTCCTGCTGGACATCAAGGGGCTGCCCCCGACGGCGAAGTTCGACCGCCGCACCGGCACCCTCACCTGGACGCCCGGCTACACCGAGTCGAAACCCTACTACGTTGTCATGGAAGCGACGGACGGCATGAAGACCGCCTCCGCAAAGGTGATCCTCGACGTCGGGAACGTGCCGCTCAGGCCGGATGTGACCGACGAGCTGTTCGCGAAGATGGACAACTTCGATTTCTGCCAGGCATTGCGGTCGAACCACAGCGACCAGCGGCTGAAGGCGATGGCGCACCTCAAAGACACGCCCGTCACGTTCCAGGCCACGCAGGTCGCGCGGCTGCTGCGGGACTACAACGACGACGTCATGCGCGAGGCCTGCGCACAACTGCAGGTGCTGATGGCGAGCGAGAAGAAGGAGGAATTCGAGCGGGTGTTCGTGCTGGAGATCGACGACAAGATGTGGCAGTTCGTCGACAGCCCGGAGGTGCTGGATCTCATCGCGGGCGTGGCGGAGGACGCAGGCAAGATCGAGAAACCATCCGCGGCGCTGAAGCGCTCGTTGGCGACGATACAGAAGGAACTGAAGCGGGCGGAGTCCTACAACAAGATGCGCGACGGCGCGCGGGCGAAGCTGGGAAAGGACGACGACAAGAAGCAGGAATAGGGCGCGGCGCCCCCTCCATTCGAAGTGATGTAGCCGGCCGCAGGCACGAACCTGCGGCCGATTTCGTTCGGAAGCAGATGGTCCCCCCCTGCCCCCCCGCCCGCGGGGCGGGGGGATGGGGGGATCCACCCAAGCGCTCACGCCCCGCGCCGAATTCGCATCGCCGTTGGCACGGCGTTTGCTTGGTAGAAGGTCGATACGAGACAGAACTCGGTCCGCGGCCCGCCGCAAGTTCGCCAGCCATCCGGTGTTCTGAATCGGGCGGGCGGGCGGCAAGGCACCCGGGCAGAGCGGAAAAAACTTCAGCCTGACGGAAAAACTTTCGGAGGAGACGCAGCGATGATCTCAGGCGACAGGCAAATGCGGATCATCGGGACCGTGCTCGATGGCTGCATGCAGCGGCACAAGGTGATCGCGTCGAACCTCGCGAACATCGAGACCCCCGGCTACAAGCGCCTCGAGGTTCGCTTCGAGGAGCAGCTCGCCGCCGCGGTCGAAAACGGAGATGACCGCGAGCTCGACGAGGTCGAGTTCGCCCCGCGGCCCAGCGAGGGGCTGCCCGTGCGGCCCGACGGCAACAACGTGGACTTCGGGACGGAGCTGGGCGAGATGTCGAAGAACACGCTCCTCTATTCGACGTTCGCACAGCTCGCGGCCTCGCGCATCCGGCAGTATCGCGAGGCGATGGGAGAATCGTCATGAGCCTCAACAGGATCTTCGGCTCGTTCGACGTCAGCGGCTCGGCCCTCTCGGCCGAGCAGGCCCGGATGAAGGCGATCGCGGACAACATCGCCAACGCCAGCACCACGCGCACGCCGGAGGGCGGCCCCTACCGCCGCCAGCGGGTGGTTTTCGAGACGGTGCTGCGCGAATGCGCCGACGGCACGAAGCAGACCGCCGGCGTCCGCGTGGCGGCCGTGCGTAAGAGCGACGCCCCGCCGCTGCGGGTGTTCGACCCCGACCACCCCGACGCCGACGCGACGGGCTTTGTGGCCTACCCCGACGTGAGCGTGCCCAGCGAGATGATCGACATGATAGCCGCCGCCAGGGCCTACGAGGCGAACCTCGAGGCGATCAAGAACTTCAAGGGAATGGTCAACAAGGCCCTGGCGATCGCACGCTAGGCGCGAGGAGGTGACGAGCTATGGGGATCGCGAGGATCGGCGGCGGACTGCAGGCGATCGGTACGAGGCCCGCGGCCGGCCTGCCGCCGGCAGGTGGTCTGCCCGGGGCGACCGGCTCGCCCGCCGCGGGCGGCGCGGCGCCGAAGCCCGGCGGGTTCGTGGAGCTGCTGGACAAGATGGTCGACGAGGTGAACGACAAGCAGCTCGCGGCGGAGCAGGCCGTGCGCGACCTCGCGTCCGGCCGCACCGAGAGCGTGCACGACGTGATGATCGCCGAGGCCGAGGCCGAGATCAGTTTCAGGTTGCTCTCGCAGACGAGGAACAAGCTGGTCGACGCGTACAAAGAGATCATGCGGATGCAGATCTGATCCGCGCTGACAACAGGGCACCTACAACCGGGTTGCTGAGATGCTGGAATCACTCAAGGCTTTTCTCGCCGAGCTGCACGCCCTCTGGGTCAAGGTGGGGCTCAACCAGAAGATCGGGATCGGCGCGGTGCTGGCCGTCTTCGCGCTGGCGCTGCTGCTGTGGGGCTCTTGGAGCAGCCGCGACGATTACGGGCTGCTGTTCCGCGACCTCCAGCAGAAGGACGGCGCCGAGATCGTCAACTCCCTCAAGGCCCAGCAGATCGCGTTCAGGGTGGAGGACGGCGGCAGCACGATCATGGTGCCCGGCAGCCGCGTGGCGGAACTGCGGCTGCAGCTCGCGTCGCAGGGGCTGCCGCGCGAGGAGGAAGGCTGGACCCTCTTCGACAAGAACCATCTCACCGGCGTATCCGAATTCGTCCAGAAAATCAACCACACGCGCGCCCTCCAGGCCGAGCTCGAGCGCACCATCGGCCGGCTCAAGCAGATCGAGTGGGCCAAGGTGCACATCGTGGAGGCCAGGGAGTCGCTCTTCAGCGAGAAGGAAGAGCCCGCGACGGCGTCGGTGCTGATCAAGACGCGCTCGGCCTCGGCCCTCTCCGACGGCCAGATCGCGGGGATCACGCACCTCATCGCGGGGGCCGTGCGCGGCCTCGCCCCCGAGCGCGTGACCATCACCGACCACACCGGCCGGCAGCTCTCGCGCGGCGCGGGCGGGGCAGACGGCCCCGGGCTGGCTTCGAACCAGCTCGACTTCCGCCGGGAGATGGAGGAGCACCTCTCGAGCCGCGCCACGCAGATGCTCGAGCGCGTGCTCGGCCCCGGCCGCGCGGTGGTGACCGTGACCGCCGACGTGGACTTCACGACGAGCGAGACGAGCACGATCGAGTACAAGGACAAGGTGCAGAAGAGCACCTACGAGACGACGAAGGAGACGACCGAGGCTGCCGCGAGCGGCGAGGCCGGCGTGGCGGCGAACCTCGGCGGCGCGCGGCCCGCCGGCGCGGGCGCCGTGAGCACCACGCGGGAAGAGCGCGTCGAGTACGCGGCCCCGCTGCCCACGAGCAACACCAGGCGGCAGACGCCCGGCGGCTCCGTGAAGCGGCTGGCGGCGGCGGTGTTCGTGAACGCGGGCGAATACAAGATGGCCGCCGGGCCCGACGGCAAGCAGGTGCGGCACTACGAGCCGGCCCCGGCGAAGAAGACGAAGGAGTACGAGGACATCGTCAAGAACGCGATCGGCTTCGTCGACACGCGCGACGCGGTGACGGTCTCCGACACCGAATTCCGGACGGCCGCCGAGCTGGCGCCGGAGGAGGCGGCCGAGATCGCCGGGCAGCAGACGCGCGAGTTCATCGTGGGGCTGGTCAAGAGCGGCTCGCCGGCGCTGGGGCTGCTGGTGTTTCTCGTCTTCGCGCGGCGCACGCTCAGGCGCGTGTTTGCGCCGGCCCCCGCACAGAGGCCGGAGACGCTGTCCGACGGCACGCTTTCGACGGCAACGGCCTCGGTGGAGGAGGCCCCAGCCACTGTCACCCTCAAGGAGCAGGTGGCGGCGTCGGTGAAGGAAGACCCCGACCGCGCCACGCGCTACCTGCGGACGTGGATGCAGACGTAATCGGGCGGGAACGACACGATGGCGCTCACCGGACTAGAGAAAGTGGCGGCCTTCCTGCTGAGCCTCGACACCGACACGGCCTCGGCCGTGCTCTCGCGATTCGGCGCCGAGGAGATCGAGGAGCTCAGCCGCAGCATGCTCCAGATGCGCTCGATCCCGAAGGAAGAGGTGGACCATGTCCACAGCGAATACATGCAGATGGCCACGACCACCGGCTTCATCCCGGACGCCCGGCCGCTGGCCGAGCAACTGATCAGGATGGCCGTCGGCGACGAGAAGAGCAGCGAGATGCTGGGGCAGGCCGGCGCGCCGCGGCACAAGCCGTTTGAAGTGCTGGCCGCGGTCGACGCCCGCCAACTGGCCGATCTCCTGCGCGACGAGCACCCGCAGACCGTGGCGCTCGTGCTCTCCTATCTCAAGCCGCAGCAGGCCGGCCTGGTGCTGTCGCGGCTGCCGGAGGAGGTCCACAGCGACGTGGTGACGCGCATGACGGCCCTCGAGCTGACCCCCGCCGACGTCGTCGACCGCGTCGAGCAGATCATCGCGTCGAAGGTGCAGGCCCCCGACGCCCAGGTCGGAGTGGTGTCGGAAGAGTCGAAGAACAAGATGGTGGCCGAGGTGCTCAACGTCGTCGGCAAGAGCGTCCGCAAGAAGGTCCTCGAGGAGATGGCCAGGGAGTCGCCCGAGCAGGCCAAGCAGATCGAGGACCTGATGTTCGTGTTCGACGACTTCGCGGGCGTGGACGACCATTCGATCCGGAAGCTGGTGATGGAGGTGGACAACGACACGCTGGCCTTGGCCCTCAAGACGGCGAGCGAAGAGCTGAGGAACAAGTTCCTCAAGAACCTTTCGAAACGTGCGGCGGCGATGGTGCTCGAGACGCTTGAGAGCCTCGGCCCGAAGCCGCTGTCCGAAGTCGAGACCGCCCAGCACGAGATCATGCGCGCGGCCCACGCGCTCGACGAGCAGGGCGAGATCGCGCTGCGGCGGGGCGAGCAGGAGCAACTGGTGTGAGGCACTCGAGCGTACTGGAGAACCGGACGGTCGGCCACGCGCAGTTTGCGCAGCTCACGAGCGAGCGGCAGCGGCGCGAGCGCGAGGACGCTGAGCGCGCGGCTCGGCTGCGGGCGGAGGAGGAGGTGCGCCGGCGCGCGGAGCTCGACGCGAAGACGGCCGAGGTCTTCGCCCGGGGCCAGGCCCAGGGGCGGCAGGAGGCCGCGGCCCGCATCGAGGCGCTGCTGGCCGCGCTGGAGAAGGCCCGCGAGGAGGCGCAGGCGTTCCGCACGGCCATCGAGGCCGAGGCCGAGCGCCACGCGGTCGACCTCGCGCTCAAGCTCGCGCAGGTGGTGGTGCAGGCGCAGGTGCGCTTCGACGCCGCCGCGCTGCTGTCGGCCCTCAAGGCCGCCCTCGCACGCACGCGCGTCGAGAGCGTGGTCCGCGTGCGTGTGAACCCCGACGACCTCGCCGCGGCACGCGAGCTGGGGGCGTCGCTGAGCTTGGGCAAGGTGGCGCTCGATGCCGACGCGTCCATCGGCCGCGGCGGGTGCGCGGTCGACACCACGCTGGGCGAGATCCGCTCGGCGGTCGAATTCCGCTGGGAAGCGGCCGAGAAGCTGTTGCGCGAGGCCGCGGCCGGGGAGGGCAACCATGCCGAATGAACGTGCCAGCCCGGCCCTCAGCCGCAGGATGCGGCGCTACCACGCGAGCCTGGAGGCCTGCCCCACGGTCCTCATGCGGGGCAGCGTGAAGCACGTGACGGGCCTCGTGATCGAGGCCGCGGGCCCCGCCGGCGGCATCGGCGACGCCTGCGTGATCCGCGACGGCCGCGGCCGCGACGTGCCCGCCGAGATCGTGGGCTTCCGGCACGACTCGATCCTCCTGATGCCGCTGGGCGAGGTGGAGAGCCTGCGGCCCGGCTGCCCGGTGACGTGCGAGGGGATGCCGCTGTTCGTCCCGGTGGGGCCCGAGATGCTGGGGCGCGTGGTGGACGGCCTGGGCGCGCCCATCGACGGCAAGGGCCCGCTGGGCTGCACCGGGCGGCGCCGCGTGAACGGGGCCTCGCCGCACCCGTTGGCCCGCACGCCCATCTCGCAGCCGATGCCCACGGGCATCCGCGCGATCGACGCCCTGGTGACGGCGGGGCGCGGCCAGCGCATCGGCGTGTTCGCCTCGGCCGGGCTGGGCAAGAGCACGCTGCTGGGGCAGATCGCGCGGCACTCGGCGGCGGACGTGAACGTGATCGGGCTGATCGGCGAGCGCGGGCGCGAGGTGCGCGAGTTCATCGAGCGCAACCTCGGCGAGGAGGGGCTGAGCAAGTCCGTGGTCGTGGTGGTGACGTCGGATCAGCACTCGCTCTTGCGCGTGAAGGGTGCGATGGTGGCAACCGCCATCGCCGAGCACTTCCGCGACGAAGGCAATGATGTGATGCTGGTGGTCGACTCGATCACGCGCGTGGCGAGAGCCCAGCGCGAGACCGGGCTGTCGATCGGCGAGCCGCCCGCGACGCGCGGCTACACGCCGTCGACGTTCGCCCTGCTGCCGCGGCTGCTGGAGCGGGCCGGCGTGGGCGAGCGGGGCAGCATCACCGGCGTCTACGCGGTGCTCGTCGAGGGCGACGACATGGACGAGCCGGTGTCGGACGCCGTCCGCTCGATCCTCGACGGCCACGTGGTGCTGTCGCGAAAGCTCGCGGAGCGGGGCGTCTACCCCGCCATCGACGTGCTGCAGAGCGTGAGCCGCGTGATGCCCGCGGTCGTCTCGCCCGGGCACCTGCGCGCCGCGCTGCGGTTCAAGGAACTGCTGGCCAGCTACGAGGAGGCGAGGGACCTCATCAACCTGGGCGCCTATGCCCGGGGGAGCAACCCTAAGATCGACAAGGCGATCGCCTTGACGGACGCGATGACGGCTTTCCAGAGCCAGGGGACGGACGAGGCGGCGGACTACGAAAAGACGAAAGAGGCGCTCCAGTCCATCGCCGTGGCGTAGCGGGCGGCCTCGAGGAGGCGGTTATGAAACGGTTCTCGTTCAAGTTCGACCGGCTGAAGAAGATCCGCGAGCGCGACGAAGACGGCGCGCTGCTGCGGCTGGCCCTCGCCCAGACCGACCTCGCCCGCGAGCAGAAGCTGCTGGCCGAGCTCGTCGAGTCGGTGGCGAATTCGGGCTCGCGGCTGCTCGATCTCGTGAAGGACGGCGCCGCCCGGGGATTGCTGGGCAACGCCGACGCCTTCCGCCAGGCGGCGCTGGTGGCGGCGCAGCGGCAGAAGGCCGCCGCCGCGCGTGCGTCGGTGCTGGTGAGCGCCAGGCAGAAGGAGTTCGAGCAGGCCCACCAGAAGGCCGAGGCGGTGCGCATGCTGCGCGACAAGCGGCGGACCGAGCACGTACGGTTCTCGCTGCGCGAGACGCAGAAGGAACTCGACGAGATCGGCGGCCGCGGCGCGAGCAGGAAAGCCAGCCGAGGCATGTAACAGCCCGCGGCCGGTTGGAGAACACGCATGAAGGCGATCATCGGAAAGCTGGCGTACCCCGCGGCGGGCGTGGGTGCGTTTGCAGTCGCACTGGTGGTGATCCTCGCTCTCACAGGCAGGCTGGGCGCCGTGCTGGGGCGCGTGCCGGGCATCGGCGGCCAGACGACGGCTCCCGAGCCCGATCAGCCCAAGCCGGTGCCGACGGTCTCGACGCTGCGCTTCTTTTCGTCCGAGGAGCTAGCCTCGATGCTGAAGGAGGCGCGCGAGCTGAAGCAGAAGGCGCAGGGCGAGGTCAACCGGCTCGCCGACGAGGAGCGCCGGCTGGGGATGCTGCGGCAGGAGCTGCAGAAGGAGCGCGACGAGCTGGTGCGGATGCAGAACGAGCTCGACACGCAGCGCGGCGAGCTCAAAAAGAAGGAGCTGTCGCTCGGCGAGCGGCTGATCGTGATCGACCAGGCGGAAGCGGCCGGCCTGCGCCGCTCGGCGCTGATCTACGAGGCGATGGAAGGCAAGAAGGCGGCACCGGCGATCGGCGCCCTCGACCGGCCCCAGGCGGCCAAGGTGCTGTCGTTCATGGACGAGAAGAAGGCCGCCCGCGTGCTGCAGGAGCTGCAGCCGGAGGTCGCCGCCGAGCTGATGTCGCTGCTGCGGCAACTCAAGCTGGACCAGGAGGCCCGCAAATGATCAAGGTGACGCTGCTGACGGGTCAGGAGCTGGTGATCAACGCCGAGCTGCTGGAAACGGTTGAGGCGGCCCACGACACCACCGTCACGCTGACGACGGGCCGGAGACTGGTTGTGCGGGAATCGACCGACGAGGTGGTGGCCCGGGTGATCGCCTACCGGCAGCTCATAAACGTGCCGCAGGCTGCGCGGCGCCCAACCTCGAAGTGATGACGACAGGGGTCCTGACATGGACATCGCAACACTGATCGGAGTGGGCGCGGGCCTGACGCTGGTGGCATGGGCCATCCTCATGGGCTCGAGCATCATGGCCTTCATCGACGTGCCCTCGATGCTGATCACCGTCGGGGGCACGATCTGCTCGATGCTGATCAACTTCCCCCTCTCGAAGGTGATCGGGATGCTGTCGGTGGTCAAGAAGACGCTGCTGGCGAAACCGGCGGCCATGGCCGACGAGATCAAGCGGATCGTCGAGTTCGCGCAGATCGCCCGCCGCGACGGCTTGCTGGCCCTCGAAGACAAGCTGGAGACGCTACAGGAGCCGCTGCTGCACAAGGGGATCCAGTTGGTGATCGACGGCACGCCGCCGGAGATGCTGCGCAGCATCCTGACGATCGAGGTGGACGCGATGTATGAGCGGCACGCCGAGGGCAAGTACATCCTCGAAGCCGCCGGTGCCGCCGCCCCCGCGTTCGGCATGATCGGGACGCTGATCGGGCTGGTGCAGATGCTCAGCAACCTCAAGGACCCCTCGGGCATCGGGGCCGGCATGGCCGTGGCTCTCATCACCACGTTCTACGGGGCGATGATGGCAAACCTCGTGTTCCTGCCGATGGCCGGCAAGCTCGGCGGGCGGCACAAGGAAGAAGCACTGCTGAAGCAACTGCTGGTCGAAGGCGTGCTCTCGATCCAGGCGGGCGACAACCCGCGGACCATCGAAGAGAAGCTGAAGGCCTTCCTGCCGCCCAACTCCCGCAAGGAGCTGGCGAAGAAGGAGGGGCAGTGAAGAAGGACGGCGACAGCGGGCCAAAGGGAGCACCGGAGTGGATGGTCACCTACAGCGACGTGATGTCGCTGCTGGTCACCTTCTTCGTGATGCTGATCAGTTTCTCGACGTCCGACCGCGAGAAGTTCGACAAGGCGAGCGGCTCGCTGCGCGGGGCTCTTGGCGTGACCATGCCCAACGTGTCGAGGCTCGCCATCTCGGGCATGATGACGGACCGCCACCTGCTGGGCGGGCGCAGCTCGCCCATCGGGATGGATTTCCCGCCCGAATGCGAGAACCTGGCGTGGGAAGTGAACTACTTCAACCTCAGGCTCAGGAATGAGAAGGCCGGCCTCGGGCTGACGATGCAACTGCTTACGCTCAGCCGGGGCGTGCTGCTGCGGATACCGTCGAGCCTCATCTTCCAGCAGGGCAGCGCGCGGTTGGCGCCGGGCGCCCAAGAGTATGTGTCCAAGCTGGGAACGGCTCTGCGGGCCGTGCCGCAGCAGATTGAGATCGTGAGCCACGTGCCGCCGCGAGGCGCCGCCGGGAGGGCGGCCGACGCATGGGACCTAACGTTCAAGCGCGCCGCGAAGCTCGCGGAGCTGTTCGAGCGGCTCGCCGGCCTGAACCCCGGGCGGATGTGCGTCGGCGGCACGGGCGCGAGCCATCCCTACAACCTCAAGCCCTCGGACGAGGACGACCGGCTGGAGATCACGCTGCTGGCCGACGGCCCCGGGGGCGGCCGCGCGAGGGCCGACCATTGAAGAAAGACGGAACCAAGAGGGGCGGCGCTCCCGGCTACATCG
>Ga0172366_10001576_pt1 | contig 17749 bp, 13 predicted proteins | sample LakKivSesite69cm_FD_114533 | JGI IMG/M metagenome (GOLD analysis project Ga0172366, IMG submission 114533) | Sediment microbial communities from Lake Kivu, Rwanda - Sediment site 69cm | ecosystem: Environmental > Aquatic > Freshwater > Lake > Sediment | place: Rwanda: Western Province, Lake... | reverse complement strand
TCCAACCTGTCTGACTCGGCCCCTGTTGCGCGGCAAATGATCTTTATTTGCCAGTTCATCATCTGTTAATTGTGTATATGGCATGCCGGCGGATAATCGTTGTCGGTGGAGGTGTGGCCGGGCTGATGGCGGCAGGTCAGGCGGCGACGGCCGGGACTGAGATCGTATTGTTGGAGAAAATGAACCGCCCCGGCCGCAAACTGGGGCTTACCGGCAAAGGCCGCTGCAATCTAACCAACACCGCAGAGCTGCCCGATTTCATCGAGCGCTTCGGCGCCAACGGCCAGTTTCTCCGGCAGGCTTTTGCGCGCTTTTTTTCCCATGATTTAATTGCCTTTCTCGGTGAACTCGGTGTCGATACCGAAGTCGAACGCGGGGGAAGGGTTTTTCCCACCTGTGATGATGCTCAAGTAGTGGTGCGGGCGTTGATACGATGGGTGGAGAGCCGGGGTGTCCGACTGTTGCCGAATTCGCCGGTACAACGGCTGTTGACGGATGGTACAAAAATTGTCGGGGTCGGTCTGGATTCGGGCATTGAACACCACGGCGAAGCAGTAATCATTGCGGCCGGCGGGGCATCGTATCCGGCGACCGGTTCCACCGGGGACGGGTATCGGCTGGCTGAAGCGGCAGGGCACACCGTTGTGCCCATCCGTCCCGCTTTAGTCCCGTTGGCAACTGCGGGTGATGTTGCCCGGCGGTTGCAGGGTTTGAGTCTGCGCAATATTGCGGTCCGGGTCTTGGTCAACGGCAAGAAAAAGGGAGAGGCGTTTGGCGAAATGCTGTTTACGCATTTCGGCGTGTCCGGGCCGATCATCCTTACGCTCAGCCGTTCGGTAGTCGACGCTTTGGCACACAAATCCAGCGTCGTTCTTTCGCTGGATCTTAAACCGGCGCTGGACGCTGCCAGGCTTGATGCCCGGTTGTTGCGCGACCTTGACGCGCATGGAAAGCGTACTTATCGAAACTTCCTTAAGGGTTTATTGCCGCAGAAACTCATTGACGTATGTATCGATGCGTCGGGCATCGACGGCGATACCCAAAGCCACCAGATAACCTCTGCACAACGGAAGAAGTTGTGCAACTGGCTGAAGGATTTTCGTCTGGAGGTCACCGGCCACCGCTCTTTCGCCGAGGCAATTATCACTGCCGGCGGCGTGGACATTCGTGAGGTCGACCCGCGCACGATGGAATCGCGATTAATCAGGGGATTATATTTCGCCGGTGAAGTGTTGGATATCGACGCCGAAACCGGGGGCTATAATTTGCAGGCGGCGTTTTCCACCGGCTGGCTGGCAGGGCGTTCGGCCGCGGGATTAGCAAAGGGGAAAACTCATGATCAACAATCCGGTTATTGATATGATGCTCCGGCGAAAATCAATCCGCAAGTACACCGAACAAATACCTGCGGATGAAATCATCACCACCATTGTCCGCGCCGCGCAACAAGCGCCTTTCGCCGGGCAGTTGGGGAGTTTGTTGTTGTCCCGCACCCCGGAAAAGCACCCGTTCCACGCCCCGTTATTGTTCACTGTTTGCGTCGATGCCTATAAATTCGAGATCATCATGGCCCGGCGGGGGTGGCGCATGGTCGCTAACGATCTTTCGCTGCTATTCTTCGGCATTCAAGACGCCATACTGATGGCCGAAAATCTCGTGCTGGCTGCCGATAGCCTGGGTTTGGGGAGTTGTTTTATCGGTAATACACCATACCGTGCCGACAAGATCATTAATCAGTATAGATTGCCGAAGCGGGTATTCCCGCTGGTGGAACTGGCGGTCGGTTACCCCGCCGAGGATCCGCCGCCACGGCCGCGGTACCCGCTGGAATATTTTGTGTTCGAAGGCAAATACCCGGAGTTCACAGACGAACAGATTGCCGACGCCATGACTGCGATGGATGAAGGATACCTCGCACAGCATTATTATCGCCGTGGGCAATATCTCATTCCCCTGGAAGGGGACAGGGAAGAAACATACACCTACGATAATTACAGCTGGACCGAGCATATTTCCCGCAAATGGGGCCAGTGGCATGCCTCGCCGAAAGAAATCCTCGGCCAACTGGCCGCCTGCGGATTTCATATCGCCGGCACGAATGAATATCCGAGGTGAGTGGAAGGCCTCGTGGCCGCAGCCGCCCGTCGAAAACCGGCGGCTGTGGCAGGGACTTACAGCAGACTCCGGATCAGATCCACCACGCCCAGCAATGAAACTGCTGAGACAACCACGACGCCAATCAACAACCACCGCACGAATGCGGCCCCCTGCTTGACCGCCGTGCGTGCCGCGATCCAGGCGCCCAATGAGCTGCCCGCGGCCAAAATCAAACCGACAACCCAGGCAACCTGGCCCTCGAGAACAAAAACTCCCAGCGCCAGCGGCGTGAAACAAAAATTGATGAGGACCTTGACGGCATTGGCCCGGACCAGGTCATACCCGGCGCCAAGCACCAGTCCCGCCAGCAGAAAAATGCCGACCCCGGCCTGGATAAACCCGCCGTAAACCCCAATGCAGAAAAAAATGAAAAGCTGAAAGATGCTCGGTCGATGTTTTTCCATCCCCGGCCGGCCTTCCAACCAGCGTTTAGGGCGGACGAGCAGCAGAAACAGGAACATGACCATCAGGGCGCCGATGGTCTTGCGCATGAGTTGTTCGTCCAGTTTCACGGCAATTTGCGCGCCGAGTACGGCACCGATTACGGCGGGGATGGCCAGGAATATGCCCCCGCGCACATCGAGGACCTTCTGTTGCCGAAAGCTGCCCACTCCGACGATGTTCTGCAGCAGAATTCCCACGCGATTGGTGCCGTTGGCGACGTTGGCCGGCAGACCCAGAAACATCAGCAAAGGGAGGGTAATCAACGATCCGCTTCCGGCCAGGGTATTGATAAAACCCGCGATCAGGCCTGCGGCGATTACGGCAACATAGAGATACCACTCCACGAATCCCCTCCCACTATTTCGGCGCCAGCCGGGAATATACCAATGTATTCCGGCACGAGTAGTTAAATTCCAACGGGGAAAATCCGTTGCCCCGCCGCTAAAATTCACGTATAAGAATATGGCAATGAATGGATGTGCAGGAGATCATTAATGGCCGAATTGGTGAAAATGCTCGCGGCCTGCGGGATGGATGTCAAGCGCTACAGCAAATATTTCAAGGCATTTGGTGATCCTTCGCGGCAGAAGATCCTGGTGTTGTTATCCGCCGGCGAGAAAACGGTGCAGGAAATCGCCGATAATGTGGGACTGGCCCAACCGACCGCCAGCCGGCATCTGGCCGTGCTGAAAGAGGCCGGAGCAGTGAACGATCGCCGAGAGGGCCAAAAGGTGTATTACGGTCTTAATCGTAACGCCATAAAGTTATGTTGTTCAAGCTTTTGTGTGTGCCTCGGGGTGGAAGAGCACCAACAGGGAAAAAAGAAAAAGAAAAAAGACGACGACACGTAAAAAATTTTTGCAACTATATATTGATATATGCGTATATGTACATATAAAGAAAGCCAACCTTAATGAAGGAGGCAATGGTATGTGCACAGAACGCGGTGAAATCAAAATCACGGAGACCGAGGAGGGTTTCCATGTCGAGGTCAAGGGCAAGAATTTCAAGGAGATGTTTTCCCGGTGTTGTCGCATCCCGGTGGTAGTAACTCGCGGTGACAACGCTGCCACATGCTGCCCGCCCGAGGACTGTTGCCCTCCCGGGAAGAACAAGAAAGAGTGAGCAACGTCGAGAATGGCATTCGGCTGCCGGCGGCGCTTTTTTGCCGGCCGATGCACGGGCGCGGACTCTCGACAGCGTGAATTTTGGTCAATCCCAACCAAAGGAGTGGGCGATGAAACGATACCTGGTTCCACGGGCGGCCCATTGCAGTGAGGGCTGTAGTCGCTGGTCCCGGGCATGACGATAAACTGCCTCATTGATTTCGTTGACGTCGAATTATCTTGTGGCCGGTGCACAGGTGAGTGTATCGGCCACAGCTGTCTCCGGGAAATTCTACTTCCCTGCCGGAAAATCGGTAGACAGTCCAGCGGACCGACCGTAAGTTCATCGCATGGGAAAATTGAGTTACCGTGAAATGGTAAAGGCGATGCGGGCCAAAGATGCCTCGTACAATGGCCGGTTCTATGTCGGGGTACATTCCACCGGGATATATTGCCTGCCCTCATGCAAAGCCAAATCACCGTTATTGAAAAATGTCGTTTTTTATCAAACTCGCGAGGAAGCCATCGCCGCCGGCCTGCGCGGTTGCCGCCGCTGTAAATCGCAGCAGTATCCCAACGTCCTTCCTGGTTGGTTGTTTGATGTGCTGGCCCGTATGCGCGACCGCCGCGACGAAAAATTAAGTGAACAACAATTGATGTTGATGACCGGCGTCGAAATATCCACTGTTCGCCGGTATTTCAAGGCGGAAATGGGGAGTACCCCATTGGCTTTCCATCGCCGCGTCCGGTTGCAGTTGGCGCGTCAGTTGCTGGAACATGGCTCAGATTATCTCAGCGTTACCTATGCCTGCGGTTATGAATCGGCCAGCGGCTTCCGCGATGCTTTTATCAGGGAATTCGGCATCACCCCGGGGAGATATTATGCCCGACACAAAAATCGTTTTTCATAAGCTGCCGAGTCCGCTGGGCGAGATAATCGCGGGTGCCACCGACAATGGCGTGTGTTTTCTCGAGTGGTGCGACCGCAACGGACTTGATCGTATCAAGCAATATGCCGAAAAACGCTGCAAATCGTCCCTCCGGCCGGGGAACAATATGCATCTTGAGGTTCTGGAACGAGAACTGGCTGGATATTTCGCCGGCACGCTCCGGAAATTCACGGTACCTCTGGAAGTTACCGGGACCGTCTTTGAACAAAAAGTCTGGGACCAGTTATTAATTATCCCCTATGGGGAAACGCGTTCGTATGGCCAATTGGCCGCCGCCATAGGCTCCCCGGGCGCTTCCCGGGCGGTAGGCCGGGCCAATGGCGCCAATCATGTTGCCGTCATTATTCCCTGTCACCGGGTCATTGATGCTGGCGGCAATCTGCATGGATATGGCGGCGGCCTTTGGCGCAAGCAACGGCTGCTGGAGCTGGAGGGCGCCCGGCAACCCGAATTGCGAATTCGATAGCCGACGGTGAGATTCTCCGACACCGAGGGTTTCCGTTTTAAGAAACAAGTCCGGCACTGGGTGTGCTGCAGCATACTGGGTTGAGGAGCACACCGTAAAAATTGCTGGACGAGTACTGCGCTCAAAGGCGATATTCCTGCCAGGTCCATTGCCGGATGAATGGTTCGGATTTGGTATTTGGCCAATCCGTGCACGGTGAATGAGGGACGAGGATGTTGCGCTTGGTGGGGAGTGACGGTGAGCGATTTTACGCCTGGGATCTGGTTCCCGGGACATATGTTATTGGCCGAAAACAAGATGCGGATTTTTGTGTGCCGAATTCGACCGTTTCCCGTCAGCATGCGTCAATCATGGTGGCTTCCGATTCCGACGTTTTCCAATTGACTGATTTGGGCAGCCATAACGGCACACTGGTTAATTCCAGGCGAGTCGAGGGGACTGTCGGGGTTAAAGCTGGTGATACCCTTGTCTTTGGGCAAGTTGAGTTTAAAATCGTTTCCGAAGATGACGTTCCACTTCCGCAATCGGCTAAAACGATCTCCGAGTACGCGGGTGCTGATCTTGAAAAATCGATCGTCCTTTCCATTGATGAAGCGCTTAAACCTTTGCCGGCCAGGGTTTCCGATATCCCCGACGTGATGTCCTCCTTATCGGAGATAGCGCGCATGCTGGTGTTGCCCGAACCTAAAGAAGCAATGCTCAAGCGGTCCTTGGAGTTAGTGGGGAAAGTCGTTCCGGCAGAACGTCTGGCGGTGTTGATCACCGTGGCCGATGACCAGGGAGTGACCTGCGCGGCCTCTGTCGAACGCGGCGGCCGCGATCATGGAAGTTTCAGCCTGTCGCAGACGATCATCAACGACATCCTGACCAACAAAAACGCCATCCTTATTGAAGACTCACAGCGTGATTCCCGATATGCCCGGCAGGAGTCGGTGATTATTTCCGGCATGAAGTCGGCGATGGCCGTACCGCTGTTCGATGAAGGTAAGGTGCTGGGAATATTGTATGTCGATACCACCAATCCCCTGCACCGGTACACCGGCGAATACTTGCGGTTGACGGCGACGTTCGGCAACATCATCGCCTCCCGGTTGTTGAATTATGAATTATGGAATGAACGGCAGGAACGCAAGGTCATTCAAGCGGAACTAAGCCGGGCCGCCGGGATTCAGGACCATTTGCTGGTCAAAACCATGCCGGAGGTTCCCGGATACCAGATCCATGCTTTTCAGCAGCAATCCCGACAAGTCGGCGGGGATTTGTATGATTTGCATATTTTACCTGACGGCCGGCTAATCTTCATGGTTGCCGATGTCAGTGGGAAGGGGATGGGTGCGGCGCTGTTAATGTCCAATATCCTGGCCTCATTCCGGATCATGTACGATAATCCCGATTTCACATTATTGCATGCAGTGGAGCAGGTTTCCCGGCAGTTGTGTATGCACAGCGGATCACTGGATTTTGCCACGCTGGTTATTGGCACCCTGGATCCGCCAACACATACAATCACCTATGTCAATGCGGGCCATCCATCCCCGATGGTTGTGGGGCCGGACGGGCAAATAGCCGAACTCGAATCCTCCGGGATTATGATCGGCGCCTTTGACCGGTGTGGATGGCAGGAGCAAACCATTGAACTAGCTCCCGGTTCACTTATTTTTGTGTTCAGCGATGGTGTGACCGAGGCACAACGCGAGGATGAATTATATAGCGAACAGCGGATGGAGCCGCAAGTTATCGAATTCAGCAAGTACCAACCTGCAGAAATGATTTCGTTGTTGATGGGGGACATTGCCGATTTTGCGGATGACGTCACGGGGGCCGATGACATTACCATGCTGGTGATTAAACGTTCGCTTTGAATAATGCTGAACCGGCGATTGACCCGGTCAGAATTCGAGGTGAGCCGCGCCGCATGGATGTATGGACTGTGTTGACAAGCGGATTATGATGTGTATTTTGGAATAGTTGGGAGAAAACTCTTATCAGACCAATGGAGGTCATGCATGAAACGTCTCATTTGTACAACTCTGGCTTTGGGGCTATTGTGGGGTTGCCAAAAGCAGGCCGAACAGCAGCCGGCGGCACAGCGGGAACAGGCCGCGGAACCAAGGCAACGACAGCTGGAGGATACCCCGGAGGAAGCCGGGGAACGCAAACCAGTATCTCCCGAACAACGGTATTCGGAAACCAGCAAGATTTGGCTGACCTCCGCGGAAGGCCGGCCTGGTGAACAGGTGAAAATCGACGTTTATTACTACATTGATGAACCGTCAAAAACCATTGCCCTGCCCCTGACCTTTTTGGGTAATGCGGTGGTCGATTCTTTTTCGTGGGTAGGCTCGGATGTAGCGAATATTGCTACCAGGCCAGTGAATATCAAGAACGACTTGCGCATTATATCGGCGGCAGTCATCCCCATGACCGAGCCGGATATTCCTCCGGATTCCGGATTGTTCGGTTCCATTTATTTCACAATTGAGAAGGACGCCCAGCCACAGACGGTGGCCATTGAGACCACCTTTGTCTATCCCGGCATCACGCTAATGTACGTAGATACCCTTATTGGCGCGGTCGTGCCGCAATGGGAGGCCGGTTATATCAAAGTGATCCAATAACCACGAGGTGAATTTTGACGATGACCATCTCGGCGGAACAATTGGCCGCCGATCGCGAAAAGTTGCGCCAGGCGTTGATCGAGTTCGCGGTCCGGCGCGGAAGGGTAACCTTGGCCTCGGGCAAGGAAAGCGATTTTTATGTCAATGCCAAACAGATATCCCTGCAGGGTGACCCATTATTGTGGACTACGCGGTTGCTGTGGGAAAAAATTGCGCCGTCCGGCTGTGAGGCAATCGGCGGCCTGACCCTGGGCGCCGACCCGCTGATTGGGGCGTTGTGTCTGTATTCCGCACAAGTTGGGCAACCGATGATTGGGTTAATCATCCGCAAGGAACCTAAAGGTCACGGCGTGCAGAGCCAGATTGAAGGGCCCTTCAGACAGGGATTAAAAGTGGCATTGATCGAGGATGTGACTACGACGGGCGGCTCCGCGATAAAAGCCGGTACGGTCATCGAGCGCGCCGGCGGGAAAATCGTACTCGCCGTTTCCATCCTTAATCGGCGCGAAGGCGCCGACAAGGCTTTTGCCGAAATCGGCTGGAAATTCGATTCATTATTTGTCCGTTCCGACGTGGACGCGCAGAGTTTTTCTTTTTGATTTTTGCAAGTTACTACGTCACAATGCCTTTTGCAGCCGTAAAAGTCGGCAGCAAGTCCCAGCCCGCTGTATGGAGCGGGCCGACTCGACTATTCGGGACGGTTTAATTACCCTTTGCCCCTTGTGCAACTTCGATATGTTCTGTGTGTACAACATGTTTGACCGAGCATGTTCGGATAATTATTGACGCCGAGTTCGGCATGACTCGGATTGAGGGCAGTCGATGTTGATAGTTGTTTTCTTGGCGGCCGGAATGTGGTCGATTGGACGGTAATGAGTTGCCATTCACCACGTGATTGATTACTTTATATGCCGAGACCGACGGCCGAGGAAAACCAGGAGTGTTCTCGGAAGGTATGGCTGATCCCGATGGAAAGGTGGAGCGGTTCGTCGGTCGACACAGCAGGTTCGTTTGTCGGGATGTGCCGTTGGCGCAGTACACGACGTTCGATATTGGCGGCCCGGCTGAACTGCTGGTCGAAATCGACTCAATCGCGGATCTTGTGGCTGTTGTCGAGGATTGCCGTAACGTCGGGATACCGACGACAATTTTTGGGGGAGGGAGCAATGTCCTGGTCAGCGATAAGGGTATCGCGGGACTGGTCGTGATCAATCGATGTCGGCAGATCGGGCAGAATCCGCGCGGTGTGGCCGCTGAGGCAGGGGCGAGGCTTAGCGATCTCATCGATTTTGCCATTGAAAACGGATGGGGAGGATTAGAGGAGTTGGCAGGAATCCCGGGGACGGTCGGAGGCGCGATCATCGGCAACGCCGGGGCCTATGGCCGATCAATATCCGGCAATTTATCAAAGGTGACCATACTTAATGGTGCGGGCTTGCAGGTCGAACAAGGTTCGGATGAACTGGCATTCGGTTATCGCACCAGCCGTCTTAAGTCTACAACTGATATTGTGTTGCGTGCCGATTTCACTCTTGTTCCTGCCGCGAAAGAGCAACTGCGCCGCCGAGCGGATGAAATTGTGGGCTTACGGGCGGTTAAACTGCCTGTCGGTGAAAAATGCGCGGGGAGTTACTTTAAAAATATTGAGGATCCTGCGGCACCCCAGGGAAAACTATCGGCCGGGAAATTGTTGGAGGAGGCAGGGGCGAAGTCATTTCGCGTGGGATCAGCCGCGGTCAGTGAAAAACATGCCAATGTTATTGTCAATCAGGGCGGCGCGAAGGCCGTCGACGTCCTGCTTTTGGCGCAGAAGATGAAATCGGCAGTTAAGGCCAAATTCGGTATTGAATTGTCAGAGGAAGTGTGTTTTTTAGGCATACCAGTCGGCGGTGAGGCCGGATCGGATGGAGCAAAAAAAGATAAAGCAGTCAAGTAAGCCGGCCGACGGAGGGAGAATTTCCTGTTAATATCTAACTTATTGTAGTTTTAAGATTTAGGGAAGGAGGTCGCCTATCGATAATATGTAAAAGGATGGAATAACCCCGCGTGGGGGGAAGCGCGTTGTTTTTTGCGTTGGTCTTGAAGAATTTCACTCACTTGTCCCGCCTGACATGGTTGGGGATGGTGCTGATTTTGATTTGTGCACCGGCGACCGGCCATTCAGTCGGGGTAGTTATCTCGCTTGAACAACGCAGCCGTACCACCGAGCATTTCCGGGCAGTAGCCGATGAAATCGGACTGTCCCTTTCATTTTCCGATATCCCGCTGTTGAAAGCTCCTGCGACCGGGCCTCAGACCGCAACGGAAATTCATTACCGTACCGGATATGTCCAGTTGCGTTCGTATTATCACGATCATCATATGTCCGATCCGCTGGCCCTGGAGATCCTGGCCTTTAACGAAATGCGCAATGAGGCCAAGGTCGTGGATTATTGGCGGAAGAACGTTCGACTTTCGTTGCGGAAAGAACAGTTTCAGAAGAAAGGGGCAGGGCTGGCCTGGACATTCGCCAGCGTGCCGAAATCGGTGCGGGCAATTCTCGGCGAGGGCGGGATCGGTCTAAAAGTCAGCGGTTATCGCCGGATCACTTTTTCCGGGACCTCGCGCTGGCAGGGGGGCGTGGAAAACACCGGCAGTTTCCGGCAGAGCAAGTTTCCCTCGCTGGACATGAAACAGCAATCACAATTTACCATTAAGGGCAACATCGGCTCGAAAATTTATGTTACCGTGGACCAGGATTCCAAAAGGGAGTCGGACCTGGCCAACCGGATTCAAATCCGCTACACCGGTGATGAAGACGACGTTTTGCAGACAATCGAGCTGGGCAATACGACATTGAATTTGCCCAACACCAAATTCGTCGGCTATTCTCAGCGCATTCAGGGATTATTCGGGGTCAAGGCGACCGCAAAGTTGGGCAACCTCGACCTGACCGTGATTACTTCGCAGGAGAAAGGTAACACCGAAAAAACACGTTTCACCCCCGGCGGCACCGAAAATGTCACCTATCTCCGCGATTACCAGTATCAAAGCCGCACGTTTTATGATGTCGGGCGTTTCGGCCGCAGGGACAGCACCGGATTTCGGGAATTCACCATAGGGCAAGATAGTATTATCGATTTCCGGCTTTTCGTGCAGGGATCGGGTCAGGCCTCGTCTGACCGGTACGCCAACATGTACGTTGATCCGACGAATCCGTCCGAACCGGCGTTTAAGAATGATAATGCAAGTGCATATGTGAAGGAATTGGTGATCAACGAAGACTATTTCCTTGATCCAAGTGAATTTTGGATCGAGCTTGAAGATCAATTATTGCCGAATGAGTTTCTGGCATGCTGGATGAAAGTCCGTACGCCGGCTGGGGATTCTACAGTCGGATCACTTGATACTGATACGTTAACGCTCAAGTCATTAAAGCCCCGGACATGGAATTCCGGCTCCTCCACGTGGGAATATGAATGGAAAAATGTCTATTACCTGGGCGCCAAAAACCTGAGCTACACGGATTTTGAATTTGATATCTACAAGGGCGCCCCGGGGAATGAAGAAGATGCCGCCAACGAATTCGTTCAAGACGGCATGGACTACCTGCAAATATTCGGCTTGGATGTGATCAATGACAATGGCTTAGCCACGCCGGATGGAAAATTGGATAATTCGGCAAATCTGCTTGATCTCAACCGGGGATTGGTGAGATTTCCCGACCATGCACCGTTTAATCCTGCGCAACATATTCAGTATGTCCCGGGCGCGCCGCTGTTGGCGGAGAAAGTGCCGGCAATCTATACTGAGTCCAGTGCGACAGAGTTGCGGCAGCAGTCGGTATATTATTTCCGCATTGCCATGTACAGCAAGCGTACGGCGACCTATTCGTTGAAAAGGATCAATATCCTGGACGGTTCAGAGACGGTGACGCTTGATGGGCGGAAACTGACCCGGGGCGTGGATTACAATATTGATTATGAGATCGGCCAGATTACCTTTCTCAATGACCAGGCGCTGAATCCCAACGCCGACTTGACAATCGACTTTGAATACTCGCCGTTCATTTCGGCAGCGAAAAAGACGTTATTCGGGATGCGCGCCGAATACAAGCCCGGAACCAATTTCAACATTGGTTCTTCATTCCTGTATAAGGGGCAGAAATCGACCGACCGCAAACCCAAATTGGGCCAGGAACAATCCAAGGATATGATCGGTGAGCTGGACTTTGAATATTCGGCACAACCGGCGTGGATGACGGCCGTTGCCAATGCGATGCCGTTTGTGGAAACCTCCGCCAAATCAACACTGAAGTTGTCCGGTGAAATCGCCCGATCGATGCCCAATCCCAATTCCGAAGGCCAGGTCATTATCGATGATTTCGAAGGCGCCGAGCTTTCCAGCGAAATGGGGCGGCTGCGTGAATATTGGACACTGTCGTCTCCGCCCGACAGCCTGATCTGGCCCAACTGTACCCAGGCGAACCGCTGCGAGTTGGACTGGTATAATCCCTACCTCGATGAATTCCTGGTCACAGAAATCTGGGACCGGGAATATGATCCCAACCGGAGTATCCCCCGGCACAAGGTGCTGGTATTGGATATGCAGCCCGATTCCCCGGAATCCTGGGCCGGGATTATGGAGGCGCTTTCCACAGGAGCCAGCGATCAGAGCCGCTCCCGCGTATTGGAAGTGCGGCTGGGCACGTATGGAACTTTCCCCGGCCGCTTGCATATCGATCTTGGAGAAATTTCCGAGGACGTGAACGGCGATGGGAAACTTAATACCGAGGATATTCCCCGGGGCAGCAATATCACCGGCAACGGCGTACTCGATAATGACGAGGACACCGGTCTGGATGGATTGTTTTCCTGGCAGGAATATGGATATGACGCGGATACTCTGCCGGACCCGGCGGGCGATGATTGGGCGTACGATGCCAACGGCAGTCCTCACGACTACACTCGCATCAACGGCACAGAAGGGAATTCCAAAGGCGATCGGACCGGAATTATCCCCGACACCGAAGATCTAAACGGGAACGATGATTTCGAGACCACAAATAACCATTATTCCTTTACCATCGATCTAGCCGGTTCTCCCTATTTGGTGGATTCTTCACAATACGGCCCGACCTCGGGATTACATGTCGGCTTGGAGTTTCGGACATACCGTATACCGCTGTGGAGTGAATCAAATGCGCCGGAAAACCAGGGGCAGGGAGATTCCACCCTGATTCGTTTCGCCCGTCTGTGGCTGGACAATTTTGTGGAGAGGAATAAGGTTTTTATCGCCTCCATGGAAGTTGTGGAAAACCGCTGGCAGGCGAAGGAGTTGGCCGACGAAGACACGCTGGGTTCCGAAAAGAGTCTGCGGGTTGAGGTAATCAACAACGAGGAAAACCTCGACTATTACTCACCGCCGGGTGTTGCCGGCTATTATGACCAGCAGGCCGACTTGCGGGAGCGAGAACAATCCCTGCTGCTCAAATTCGACAACTTCGAAAAAGGAGATACCGGGTGGGCATCCAAAACGCTGAACAGTGTCGAGGATTACACGGGGTATCGCTATTTGACCATGTGGGTCCATGGTGACCCGAAAATTCCGCCCGAGGAAGCCATCGTTTCTTTCATCTTTCGCATGGGTAATTCGGCGGATGCCTACTATGAATACCATGTCGATTTGGCGCAAGGCTGGGCCGACGGCAATCAGGTATATTTCGATTTCAACTATTTGACGCCGATAAAGGAAACAGGCGAACTACACGAGGATTCTGCGGGGGTCGAGGAACGCTGGTCGGGTCCTTATAAGATTCACGGCAATCCCTCCCTCACGCAAATCCGCTACCTGGCCGTCGGCATGACCTACAAAGACGGCAATCCGGCATCGCTTTCGGGGCAAATCTGGGTCGATGAACTGATTTTGCGCGGGGTCCGCCGTGACCAGGGCACGGCAATGCGGGTTTCGGCTTCGGCCGTGTTCGGCAACTTGTTTGACGTGTCGGCCAATTCGGAGTATCAGACATATTCATTCCGCCAGTTGACGGCCAGTCAGGCGCAGTCCGGGAAAGGTTCCAGTCTGTTGAATGGGTCCACCAAAACTAGCCACGACGTCAGCACTCGGGTCTTTTTGGAACGGTTTTTCCCGGCGTCGTGGAAAATCAGTCTGCCGGTGAACTTGAAGTATAGCAAGAGCGTATCGGTGCCCAAATTGATGACCGGGTCCGATATCGTGCTCACCCCCGAACTCCAGGAAGCGGAAACGACGACGAAAATCAGCCATCGTTTTTCGATATCAGAAAAAATAGCGCTGCCGACCAAGCATTGGCTGGCCAAAATGACCGTCAATGCGTTCAGCCTCTCCAGCTCCATGTCCCGGGACTGGACCTGGTCGCCCCGCACAATATCGGATAATGACGCGTATTCGGTCGGTGGAAATTATAGTATTTCATTCACGAAGCTGTTGCCGATTGCACCGTTTGCCTGGACACGCTACCTGCTGTTCCCGAAGAGAGTCTGGGGCACAACGCTGTCGTTATTACCCAAATCATTCAAAGCCGACGGGAGTATTCAGCGGACAAAGGGCACCACGATCAATTCGCAGGGGACCTCGACATTTAGCTATTCCCGGCGGTTCAGCGGCGGGGCCGACTGGACCCTGGTGCCGTTCAAATCCTTGACCGGGTCATACGGGTTCAACACGGAACGCGACTTATACGATCCTGAATTGCTGAAATTCTCTTTCAATCCCCGGGATATCTTATTCGGCCGGGAAACCAAGTTTACCCAATCGCTTCGTGCCGATTATAATGTGCCGTTTTTCACGTCCCTTTCCCCAAGAATGAGTTACAGTGTCGACTATAACGAAAACCTCGGCCAGTACCAGAATAACACACGCAAAGTGGCCGTGAGTGCGACCCTCAGCACCAATGCCAAACTTGACCTGAAACACTTTCTGGGCCGTGGATCGGGGGGGCGGAAACCAAAAGGAGCTCAACCGCAAACCAAAGAGGAAATCGCGGCCGGAAAACAGGAAACCCCGGATCGTGACTCCACGGAAACCGCGAAACCTGAAAAGAAACGCAAGGACGATGGGGGCTTCGGCTTCCGGCCCCATGCCCCGCTGGTCTGGGTGCTGCGCCAGATTACCAGTCCGTTGGCGCCGATTTCAGCCAACTATCGCCATAAGGAGACCCGGTCCGCCGTCGGGCTGGTGGGACGCCCGACCATGCAATACCGTTTCGGCCTTTCCCCTCACCATGGCCGCATGAAAGGATCAACGACCAGTTCTGTCAGCGACCGTGATAGTGAAAATCTCGGCGACGAATATGGCCTGACGTCAAGCGTGGATGTCTTCAAATTGACGAACGTCAAAATTTCCTACGATTATCGTTCGTCGGCCACGTATACTACGACGAACACGCGTCAGCGGTCGCAAATTTTCCCGCAGTTGTCCACGACACTGGACAAGCTGGACCGAATAATCCTGTTGAAAAGCATTGCCCCGATTCGCTGGATCCTGGGCCTGTCGACAGCCAGTGTCAACTATAACCAGTCATTTAAGGAGACGGAGAAACTCCGGGAGTCGACCGGCGATTCCCTCGCCTCCTGGACTCTGGAAACCAAATCCCGGACCAAGGATTTGGGCGCATCATTGAGAATGAGCCAGAGTCTTAAAAACGGGATGCGAATCTCGGCCGATTATGGCTGGAAGCTGTCACATCAGGTCGATGAAGCATTCTTCCCGGTCAGCTTTCGCGAATCACGGCAAATCATCCAGTCAATATCGTTCAGCACCAATTATTCATTCAGAGCGCCCAACGGCGTACGGTTCCCGCTGTTGCGGAAATTGCGCCTGAACAGCACGATGGCGCTTGATTTTTCGGTCAAGTATGACACGAATCGTTCCGAGTCGCGGCCGACGTCTGCGGAAAAATATGAACCGAAACAAAACAACGCCGGCCTGACACTCAGGGTCCGCGCCAACTATAGTTTCTCCTCGTCGATGAATGGCGGTTTTGATATGAATTGGACCGACACCAAGGACAAAATGACGGGTCGCACCAATCATACGCGTCAGGTCAATATCTCCATTGAATTCCATTTCTAATCCTTTGCCTGCACCCGGCCCGGTCACCGGCGCCGGGCAATAAATCGACTGATGTCCGCAAACCGAAAACTCGCCGGGGTCATTTTCGATATGGACGGGGTCCTCATCGACTCGGAACCGGTGCATTATGAGGCGACAGTCAAGTACTTGAACGGCGAGCTGGGCCTGGCTTTTAACCGCGAGGAAAACCTCGAATTCCTCGGACGATCGGACGAGTACATGTTCCGCATATTGCAGAAGCGGTATGACTTGCCTTATCCGGTCCCACAGATGATCGAACGCCGCTGCGAAATCTATTTGGAATTGCTGACCGGCAAGGTGGCATTGATGCCCGGCGTCGTGAAGTTGATTCGTGATCTCAAAGAAGACGGTTACCGTTTGGCCGTGGCGTCATCTTCACTGAACAGAGTTATTGATACTATACTCCGGGAGGGGGAGATCGCCCACTATTTTGAAGTCATACAATCCGGGGAACATCTGCCGTACTGCAAACCGCGCCCGGAAATATTCCTGATGGCCGCTGCCGGAATGAAAATCGCACCCGGTCGCTGTGCGGTCATTGAGGACACCACTGTCGGGATCGAGGCGGCCCGGGCGGCAGGCATGCTGGCGATTGCCTATGCTGCGCCGGGAGCCGCGGCCCAGGATTTCAGTTCGGCCGACATCGTCATCCAATCATTCGCCGATGTCAATCTGCGCAGGGCATTGCGGAGCTAGACAATTCCCCCGCGTGGAATCTACTTAATAATCACGATCTTGCCGATCTGTGTGCCCCAGGCGGATTCTATTGAATACAAATAAATCCCGGAGGTGACCGCCTGGGTGTTACGGGTAATCAAATCCCAGGCCGTGTGCGACGGCGTGTCCGAAAAACGGCTGGAGGGATGGTGCAATTCGCGGATCAAATCGCCGTCGAGGGAAAAAATCTTGATCGTGCACTCCGGCGGCAGGTTGACGAAATGGATGCGCCGCGTTCGTTCCTTGAATCCCTCGCGGTTGGGGTCTTCGTACCGCATCTCCCGGTACCCGGCGTCGATCTTATAGGGATTGGGATAAACTGAGACTTTCAGCCGGTGTTCTTCGACATACTCGGGTGAATATGAGGGGTAGGCCAGTTGCATGTTGGCCTGGACCGGCGATTCCAGTGATTCAATGCCTCCGGCAGCCACACCTGCATCGAAGGCCGTCACGGCAAAGTAATACGGCTGGCTGGGGAGCAAATTGTCGATCGTACATTCGTAATGGCCGAAGTATTCCCATGACATGTTGTTTTCATCCCATGACGAATCGGTACGCACATATTGGATGGGATTAGTGAGGATGCTGCCGCCTTCGAGATATTCGTTACCCCGGTTGCCGCCGTGGGGCCGGAAGTAAAACAGATTGCCGTCATCATCTTGATAGGGGGAAAATTTGTCGGGATAGTCTGTTGGAATGACGTAGGGATCGTGCTGGGCGGCGATTTGCTCGAGGGTCAGCGGTTGGCCGTCGAGCACCCACGGGCTGGGCCGGGCGGTAGGGATATAGCGATAACGGTCGAAGTTGAACAGGTCCCAGGAGGCCATGAGGGTCATGTTGTTGGGATTATCCCCGATACCGCCGTAAACGTTGTACCCCTCAAAGTCCTCGTACAGCGCAAAGGGATCGAAAAAGTTCTCAATTTCGCGGCCGTCCCAGCGGATGCGGATCGTGTTCGGTTCGGTATGGATTGTGATTTTCGGGGATGGTGGGGGAGGAGGTCCTTTCAAATCCGGGATGCCGTCGCCCGCATAAAAAATGGTATCACAGGACATATAGTCTGTGAAACAGATTTCATCATAACAATAGACGGTATCCGGCAAATAGAAACAATAGTCGGTTAGGCACGTATCGATTTCGCGGCAATTGACGGTGAAATATTTTCCGCGATAACCATCG
>Ga0172366_10001575_pt1 | contig 17751 bp, 18 predicted proteins | sample LakKivSesite69cm_FD_114533 | JGI IMG/M metagenome (GOLD analysis project Ga0172366, IMG submission 114533) | Sediment microbial communities from Lake Kivu, Rwanda - Sediment site 69cm | ecosystem: Environmental > Aquatic > Freshwater > Lake > Sediment | place: Rwanda: Western Province, Lake... | reverse complement strand
ATTGATGAAGGTGCTCGTATTCCAAAAAAACCAGGACAACCAGATAAGTCTGATAAGCACTCAGATCTCTATACAGATGAAGATCCAAAAGGAACAATTCATGGTCTCGGTTTTAAAGATGTTTCAACTGCAAAACAAAGTGTTTCAAAAATCAGAAACTCTGGAAGATCTCATGCCCATAAAATTCAAGCAGCAATTGCTATGGAGCAAAGAGCAAGAGTGGCAGGAAAAACTTCGGAAGCTGCTGTTTATAGAAAATTCATTAACTCGATGAAAAAGAAAACAAAATCAATGAATGAAGAAGGTCTCCGTGATTGGTTTGGTAAATCTAAATCAAAAGATGGTAAAGGTGGTTGGGTTAATGTTGTAACTGGTGGTACTTGTGCGAGTGATGAATCAGGTGAGGGAACACCAAAATGTGTCTCCTCTGCAAAGAGAGCAAGTATGACACCAGCAGAAAGACTATCCGCTGCAAGAAGAAAAAAGGCAGCAGATCCTGGACAGCAACAAAAGACAGGTGCTGCAAAGCCAACTTATGTGCCCACCGATTCCCCCAAAAAGAAAATGAACGAAAATCACAAAGCAATTGCTGCTGGAAAAGAAAGAGATGAAGAAGGATATATGGCAAGCACAGAAATGGATATAATTAATAGTGCTGTTAAAAAATTAAGAAAAAATATTAAAAAAGGTGACGCACAATTGCCTGCATGGGTTCAATCTAAAATCACCAAAGCAGCGGATTACATTGATACTGCAGCAGACTATATGGACAGTAATGAGATGTCTGAGGAGTCCGATAAAAAGGGTAAAGGTAGTGGCACAAAAGATGCTTGTTACCATAAGGTTAAGTCAAGATATAGTGTCTGGCCATCTGCATATGCCTCTGGAGCACTTGTTAAGTGTCGTAAGGTAGGTGCGGATAACTGGGGAAACAAATCAGAGTCTGTGACGATTGAGGACGCCAATGGTAATCCCTATGTTGAATTCACCGATATTATTCAACCAGATCCTATTAAACCATCAAAAGGTATCGTAGACAGAATCATCGATGAAGAAGGTAAAAAATGTTGGCCTGGTTATGAGAAAAAAGGAACTCAAAAGTTATTTGGAAAAACTTATAATCGTTGCGTGAAGAAAGAAGAAAAAGATAAGTGTAGTCATACTCATAAAGATGAAGAGTGTCCTATTCATGGTAAAAAAGAGTGTCCTGTTGTAATGGACGAAGCAGTTCGTATTCCAGCAAAAACTGGTAATATTATTCTTATTAATTTAAATTGGAGAGGTAAATATTATATGTTGAGGATGTTCTTCCCTCATACTACAAAACCAAACAGACGTGAGGTTCAAGATCAAATTGAAAAAGTCTATCCTGGAGCAAAGGTTTTATCATATCAAGTTTCTGACATCAAACCAGGAGAACTTCTGATTCAAGTCACCGAGGAAAAACTTGATGAAGTTGCTGCATGGCAACGCAGTGAAGGTAAAAATAAGTCAGGTGGTCTTAACGAAAAAGGACGCAAATCTTATGAAAGAGAAAATCCTGGAAGCGATCTTAAAGCACCTTCAAAGAAGGTTGGAAATCCTCGCAGGAAGAGTTTTTGTGCCAGAATGAGAGGTATGAAGAAAAAACTAACCTCTGCAAAAACTGCGAACGATCCCGATTCAAGAATCAATAAATCACTCAGAGCTTGGAACTGTTGATTTAAATATTTTATTATGAGTGAAGTTTATCTTGGTAATCCAAATTTAAAAAAAGCAAATACGCAGATTGAATTTACTCAAGAGCAAGTTCTTGAGTTTGTAAAGTGCCAAGAGGATCCTGTTTATTTTGCAAAAAACTATGTAAAAATTATTAATCTTGACTCTGGTTTAACTCAGTTTGAACCTTATCATTTTCAAGAGAAGTTAATTAATAACTTTCATAAAAACAGATTTAATATCTGCAAGATGCCAAGACAGACTGGTAAATCCACAACTGTCGTGGCATATCTGCTACACTATCTTATCTTTAATGATAGCGTCAATATTGGCATCCTAGCAAACAAAGCAGCAACCGCTAGAGAATTGCTTGGAAGGTTAGCGACCGCATACGAAAACTTACCAAAATGGATGCAACAAGGCATCATAGCATGGAACAAAGGAAACATCGAGTTAGAAAATGGCAGTAAGATATTGGCAGCTTCTACATCTGCGAGTGCTGTCCGAGGCATGTCGTTTAATATCCTCTTTCTCGACGAATTCGCTTTCGTTCCAAACCATATTGCAGACTCGTTCTTTGCATCTGTTTATCCTACTATTACTTCTGGCAAAAGCACAAAAGTCATCATAGTTTCTACTCCACACGGTATGAATCATTTCTACCGCATGTGGCATGATGCAGAAAGAAGTAAAAATGAATATGTCCCCACAGATGTTCACTGGTCTGAGGTTCCTGGTAGAGATGAAAGGTGGAGATTACAAACAATTGCTAATACATCTGAGCAGCAATTTAAAATCGAATTTGAATGTGAATTTTTAGGATCAGTAGATACACTTATTGCTCCAAGTAAACTTAAAAATTTTGTTTATGAGCATCCGCTAAAAAGAAACGCTGGACTAGATGTTTATGATGAAGTTGAAGAGAATCACGATTATGTGATCACAGTTGACGTTGCCAGAGGAGTTGGTGAAGATTATTCAGCATTCATTGTTGTTGACATCACATCTTTTCCACACAAAGTTGTAGCAAAGTATAGAAATAATGAGATCAAACCGATGTTGTTTCCAAATATCATTTATGAAGTAGCGAAGAATTATAATGGTGCATACATTCTCTGTGAAGTAAATGATATTGGAGATCAGGTAGCATCATTGTTACATTATGACTTAGAGTATCAAAATGTTTTAATGTGCTCTATGAGAGGTCGAGCAGGTCAAATTGTTGGTCAAGGATTTAGTGGAAAGAAAACTCAACTTGGCGTTAAAATGTCTAAAACGGTCAAAAAAGTTGGATCACTTAATCTTAAAACAATGATTGAAAGTGATAAACTTTTATTCAAGGATTATGAAATCATTTCTGAGTTAACAACATTTATTTCTAAACATAACTCTTTTGAAGCAGAAGAGGGATGTAATGATGACTTAGCAATGTGCCTTGTCATATATGCTTGGTTAGTTGCTCAAGATTATTTTAAGGAACTTACCGATCAAGATATTCGCAAAAGATTATATGAGGAACAAAAAAATCAAATAGAACAAGATATGGCACCATTTGGATTTATCGAGGATGGATTAGGAAATACAAGTTTTGTTGACTCAGAAGGTGATCGTTGGTTTACTGACGAATATGGAGATATGGCCTATATGTGGGAATACAAATGATGGAATTAGATAATCAAATTAATCTAGGTCATTTATTACTTGTTGATAGAAAATGTAGAGTGTGTGGAGAGGTTAAAAATCTTATCGATGGTTTTTATAGGACTAGAAAAAATAGAGGAGCAGTGGCATCTTCTTACTCTTATGAGTGTAAAGAATGCACTGTCAAAAGAATATTAGATCAAAGAAAGTTAAAACCTTCCTCCTGTAGGTGGGAATATCCTGACTGGTAGTTCGCGTCACATTTCCCCTGCGAAATAGTTGTAAATAATAAATATTTTCAGATAAACTGAGAATTTTACGGAGAAAAACATGGCTACTCCTCAATTATCTCCAGGCGTACTAGTCAGAGAGGTTGACTTAACAGTAGGAAGAGCTGATAATGTTTTAGATAATATTGGAGCGATTGCAGGACCTTTTCCAATTGGACCCGTTGATTACCCTATCAACATTACTAATGAAACAGATCTTATTAATGTATTTGGTAAACCTCTTTCAACTGATGCTCAATATGAGTATTGGATGAGTGCAGCATCTTTCCTTTCATACGGTGGTGTTCTTAAAGTAGTTAGAACTGGTGGTTCGAACCTTAATAACGCAAATGCTGGTGTAGGAATTGCATTCACGACTGCCCTTGATATTGATAACTATGACGATTATAACAATAATTACACAGAAGCAACAGATTTTACATATGCCGCAAAAACTCCAGGTTCTTGGGCAAACAGTTTAAAAGTTTGTTTTATTGATGATCAAGCAGATCAAATTGTTGGAATCACAACTACAAGTTTAACAACCGCTGGCGCAACAATTGGTGCTGGTGTCACAGCATCGCTTTCTAATGTTGTATTGCCAAGTGCGGGTGCAGGAACAACATCATTATTCACTGGGTATCTAAAGGGTATTATTACTGGTGTTACCACCGATGCAACCAATTCAGCAAGCACCATCGATGTAAAAATTGTTTCCAGAGTATCCTCTGCGGGCACTGAAACTAAAATTGATTATGCTGAAGGATCTTCTTTATTTGCATATACAACTTCATCAAGTTTGTTCTTTGTGAACAGCGTTGGGGTCAACACTGGATTATCCGCAACAACTCCATACACACCAGCGTCAATTGAAGATTGGTATGATCAACAAACACTAGGTCTTACCAACTCAACTGTTTTCTGGAAAGAACTTGCACCTAAACCGAGCACAAATAAATTTTCTTTAGATGCTCAGGGTTATAATGATGCTTTACATATTGTTGTGGTTGATGATATTGGATCTATCACAGGAATTAGAGGAAATATTCTCGAAAAGCATATTAGTCTTTCAAAAGCGTTTGATGCGATTTCAAATGTAAATGCTCCTCAAAGAATATGGTATGAAGGATACTTAGCAGATTTTTCTGCTAACATTTATGCAGGTGGTAACCCATCTAATGCGGCAGATTCCTATCACGGCACATCTCCAAGAGCAACTGGATTTACAACTTACTCTGGAGTCAAGGCTGCATCATTCACGCCTATCTCAACTGCAGATGGTCTCTGGGGACAAAATGCTCAGGGCGTAACATTTGCTGCTATTGGAAATGTTTCATACACTCTTGGTGGTGGCACTGATTATTCAGGTGGTGTTCCCGCAGCGGGCAGTAATGGTGGAATGAAACCAACATTGGGTAACATAATCACCTCTTACAATTTATTCTCCAACAAGGATGAAGTTCCACTAGATTACATCATTATGGGTCCTGGATTTGATAGTAAGTCAGATTCTCAAGCAAAAGCAGGTTTCTTGATTTCACTCGCAGAATCAAGAAAGGATTGTGTCACCGTGATTGGACCACACAGAGCTGATTTAATTGGACTTACTAATACAACCACTCAAACAAACAATTTAATTGACTTCTTCAGCTCACTGAGTTCTTCATCATACGCGATATTTGATAGTGGTTACAAGTACACTTATGATAGGTTTAATAACAAGTTCCGTTTTATTCCAACAAACGCTGACGTTGCAGGTCTAATGACTCGCACTGCAATTGTTGCATATCCGTGGTTCTCTCCTGCAGGACAACAGCGTGGAATCATTAATAATGCTATTAGACTTGCATATAACCCAAGTAAAGCGCAAAGAGATAGATTGTATCCAGCACGAATTAACTCTGTTATTACCTCACCTGGAATTGGAACTCTATTGTTCGGTGACAAAACTGCCCTTGGTTACGCATCAGCATTTGATAGAATTAATGTTCGTCGTTTGTTCCTTACAGTGGAGCAAGCACTGCAAAGAGCTGCTGAAGCTCAACTCTTTGAATTGAATGATGAACTAACCAGAGCAAACTTTAAAAATATTGTTGAACCATATCTTCGTGATGTTCAAGCGAAGAGAGGATTGTATGGATTCTTCGTTGTTTGCGATACTACAAACAATACTCCTGACATTATCGATAACAATGAATTCAGGGCAGATATCTTCCTGAAACCAACAAAATCTATTAACTATGTCACACTAACCTTCGTGGCCACCAGAACTGGTGTTGCATTTGAAGAAGTCGTTGGTAGAGTTTAATTCAGTATCTAAATAACAAAAGGAGGACTTAACAATGGCATCAACAAGAGAAAACAAAACAATCTCTCAGTTTAAGGCAGCGATGGTTGGGGGTGGTGCTCGCCCCAATTTATTCGAAGTTGAACTAACCACTCTACCAGACGGAATCCCTGGATGGGACGCTGATAACTTTAGATTTATGTGTAAAGCGGCTGCACTTCCAGCACAAAATGTGGCATCGATTGATGTTCCATTTAGAGGAAGAATTTTTAAAGTTGCTGGGGACAGAACAATTGATACTTGGACAGTTACAGTCATTAATGATGAAGGATTTCTTTTGAGAACTGCTTTTGAGGCATGGTCAAATCTAATCGCTAATCTTGATACAAACCTTGGTGCAACTAGTCCTGATGCTTATATGAGAAATGCAAAGGTTTATCAATTAGGTAGAGGTTCGTCTCTAGCTAGTAGAGACAGCACAGGATCAGCGAATGTTGTATTGAAGGAATACGAATTTATTGACATCTTCCCAACAAATGTATCTCAAATTGATGTATCATATGATAGTGGAGATACGATTGAGGAATTTACTGTTGAATTCCAAGTTCAATCAATTAATACCACTGGAGCTGGTGGTCCAAACGGTTAATAAATAGGTTAAAGATCAACTTAAAATAAATTATGGCAAAGTTATTTGGGTTCTCAATAGAGGACACTGAACCACTATCTCCCGATGCGGTTTCCCCTGTTCCTCCTAATAATGAGGACGGGGTTGACCATTATATGAGTAGTGGTTTTTTTGGATCATATGTTGATTTAGAGGGGGTATATAGAACTGAGTTTGAACTTATTAAAAGATATCGTGAAATGGCACTTCATCCAGAGGTCGATGGTGCCATTGAGGATATTGTAAATGAAGCAATTGTATCAGATACAAATGATACACCAGTTTCAATTGAATTATCAAAACTCAATGCGAGTGATGGTATTAAAAAGAAAATTAGACAAGAGTTTAAATATATTCTTGATCTTTTAGATTTTGATAAAAAATCTCACGAAATTTATAGAAATTGGTATGTTGACGGTAGATTATATTACCATAAAATAATTGATCTAAAAAATCCACAGGAAGGAATTCAAGAACTTCGTTATATTGACGCGACAAAAATGCGTCATATTCGCCAACAAAAAAAGAAACCAAATGATAAAATTGTAAATATTTCACTGATAAGACCAGATAATCCAATGGATTTTGATTTTCCAGAAATAGAGGAATATTTCATATATAATCCAAAATCCATTTATCCATCAACAAATCCATCTCAAACAGGCGCCAGTCAAGGAATTAAGATTGCAAAAGACGCAATTACATACTGCACCTCTGGTCTTGTAGATAGAAATAAAGGTCAAACTCTTTCATATCTTCACAAAGCAATTAAAGCTCTCAATCAACTAAGAATGATTGAGGACTCTTTAGTTATCTATCGTTTATCACGCGCACCAGAGAGACGAATCTTTTATATCGACGTAGGTAATTTACCAAAAATTAAAGCAGAGCAGTATCTACGTGATGTTATGATGCGTTATCGTAATAAGTTAGTTTATGACGCAAACACTGGCGAAATTCGTGATGACAAAAAATATATGGCAATGCTGGAAGATTTTTGGCTTCCTAGACGTGAAGGTGGTAGAGGAACTGAAATTTCTACACTACCTGGCGGTCAAAATCTTGGAGAAATTACAGATATTAATTATTTCCAAGAAAAACTCTATCGTTCCTTAAATGTTCCCGTATCTAGAATTGGTGGAGAAGGTGGATTTAACTTAGGTCGCTCATCAGAAATTCTCAGAGATGAACTTAAGTTCGGCAAGTTTGTTGGACGTTTGAGAAAGAGATTCTCAAATATGTTTAATGATATGTTGAAAACGCAATTGATTCTCAAGAACATTATTACTCCTGAAGATTGGGAGATTATGAGCGAACATATTCAGTATGATTTCCTTTATGATAATCACTTTGCTGAACTAAAAGAGGCAGAATTACTGAATGAAAGACTTACGATGGTTGGAGCAGCAGAACCATATGTAGGTAAATACTTCTCACAAGATTATGTAAGAAGACAAATTCTTCGTCAAACTGATGAAGAAATTCTGGAACAAGATAGTTTAATTGAAAAAGAAATTAAAGATGGAATTATTCCAGATCCAAGTGCACCTATTGAACCAGAAGTTCCAACTGATGGTGGCGGTGCAGCACAGATGGATCTTGGAACTCCTGTTATGGAGCCTAATTTAGATTCTCAAGGAAAAGCAACTGAAGCACCAGAACTACCCAAGGGTGGTGAAATATAAATATTAGCAGTTATTCATTAATGGATTAAAATGGAAGAACTTTTAGATATGATTGTCACCGACGAATCTCCATCGCAGATTAGTGACAAAATTAAAGAACTACTTTTTGCAAAATCATCCGAAAAAATTGATGCTTTTCGTCCTGTTGTAGCATCAGACGTTTTTGATGGCGAAGAAGTAGAGGATGAAGAAGAATAAATTTAATAAATAACTAAAAGTGTATTATTAAAAATAATGACCCATAGACCAGTTGGGGCTGGATCCTCATTTACCTTTTCTGCAGGAACTGCTACTACATCATCTGCTTTTTCAGTTCAATCTGATACCATAAGAGTTGTTGCTGTTAGCGGCGCTGCACACATCGCAGTTGGTTCAACTCCAGCAGCGACTACAACAGATTATTTTATCCCCTCTGGAGGAACAGAAACTCTTGCTTTGACTAAAGCATCAAATAGAGTTGTAGGAGTTACAACTGGAACAACGACAATTATTACTGTACCCGAGGGAACTCAAGTTCCATTTGGTGTTGATGATTATGTCACACTTGTTGTACCGGGTCAATCTTTTTATGACTTTACTCATCAAAAGGTTGTTTCGGTAGATACTACCGCTGGAATAAGCGGATTTTTCCAATCAAGAATGACAGTTTCTCATAATAGTTCAGGAATCATAACTGCATTTTCACCCACGTCTACTGCGACGATCACAGCTTCGAATAAGGTTTCTGCTATTGGTGCTGCAGGCGGATCTGGTGTTATATATTTCCAACAAGTTCAAATTACCGGTCAGGCATAATGAAACTTATTACCGAAGAAGTCGAATCAGTAGAAGTTCTTACCGAAACAGTCAACGGTAAGAAGACTCTTTATATCCAAGGACCTTTTCTTCAGACTGAACAACCAAACAGGAACAATAGAATATATCGTATGCCTGTTATGGAGAGGGAAGTAAAAAGATACACTGAGCAGTATGTCAATAAAGGTCGTGCTCTCGGTGAACTTGGTCATCCAGATGGTCCAACAGTAAATCTTGATCGTGTATCGCATAAAATTGTTTCTCTTCAAAAAGAGGGAAATAATTTTATTGGAAAGGCACAAATCTTATCCACTCCAATGGGCAAGATTGCTGAGTCACTTTTAAAAGAAGGAGTAACTTTAGGTGTATCATCAAGAGGTATTGGATCAGTAAGACCAACCAAAGAAGGATACAATGAAGTCGGTGAAGATTTTATGTTAGCAACCGCTGCTGATATTGTCGCTGATCCATCTGCGCCTGATGCATTTGTTCAGGGAATTATGGAAGGTAAAGAGTGGGTTTGGGAAGGTGGAATGCTTCGTGAAAAAGCAGCAGAAAATACCAAACGTAGAATTAACACTCTAGTTAATCAAGGCGCTTTAGAAGAGCATAAACTTAATTTGCTCAATGATTTCTTAAATAACCTTTAATTTATTAAATATCTTAATTTATAAATAAATATAGATTTACTACAGGAAAATCGGAGAGTTCAAATGTCTCGTGGCAAACAATTACAAGAGATGGAAGCAGGCACTAAGCAATCCAGGACCGCTGTAAATGCTAGTGCAAAAGCAGCAGATCCAATGGACACCTCAGTTGCTGGATCATATGAAGATCTTGGCGGTCCTACACCAGAAAACTATAAACCAGATGATGATTCAGCAAAACTGAAAACACCTGGTACAACCCTTAAGCAAGTTAAGGATGTTGTAAACAAGGGTGCGGCAGCTGCTGATGCAATGAAAGAAGAAGAAGAACTCGACGATGAGGAACTTATCTCTGAAGAAGAATATGAAGAAGAGGAAGTAGAAGAGACTGAAGAAGTCGAAGAAGATGAGGAAGAGGACGAAGAGGAGGAAGAAGTTGTAGAGGAAGAGTTTGATATTGAAGAAGATGTTAATGCTCTCCTTGAGGGTGAAGATCTTTCTGAAGAGTTTCAAGAAAAAGCAAAAGTTATTTTTGAGACAGCAATCAGATCGAAGGTTGCTCAAATTAAAGAAGGTCTAGAGCAGCAATATGCACAAGCTCTTTTAGAGGAAGTAGAGGAAATTAAGGAAGCACTTGCTTCTCGTGTTGACTCTTACCTTGAATATGTTACTGATGAGTGGTTCACTGAGAATACACTCGCAATTGAAGGCGGTCTGAAGGAAGAGTTGACTCAATCCTTTATGGCTGGCATGAAGGAACTTTTTGAAGCACATTATGTATCAATCCCTGAAGATAAATACGATGTCCTTGAGAGTATGGTAGAAAAACTTGATGATATGGAAACAAAACTCAACGAGCAAATTGAGAAAAATGTTTCACTCAACAAGCGTCTCGCAGAGTCGGTTGCTGATGGAATCTTAGATCAAGTTTCTGAGGGCCTAGCTGCCACTCAGAAAGACAAGCTCGCTTCACTTGCCGAAAGTGTTGAGTTTGAAAGTGATGAAGAATATCGTGAAAAACTGGAGACTTTAAGAGAAGCATATTTTCCTTCAAAGACAAGTGCTCCAAAAGCTAAATCAGAGTCTCTCTCAGAGCAAGTAGACAGTTCACCAGAAGAAATTTCTGGCTCAATGTCCGTTTATTTGAACACTCTTTCAAAATTTAGCAAATAATTGAATTTAATATAATTCAAACGCAAACAGTCACACTACAAAGGTAAACGCAAATGTTCCAAAACGAGCATCTGCAGGAAAAGTGGGCACCTCTCCTCAACTATGAGGGTCTTGACTCAATCAAAGATTCACATCGTAGAGCGGTAACCGCAGTCCTGCTAGAAAACCAAGAAAAATTTTTAAGAGAAGAAAACGCCTTCGCAACATCAGGTTCATTCCTGACAGAAGCACCAACCGTTAACACCAACTCAGGTGCTAATGCTGGTTTCAGTGCTGGTGCCACCGCTGCCGGTCCTGTTGCTGGTTTTGACCCCGTTCTGATTTCACTAATCAGACGCTCAATGCCTAATCTGGTTGCCTATGACCTCGCTGGCGTTCAACCAATGAACGGTCCTACTGGACTGATCTTCGCAATGCGTTCACGCTACACCAACCAAAGCGGAACCGAGGCATTCTTCAACGAAGTTGATACTGCATTCTCGGGTCAAGATGCTGGATTTGATGAGACCGATGGTTTCACTGGTGCTGCAACTGGTCTCGGCACTACAGCACAAAGCGGTACAAACCCAGGTGCTTTAAACCCATCAACGACAGCAACTCAAGCTGCATATAGCGTTGGTCAAGGTTTACGCACAGATGCTGCTGAAGATCTGGATGGCACTGGTGCTAACGCATTCAACCAGATGGCATTCTCAATCGAGAAAGTCACTGTTACTGCAAAGTCACGCGCACTGAAGGCTGAGTACTCATTAGAGCTTGCTCAGGATCTTAAGGCAATCCACGGTCTGAATGCTGAAGCGGAATTAGCAAACATTCTCTCAACTGAGATTCTTGCTGAAATCAACCGCGAAGTCATCAGAACCATCTACAAGGTTGCTGAAACTGGTGCTGTTCAAAACACTGCTACTGCTGGTGTCTTCGACCTCGACGTTGACTCTAACGGTCGTTGGTCTGTTGAGAAGTTCAAGGGTCTTCTGTTCCAGATTGAGCGTGATGCTAACGCAATCGCTCAGAGAACTCGTCGTGGAAAGGGCAACATCATCATGTGCTCTGCTGACGTTGCTTCAGCACTGACCATGGCTGGTGTTCTCGATTACACCCCTGCACTCAACTCAAATCTGAGTGTTGATGATACTGGCAACACATTTGCTGGTACTCTTCTCGGTAAGTTCCGTGTATACATCGACCCATATGCTGCTAACCTGACCTCAGGTAACGCAACTCCAGGTAACCAGTATTATGTTGTTGGTTATAAGGGAACTTCCCCATATGATGCTGGTCTCTTCTACTGCCCATATGTACCTCTCCAGATGGTACGTGCTGTTGGCGAGAATAGCTTCCAACCCAAAATTGGATTTAAGACCCGCTACGGCATGGTCGCAAACCCATTTGCTGAAGGAACCACTCAGGGTGCTGGTGCTCTCACAGTTAACACTAACCGTTACTACAGAAGAGTATCCGTCAAGAACCTCATGTGAGTCTTTCTTACAGAGTTTATTTGGAGGGTCTTTCGAGACCCTCTTTTTTTATCTAAATACTTAAAAACTTATTTTTAAAATGGCATTTTATATTCAAAAACCAAGTCTAATCGACTCAAACATAACCGTGTATTATGCAGGTGCTAAAAGATGGTCAGACAATTTTAATGAAAAAGCACTTTATGCAAGTGAAAACGCAGCCAAAGATTTAATGGAAAATAATGATGGTAGAAATGGCGGATGGTCTAAATGCACCATAGTGTCTGAGTAATTTAATGACTAGAGATCAAATTGAGAATAGAAATTTTCTATCTCCAACAGGATTCAAGTTTTCTTTAAAAAGAAGTCCAAAGGTTGCCTTTTTTTGTAACCAAGCAAACGTACCAGATCTAACTCTTGGTGTGGCAATTCAACCAACATTTTTAAAAGACATCGATACACCTGGAGATAAAGTTGTATTTGGTGATTTAAATTTAAGATTTCTTGTGGATGAAAATCTTACCAACTTCATGGAAATTCAAAACTGGATTCGTGGTCTTGGTTATCCAGAAAGTTTAAAACAATTTCATGATTTAGAAACAGGTGCAGTTCTTCCAAATACAAGTTATGCAAAAGGAGGAGATAATATTTACTCTGATGGGACGCTACAGATTTTAAGTAGTAACTTAGTTGCAAAGTTTAATGTTAATTTTAAAGACTTATTCCCATACTCTCTTTCTACATTAACATTTGATGCAACAAACACAGATATTCAATACTTTACAGCAGACGTAAGTTTCAAGTATACTGTATATGATATAACTACGCTTGGCGGCACTCCTTTATGATTGTTGATCTTGATAAAATTCAAGAAATGTGGGAGAAAGATTCAAAAGTAGATCCAGATAATTTACATACAGAGTCTTTAAATATTCCAGTTCTTCATGCAAAATACTTTGATTTATATAATACCATCTTTCTTCTAAGAAAAAAAGCAGAACAACAAAGAAAAAATATTCGACACGAACGATATGAGTATTATTCTGGAAAAGCAGATCCTGATGTTTATGTGGAGGATCCATTCCCTAAAAAGATTCGTGACAAAGATACGATGCAGAAATACTTAGATGCTGACGAAAGATTGTCCACAATTTGTTTAAAAATTGACTACTATGATACGATGCTTGTGTATATTGAAAGCATCTTAAAGATGATACAGAACAGAACCTATCAAATTAAAAATGCTATTGAATTTATGAGATTCAACTCTGGACTGGGGTAAATAAATATTCATAGATGCATGAGACATCGTGAATACAACAGATCTTGTTATTTCCAAATCAAATGAAGTATTTTTAAAAATCAATACACAACCTCATATTGAGTATGAGCTGCGGGATCACTTTAAATTTGAAGTTCCTGGTGCGAAGTTTATGCCTCAGTATCGTAGTAAGTATTGGAATGGAGAGATTCATCTATATGATATGAGATCCAAACAGATCTATGTTGGACTTTTAGATAAAATCGTTAACTTCTGTGAGCAATACGGATACACTTATAAGTTTGAGAATAATAAATTTTATGGACAACCTTTTGAAATCAATGAAGGGATTTCGTATGAGGGCGTGAAAGATTACATGCAATCTATTTGCACTCATACTCCTCGTTCATATCAAGTCGAGGGAGTATACGATGCTCTAAGACATAATCGAAAGCTATTGATAAGTCCCACTGCATCAGGCAAATCTCTGATGATTTACTCGTTAGTGAGATACTATGTTGATAAGAACGAAAAAATACTTTTAGTTGTTCCCACGACATCTTTGGTAGAGCAGATGTATAAGGACTTCCAAGATTATGGTTGGGATGCTGAGTCATATTGTCATCGTATCTATTCTGGTAAAGAAAAAACAAATGAGTTTCCAGTTACAATTACAACTTGGCAGTCAGTCTATAAACTAGAGCGCTCATTCTTTGAAGACTATGGTGTTATTATAGGTGATGAAGCACATTTATTCAAGTCTAAATCTTTGGTAGAGATTATGACAAAACTTCATCATGCAAAGTATCGTTTTGGATTTACTGGAACATTAGACGGAACACAGACACATAAATGGGTATTAGAAGGATTGTTTGGTCCATCTTACAAAATTACAAAGACTGATGAACTGATGAGACAAGGACATCTTTCTCAACTTGACATTCAGTGTATTGTTCTTAAACATTTACCACAGAAATTTGAAACCTATGAAGATGAAATACAATATCTAATATCACACGAACAAAGAAGTAACTTTATTAAAAATCTCTCGTTAGATCTTAAAGGAAACACTTTAGTTCTATACAGTCGTGTAGAAACTCATGGAGCAATACTCTACGAAAAGATAAATACTAATAAGCAAAACAATCGTAAAGTATTTTTTATTCACGGTGGAGTTGATGCTGAGGAGAGAGAACTAGTAAGAGAGATAACTGAGAGGGAAAATAACGCAATTATTGTTGCTTCTTATGGAACTTTTTCTACTGGTATCAACATTAAAAATCTCCATAATGTTATCTTTGCCTCACCAAGTAAATCCAGAATCCGCAATCTTCAAAGCATTGGACGAGTTCTTAGAAAAGGAAAAGACAAAGTAAAAGCAACACTTTATGATATCGCTGATGATTGCTCAAATAAGTCCAAAAGAAATTACACTCTAAATCACTTCATAGAAAGAATTAAAATTTATAACGAAGAAAACTTTAACTATGAGATAATTACAATTCAATTAAAGAACAAATGATCGAAGATGATTTTTACGCAACACTCAAACTAAAAACAGGCGAAGAGATATTTGCAAAAGTAGCAGCGTCTGAGGAAGATGACAGAACAATGTTGATTGTTTCCTATCCTGTAATGGTATCTGAAATCAAAAGTAACAAGTTTGGTATTATTGGATATAAGTTAGAGCCTTGGTTAAAAACAACAACAGAAGATATGTTTATAATAAATCTAGATGATGTTCTCACGATGTCTGAGTCATCGGATATTGAGATGATATCAATGTATCAAAACTTTGTTCGTCAAGCAAACAAGGAAGGAAATCACGCTAAGATTAATCGAAAGATGGGATATATTTCTAATGTTAATGATGCTAAAGATATCTTAGAGAAGATCTTTAAAAGTAGCTAATATATTTTTTAACCTCCACAAAGGTTATTATATACAGTTTGTCATACCTTGTCAACTATTTTTGAAAGTGTTATAATATCTACATAATAATGATAAAAACTTATGATAACTACGGCAGTCATGACCAAAAGAAAGAGGTCAGAGCATTACGTTAACAACAAAGAGTTTCTTACTGCTCTCATTAAGTATCGTGAGGATGTTGAAATAACATTTATTCAAAAGTATGGCAGAGAACCTACGAAAGATGATCGTTCTCAAAGATGGGACACAAAACCTCCTATTCCTCGCTACATTGGAGAGTGTTTTCTGAAGATTGCAAATCATCTGTCATTCAAGCCAAACTTTGTCAACTATATGTTTAAGGAGGATATGATCTCTGATGGAATCGAAAATTGCGTTCAATATGTTCATAATTTTAATCCTGAGAAATCCCAGAATCCTTTTGCTTACTTTACACAGATTATTCATTATGCGTTTCTCCGCAGAATTCAAAGAGAGAAACGCCAACTAGAAATTAAAAATAAAATTATCGAACGCTCTGGTTACAGCGAAGTATTTGACGATAACAATAGTATTGACGGATCAAACTATAGCGATTATAATTCTATTAAGGACAATGTTCACTCCAAACTTCGCTATTGAATGAAAGTTGCAATTATTACCGATACTCATTACGGTGCCAGAAAAAACTCAAAGTTGTTTCACGATTATTTTCTAAAATTTTATAACGATATATTTTTTCCAACGCTTGAAGAGTGTGAAATTAATAAAGTTATTCATTTAGGAGATGCTTTTGATAGTCGTAAGGGTATTGATTTCTCTGCTTTATCTTGGGCGAAAAATAATATTTTTGATCGTCTTCAAGAAATGTGCATTGATGTTCATTTAATTGCAGGTAATCACGATTGTTATTATAAAAATACTAACGAAGTAAATGCCGTAGATTTGTTACTTCGTGAGTATAATAATGTAACTGTTTACTCAAACCCAACAGAAGTTAAACTAGATAATCTTAATATTCTTTTTGTTCCTTGGATTAATCAAGAGAATGAAGCAAATACTCTCAAGTTGATTGAAAAAACAAAGAGTAAAGTTGTAATGGGTCATCTAGAACTTCATGGATTCAGAGTGAATAAACAAGTCATTATGGATCATGGGTTGGATAGTTCTTTGTTTGATCGTTTTAAACTAGTGTTTTCAGGACATTACCACACTCGCTCTAATAATGGAACAGTATTTTATTTGGGAAATCCTTATGAGATGTTCTGGAATGATGTGAATGATACAAGAGGATTTCACATCTTTGATACGGATACTTTAGAAAAAATTTCGATTGATAATCCTTATCGTCTTTTTTATAATATCTACTATGAAGATACAAATTACCAAACCTTTGATACCCGCGAGTATGAAAATAAAATTGTAAGAATCATCGTTCGGAAAAAAACAGATACTAAAAAATTTGAAAAGTTTGTTGATAAACTTTACTCTTGTGGTGTTGCCGAACTAAAAGTTGTTGAAAATTTTGCGATTCAAGAATCTGAAGAATTTGAAGCTTTTGAATCTGAGGACACCTTATCTATTCTGAATAGATATATTGAGGAGGCAGAAATTAGTCTTGATAAATCAATTATCAATAGAATGATTCAAGAAATTTATCAGGAGGCTTGCGAACTAGTGTAAAATGTATATTCTAACGATTTATGGAAAAGAGGAGGATGGGGCATATTCTGTGCGAGATGAAGATGGCGAACAGATTCTTTATTTGTTCGAGGAGGAGGATGATGCTACTAGATATGCTATGATGTTAGAGGAAGAAGGTAGTCCAGAAATGCATATTATTGAAATTGAGGATGACATGATGGTAAAAACCTGTGAAATTCATAACTACAAATATACAGTCATAACACCCGATGATATTGTGATTCCCCCTAATAATAGTCATGATTTTATTTAAAACTATAAAGTATAAAAACTTTTTAAGCACTGGTAATCAATATACGGAAGTTGATTTTACAAAAAATAAAACTAATTTGATTGTTGGGACTAATGGTGCCGGTAAAAGCACTATTTTGGATGCTCTTTGCTTTTCTTTATTTGGTCGCAGTTTTAGGCGCATAAACAAACCTCAACTTATCAATTCTACGAACGAAAAAGATTGTAGAGTTGAAATTGAGTTCTCGATTGGTCCTGTCGAGTGGAAAGTTATAAGAGGAATCAAACCAGCAGTATTTGAGATTTGGAGGAATGGAGCTGCTCT
>Ga0172366_10001572_pt1 | contig 17760 bp, 15 predicted proteins | sample LakKivSesite69cm_FD_114533 | JGI IMG/M metagenome (GOLD analysis project Ga0172366, IMG submission 114533) | Sediment microbial communities from Lake Kivu, Rwanda - Sediment site 69cm | ecosystem: Environmental > Aquatic > Freshwater > Lake > Sediment | place: Rwanda: Western Province, Lake... | reverse complement strand
GCCATGTCTCGGACGAACTTCTCCTTCACCGCCTCCTTGAGGCGCTTGGAGACGTCTATGCTGACGAACTGGGTCGGCCTGTCGAACTGGAGTATCTGGTGCATCCTCGCGTCCACTATGAGGTTGATGTCGTCGACCGAGATCTCTCCTCCAGCCCCCTTCGCACTTAGGACGTTCTGGACGGTGGCGGCCTCGAGACGCGCCACCTTCGCCGCCGTCTTCTCCAGCTCGCGCCTGAGGAGGGCGACCTCGTCCCTCAGGGTGGCCACCTCCGCCTCCCTCCTGGCAAGCTTATCCTCCAGCTCCTCGATCCTCCTCGAGGACTGGGGCGCCTCCCTCTCCTTATCCCTGTCCCTGCCGATGGGCAGGATGTCGCCGAGGCTCCCGATCCTCTCCTTCAAACCCGAGGGCGCCTTCGGCGACGCATCCCCGACGGGAACCTGCCTTCCCTTAGGCTTGCTCTCCTCGAGGGGGCTCTCGAGGTAGTCCTTGATCTTCTCGACCGGCACCTCTCCGGTGGCGACCCTCCTCCCGAGCTTGTAGGGGACGCCGGCCGGCAGCACGTAGACCTTCTTCAGCTCGTCGCCGAGGACCGCGTAGAAGTGGCCGAGCGGCAGCCCCCTTATGTCCTCGGCCGAGAACCTGTTCCTGCCCAGGATCTCGCGGACCCTCTCCACCTCATGGGCCTCGCGCTGCCTCCCCAGTATCCAGTTGTTGCACTGGCGGAGGGGCGTCTTGTCGACGCCCGCGATGTCCTGGCTGTCTATGAAGAGGAAGTTGCCTATGGAGGCGCCCTTCCGGATGAAGGTCTCCGCGTAGAGCTTCACGGGCGTGTTCCTGCCCTGTGGGAGGTGCTCCCAGGCCTCCGGGATGATGACTATGACGTCCCTCAGCTCCGAGATGACGTGCTCCATCGTGCTCCGGATGACCAGGCTCTGGAGCTCGACAGACATCTCCGTGAGGTCCATCACGTTGATGCCGTCCTTCAGCTCAAGGGTCTTGGAGAACTGGAACCTCTCTATCTGGGGCACGACTATCTTCAGGTACTCCTCGAGGGCGGTGTAGATGTTCTCTGGGAGCGAGCCGCCTGAGGACTCCGCCTTGAGCATGGCGATGTTCTCCATCACCTCGCGGAGCGTCCTCGCCCCCTTCGTCGCCCTCATTATCCACGGCCGCTCGAACTTGAGCTTCTCCCTGAGCGTCGCCTCGAGCAGGCTGGCGACGTACTGCCAGTCCGCCCGCTCGTTGAAGAAGGGCAGGATCTCCTCGTAGGCGTTGAAGCCCTCCTCGCCCCTCTTCGTCTTGAAGGCGATCGCCCTCCTCCCAGACCTGCTGATGATGGCCTCGAGGGTGGTTGTCTTCCCGGAGAGCTGGGTCATGCCGGTCACGACGGTGTGGTGGAGCCTCATCTGCACCTCCTTGCCGGAGCCGACCTCGAAGCCGAGCAGGATCTTGCTATCAGACAAGCCATACGCCTCCTTGGATCATCCCTGCGCCGGGATTCAGGAGATAGTATACGCCTCGGAGTTTAAAGAATGAGGGTATCCCAGGACGTTGGGTCCTGGTATTGGACGGAGGCGATCCGCTGCTCGTGGCTAATAGCTAGGCATGGAGCCGAACCCTTCCTCCTTTTCCTCATCTAACAGCCTGAGGACAAGGGAGCCCAGGGGCTTCACCTCGGCGAGCCTCCTCTCCTCGGCCGAGCCGTAGCTTATCATGTTCAACTCCCGCAGTATGCGGGCGTTGAGCTTCAGCGTCGACAGCGGCACGCCTGATTCCTCTGAGATCTTCTTCAGGAGGCTGGTTAGTGAACGTCTCTCGCCTTTCACGTTGGCTAGGATGAGAACCTGGTTATCGTTGAGGGTCCTGAGAAGGAGTCTACGAAGGTCGGCTAAGCCGCCGTCTGATATTGGAGCCGATGCACGACCTGCACCATGGACAGTTGCCTCTGCCCTGGTTTTTAAGCTTGACGGGCAGCCCCACCTGTCTAGCCGGTGAACGCCGTCCGCCTCGTCGCTGGTTTTATACTCTCACGACCCATAGAGATTTGGTTGTCATGGTGAAAGAAACAGCTTTCAGCTGGATAGACGAGAACGAGAAGAAGATCATAGAGATCAGCGACAAGGCCTGGGAGTTCGCCGAGGTCGGCCTCCAGGAGTACAGCACTTCCAAGCTCTTCGCGGACTGGATAGAAAGGCAGGGCTTCAAGGTGGAGCGTGGCGTCGCGGACATGCCGACGGCCTTCGTAGCCACCTGGAGCAACGGGAAGGGTCCTACAATAGGCCTCATGGGCGAGCTCGACGCCCTGGCCGGCCTCAGCCAGAAGGCTGTCCCCTACAAGGAGCCCGTTAAGGAGGGGGCGCCGGGCCACGGGTGTGGTCACAACATGCACGGCACCACGGCCCTGGCCGCCGCCGTCGCCATGAAGAGGGCGATGGAGGAGAAGAAGATCGGGGGCACCGTTAAGATGTACGGCTGCCCCGCCGAGGAGACGCTCGTCGGCAAGGTCTGGCTCGTCCGCCACGACCTCTTCAAGGGCGTAGACGCCTGCCTCAGCCACCACCCGGGGGGAGCCAACACGGCGGGCACGAGCAGCAGCAACGCCTTGAACAGCTTCAAGGTCCACTTCTACGGCCGCACCGCCCACGCCGCCGGCGACCCCGAGAACGGGATCAGCGCCCTCGACGCCGTGGAGCTGATGAGCAACGGCGTCAACTTCATGCGGGAGCACATCATCGAGAAGGCCAGGGTCCACTACGTCACAGAGTACGGCGGAGGTCAGCCGAACGTGGTGCCGGCCTACGCCAGGGTCTGGTACTACGTCCGAAGCCCTGAGCGTGAGCAGGTCGACTACATCTACAACTGGGTCCTCCAGATAGCGGACGGCGCCGACAAGATGGCGCGCACAACCCACAAGGTGGAGTTCCTCACAGCCTGCTACAACGTCCTGCCGAACAAGCCGCTCTGCGACATCATCGTCTCCAACATGCGCGAGGTCGGGGCGCCGATCCACGACCAGGAGGAGATCAAGTTCGCGAAGGAGATGAACAAGAGCATCGACCCGATGCAGAAGAAGGAGGGGCTCAGGAAGTCGAAGAGGCCGGGCTGGGAGAAGCTCCTAGACACGCTCTTCGACGAGCGCATCCTCGACGACTACCAGGCTGGCGAGGTCGGCGCGGGCAGCACGGACGTCGCCGACGTGAGCTGGGTGACCCCAACGAAGGAGTTCAGCACCGTCACATGCATGCTCGGCACGCCGGGTCACAGCTGGCAGTTCGCCGCCCAGGGAGGCATGAGCATCGGCCACAAGGGGCTCATCTTCGCCACGAAGACAATGGCGGGCGCGGGGCTCGACCTGATGACGAAGCCGAAGCTCCTTAAAGGCGTGAAGAAGGAGTTCAAGGAGAGGCTCGCCGGCAGGAAGTACAAACCGCCGATACCACTGGACCTCAAGCCGCCGCTCAAACAGTTCTAACCTTTTCTTTTTGCTATTTCAGCGTTCATTAACGGATTTTATTTTTCTATTTTTTTTCTTCACAGGGACCTCCATGCAAGTTGCGTAAATCTGAGAAGCCAGTTTGGCTTTACTACAACTCCTTTTTAATCTAGTTTGATAACATTTCCCCGAATCGGATGGAAAAAAGAAGAGGGGCTAGTTTAACAGTATATTAGTGTTATCCGTGCCGTATATGTCACCGCTGCGTCGTTGTCGTTTTGTATAGAAACATAGACCGTGCCTCCATTACAGTTTAAGATCGGCGACTCCGCTATCACGTATTCTGAACATGGCTCTGGTTCAAAGGCGTAGGTCCAGGTGGATTTTCCATCGATAATTATGGTGATAGTTAGCGGATGGCCGACCGGTAAGAGCGTCTTCATCTCAATGACCATCTCGGAGGGCTGGTAAGGGCCTAACTTGCTTGCGTAAATTGTGAGGGGTGGCTCCCCTGCAGGACTGCCTTCAAGGCTTCCACCAAAGTCGACGTATTCGATCAATACTCCCTGATCAACGAGTCGGCATTCACTGTGCTCGATGAACGTCGGATTAACATATTCTACGTGTCCTGTTATGGTGTGAGGTTCCAAAGGAGGGGACTCGGTCCCCCCTTTCAAGAGGACGGCAGGCGCAAGTAATATGGGTAGTATCATCAGTGCCATTATCATGGGTTTCAAACCACTCATTCTCGAAATCACCTCGTAGAAACCGTGTACGACACAAGATTTAGCTATTTTTGAAAAGAAATCTTTCCAAAAACACTGCATATTTACGCCCCTTCACTTAAGGCTATGAAAAAATTTCTTTTCAAGAAACCTTTTCCGGCAATTAAGCGTATTTTTTTCAGGTCGTAACAATGGCTTTCGAAGAGGACACCTATTCTCTGATTTTTTCTTCTCTGAAACATCCGGCAAGGAGGAAGATCCTGAGGATACTCGGAGAGGGCCCCAGCACCTACACCGAGCTTCAGAGGAAGCTCGATGTTGAAACCGGGTTCCTCAACTACTACCTTGACAGCTTGGATGGGTTGATCGCTAAGAATAAGGATGGGAGGTACCGCGTATCGGAGCTTGGGGTCTCGGCCCTGACGCTGATTAGGCAGGTCGAGGAGCCGGTCTCAAAAACCGAGCCTAGGAAATTCTCTATCTTAGGCTTCAGTATCAATGTCGCCTATGTTACGCTAGTTATAATATTCATATTAGTTATCTCGAACGTATACTGGGCTTATGCCTCACAAAAACGTAGCCAAGAGAAAACAAATTTGATAGGTGAAAGCATCTTAATCATCAATGCATTACTCAACGAATCGATAGGGATAATAGATACGACAATGAGGGAAAGTAGGATTAACTTTCATCTATGGTACACACTCGTCGATGACATATATAGGATTTCAAGCGAGTCCAGATTAATCAAATCTCTGGATACTGATCACTTGACCCACTGGTCGCAGGTCGAACTGGTCACTTATTCCTTGGGTTAAATTTGTTTATGACGTCTTTGATAAGCCTGGGCATCAAGATTATCCCTACTTGAATTTTACAGTTGGGGAAGGTTGGATCATATCGCTGACGAAAATTAGGGACGACCTAATTGAGATCAATAAATATCTGCCTTCGAATATTGTTTTAGGGGCTAATCCCCACGTCGGGATGATTGATGAATCTTACATAAAATTATTAGCAGCAGGGCTAAGGCTTCAGCAGGACATAGATATGGCGCGCAGAACTGTCAGCGTACCGGAATCATTACCAAATCCATGATACGACGATTTAAAAATCAACTCTGTCCTTTGCAGTGAACTGTTTCTTGTAGACCTTCTCACCCCAAGCGTGTGTTCACACCTCCCCTAAATAGATGCGAGTTCAAGAAGAGGCTCGCCGGCAGGAAGTAAAAGCCGCCGATACCCCTCGACCTGAAGCCGCCGCTCAAACAGTTCTAATCATTTTATCCTCAATTTTTCTCCACACCCCTATATTCCTTGGAATCAGTTATAGGCGATACAGTGGAGTGAGATTTGATAAAAGTCCCGTTCTACCAGGTCGACGCCTTCACCTCTAAGCCCTTCAGGGGCAACCCGGCAGCCGTCTGCCTCATGCGGTGCGACCTCAAGGACGACGTCTATCAGTCAATTGCGAAAGAGATGAACCTCTCGGAGACCGCCTTTGTTGAGGCCGCCGAGGAACCGGGTTCATACAGGCTTAGGTGGTTTACCCCGAAGAGGGAGGTTCCCCTCTGCGGACACGCAACCCTCGCCACGGCTCATGTCCTCTTCAGGCACCGTGGAGTCAGGAGGAGGCGGCTGACCTTCGAGACCCTCAGCGGCGTCCTCTGCGCAGAGAGGGTGAAAGATGGCGTCAGGCTCGATTTTCCAAGAAACGATCCTGAGGAGGTCGAACCGATAGGGGCTATCCTGAGGGGCCTAGGTGTCACTAAATGCGTGGATTTCCAGTACTCCCATACGAACCAGAAGCTGCTCGTTCGCCTCGGGAACGAGGAGGAGGTCAGACGGTTGAAGCCGAGGTTCAGCGACCTCCTCGAGGCGGAGAACCCCCTCGGCTGGAGAGGAGTGATAGTCACAGCCCAGGGGGCTAACCCGTATGACTTCGTCTCACGGTACTTCGCGCCATGGATGGGCGTCGACGAGGACCCCGTCACAGGCTCCGCCCACACCGTCCTCGCCCCGTACTGGGCGAAGGTCCTCGGGAAGAACATCTTCCGGGCCTACCAAGCCTCCGAGAGGGGAGGCGAGCTGCTCCTGGAACTGTCCGAGGATCGGGTCTTCATGACAGGCGAGGCTGTCACAGTAGCGTTGGGTACACTTACTTTTTGATCCCCTATAACTGGTCCTTGAACGTGAACTGCTTCTTGTAGAGCTCCCTAACCTTCTGGAGGGTGTCGGCGTCCTCAGACCCCTTGTCGTCCCTGATTCGCGTGATCCGCGCGAATCTCAATGCGAAGCCTGAGCGGTAATGGGGGCTCCGCTGCACCTCGTTGAAGGCGACCTCGACAACGACCTCGGGGCGGACAGTGACCGTGTACTCTGCCTCCGAGACCTTGATCGCCTGCAGCCGTTTCGTCATCCACCTGAACTCCTCGTCCGTGAGCCCCTTGAAGGTCTTCCCGACGACCTTCCACTCTTCGCCGTCCCTGGCGGCGAGGTGGTAGTTGCTCAGCCAGTCCTTCCTCCTTCCCGTCCCCCAGTCTGCGGCGGCTATGACGAGGTCGAGTGTCTCGGTTGGCTTGAGCTTGAGCCAGTCCTTCCCTCGGGCGCCGGGCGAGTAGGAGCTGTCCAGCCTCTTCGCCATCAGCCCCTCGTGGCCGGCACTCATAGCTGTCCTCAGGAATGCTTCGGCCTCTTCCGGGCTGTTCGTTACGGTGCGCTCGGCGAGGAGCTCACTCGGCGCCATCTTGCTCAGAATCGACCACCTAGTCTCGTACGGCTCGTCGATGAGTAGGGTGCCGTCGAGGTAGAGGACGTCGAAGAGGTGGAGCCTGAGGGGTATCCGCCTGGCCTCCTCCTCGACCTCGTTGACCCTGGTGAAGCGGCGCATCAGGTCCTGGAAGGGGAGGGGCTTCCCCCCGGGGCCCACGGCGGTTATCTCCCCCTCGACGATGAGGCCCACCCTGGGAAGAAACCTGAGGACGACGTTGACGATGTCGGGCACGCTCTCCGTCACTTCGGTGAGGCGGCGGCTGTAGACCCTGACCTCGTCGCCGAGGCGGTGAATCTGCACCCGGGCGCCGTCGAACTTGTACTCGAATACGGTCCTGCCGCCATGCTCCCTGAGAGCCTCCTCCGCGTCCTCCGCCGTCTCTGCGAGCATCGGCTTCAGAGGCACGAAGAGCTCTGGCTTGACCCCGCGGAGCCCCCTCTCCCCCTGGGTGACCGCTATGAGGGCGACCTCGCCTAGGTTCCCGGTGAGCATGAGCGCCCTCCTGACGAGGGCGAGGGGCGCCGCCGAGGCGTCGGCGAGCGCCTCGAGCATCACCCCCTCGTTGACCCCTATCCTCATCTCGCCGAAGATTATCCTCACGAGGACCTCCACCTCCCCCCTGTCGGCGTCGCTTATGAGGCCGACCAGCAGCCTCTCCTTCAGCTTCCTCGACCTCGCGCCGGACGCCTCCGCGATCTCGCCGAGGGTAGAGTGGACGCGCCGTATGGTAAGCCGGTCCCTGAGCAGGGTCGTCTGCCTACTCTTCTCGAGAACCCTCTTCATCGTCGACCACCCTACCTCCAGTGTGCGGGGGTCGAACTCGGGGAAGACCTGGCCGACGACGAGGAGGACGGCGGGGCCAACCTCGTCCGGCTCCAGGCCCCGGAGGAAGCCGGAGATGAGTCGGACCTTCTCCTTCCTGGATGCTGTCGCCTCGAGGCTCATGCAGAGCTCGGCGAGGCGGATGAACGGCGTCGGCGTCATAGCTGGGCTCCCCCATCCACCCAGTGGCTCAGGCTGCTCTGCATCCTCGCCCTCCTCATCCTACTCACCATCGTTCCGACATGTTCTCTGCTGAAGCCGCGCTCGCCGCATAGGAAGCTGTACAGGCCCTCCTCGTCGAGCCCGCCCTCCTCGATGCTATAATTGTCCGTTACATCTGGCTCAAGATATATCCGTCGTATTTCATCCACATCAGGCGGGAGCTTCGCCGCGATCTCCGCGGGCAGCCCCTCGATGCTTCTGTGGGCCCTGATGAACTTAAGGGCGGTCTTGGGCCCTATCCCCTTCACCCCACGGTTGAAGTCGGTGCCTATGAGTATGGAGAGGTCGATGAGCTGCCCACGGGTGATGCCTAGGCCCGATAGCAGGGCCTCCAGCTCTATGACCTCAGGCTCGAGCCTCCTCGCCCGCCCCTTGCTCGGCAGCCACTCCTCTCCCTGAATTGTAATGTAGCGGACAAGCTTCGGCGCGCCGAAGAGGAGGCTGTCATAGTCCTGACTGTTGCTGGCCCAGACATCCCCCCTCGCCGCCATGTAGGCGGCCTGTGCCTCGCCCTCGGAGGGGGCTTGTACCCACGGGATGCCGATGAGACCGAGGAGCCTCTGCGCGTCCGCTATGCCTTCCGACGTCAGCCTACCCGTCATGACGGCCTTGGAGAAGGCGGCCTTGTAGTCGCCGGAGGCTACGGCGGCCCTGTACTCCTCCTCTGATTTCTCACGGGCCTCCCTCCTGCTCTCTACCTCCGCACTCTTCAGCCCGGGTGGCCTCCCGTCGAAGACGAAGACCAGCCTCATTCCGTAGTCTGCTATCAGCCTGGTGGTCCTGAAGGCTAGGCCGACGAGGTGGGATGTCATCCTGCCCTCCGGGTCGGTGAGGGGCGAGCCGTCCCTGCCCCTGATCAGCGCCAGGAACTGGTGGAGGACGACGAAGGCGTCGACTGCGAAGCTCCTGCCCCTGAGATCGTCCAGGGACACGACCCGCTTGATGACTATCGGGGTTAGGTTGACTCCCAACTGAACCAGTTCTAACTAGGCCGAGGTGGTTAAATCGGTTGCCCAAGCCATGCCTAAAGGAGGCCGCCGAGGGCGAGGTGGTAGGTGATCATGAGGACGAACAGCAGCACGATGGACGGGATCAGGTACCTGTAGACCTTCTGAAGCTCCGACCTGTAGTACTGGTTGGTGAGGATGAGGCAGAGATGCATTGGCGAGCCGTTGTAGCCCGCGACTATGCCGGCGTACATTATTGTTAGGATGTTGATGTTCATCTGGGAAACGAGGGGGATCAGGAGGGGGAAGACGATCCCGATCCCCATCGTCGGGTTCGCCGATATGGTCCCTACGAGGATCGGTATGACGATGAACAGGAGCAGGAGCGGGACGCCGGCCGCGAGGATGCTCTGGAGCAGGGTGGTGACGCTCCCAGAGGCCACGATCATGTACCTGAAGAACAGGGTGGCGAAGACGGCAGCTACTATGTCCCACTTCACACCCTTCCTGAAGAAGCCAAAGGTCATGCCCAGGCTCACCCTCCCGAGGATCACGACGAGCGCTATGCCGATGCCGACCGCCGCCCAGACGGGGACCTCTACGAGGGTGAGCGCCACAGTGATTATTATGGGGGAGAGTCCCACGAGGCTCCCCCAGTAGTCCTTCCTCATACCAGGTCCCTGGGCCTCCTTCTTGATCCACCTCCACGAGACGGCGAAGCCGATGACCCAGGTGAGGAGGAACAGGGGGAAGTTGACCACGATGAATTCGCGGAGGTCCACACCCGTGAGGCTCACAGCGAGGATCGTCGTGGGGCTGATGGGCGACGCCCAGTACCAGACGTGCCTGAACCAGATGTTTATGAAGGTCCTCTGCTCAGGCTTCAGCTTGAGCCTCTCCGCCTCGGGATCGTTGAAGGGCGCGGACATTAGGGCGCCCCCCGGCATGGAGAGGATGCCGAACAGGGCCGGTATCAACGCGAGCAGGAACCTGCTCGGCAGGAAGCCTCTGAGCTTGTCGATGAGATCCACCATGAGTCCGGTCTCCTTGAGGGCGTAGCCGAGGACCGTGATGAAGGCGACCGCGGCGCACAGCTCCCAAGTCGTCGGGTCCATCACCGTATTAGACGTCACCTCGACGAAGATGCCCGGACCCTTCCCTGCTGTCAGCCCGATGATCGTCGCCGCGATCAGGATGGAGGCCGCGAAGTCGAAGTTCCTGAACCTGAGGGCGAAGATGGCCACGAATGCCACGAGGAGGCCGACGAGCTCGAGCATCCATTACACCAGCTTAATCACACCGATACTATGACTCATAATAAAAAACCTTCCCAGAGGCCGATGGGGAGGCGAACACGCTGATACGCGCTTAGGATAGGTACATGGGTCCGCAAAAGAGGGGTCCCCGATGAACGTTCACGGCCTTCAGAGGGACACGAGCCTGGCTAGGCGCTCTTCGATCGTCTTCTTGGGGATGGCGCCGAGAGTCCTGTCGACCAGCTTCCCGCCCTTGAAGTAGAGGAGGGTGGGGATACTCGTTATCCCAAACTTCATGGCCACCCCGCCATTCCTGTCGACATCGAGCTTGCCGAAGACAACATCGTTCCTCTCGCCGGCAAGCTGCTCTATGATGGGCCCCAGCATCCTGCAGGGGCCGCACCAGGCCGCCCAGCAGTCAAGAACAGCCATCCCATTCTCAGCGACGAACTTTTCGAAGGTGGCATCCGTCACCTCGACGGGCTTGCGTTCAGCTCCCATTGGGATCAACCTATTTGATGCGGTAGGTGGATATAAACGAAATCTCTCGGGATCTGGAAGGGGGCTGTTGACGAGTCTGGCAGTCGTCAGTTATTTGCCGTTACTCTCATGGCATGATCTTCGGCACACCTGTGTTGTCCTGAATAATTTGAAGGAGGACTTTTCTTCGAGGACGTCGACCTGATCCAGAAGGACCGGGTAAGGTGCATCATCCTTGGCAAGAGGCCGAGGAGGAGGATCGATCCGGGCGCCTTCGTCGATTCGGGGCCCAGGATGCTCCGTAGCGGAGCCGAGAATCCATAAAATTTATTTATGAAAAGTGGGGTTTACTGGCTCTTCTTTAACGTCTTGCCCGGCAGCGCACTCGTCTGCTTCCCCTTGTTTATGACGACCGTGCCGTTGACGAGGACGTAGGGTATGCCCGAGGCGAACCTGTGTGGGTCCGTGAACGTGGCCTCGTCCTTCACCCTCAACGGGTCGAAGACCGCTATGTCCGCCTTGTAGCCCTCGCGGAGTAGGCCCCTGTCCTTGAAGCCCATCCTCTGGGCGGGGGCCGAGGTCATCTTCCTGACAGCCTCCTGGAGGGTTATGATGCCCTCGTCCCGGGCGTAGTGGCCGAGGACCCTCGGGAAAGTGCCGTAGTACCGGGGATGGGGCTGCCCCTTGCCCAGGATGCCCTTGGGTGAGACCGCTGATCCGTCCGAGCCGACCATCATGTACGGGCTCCTCATCACGAACCTGACATCCTCCTCCCCGAGTCCGAACATCACGGTCTGGACCTGTGTGTCCTCAGCCAGTAGGAGGTCGAAGGCTGCGTCAGCCGGCTCCTTTCCCTCCATCTCCGCGATCTCGGTGATCCGCTTCCCGATGTACCTCTGGTTGTTCTTGACGTAGACGACTATGATATCGCTCCAGTCCCTGTCCGTCCTGCCCTCGGCTTCGAGCCTCTTCCTCGTGGCCGGGTCCCTGAGGCGCTCCATCATCTTCTCGGCGCCGCCCTCGTGCGCCCAGTGGGGGAGGACCGATGAGAGGCCGGTGCTTGAGGCGATGTACGGGTACTGGTCGAAGGTGACATCCACTCCCCTGGCCCGCGCCTCCTCGACGAGCCTGTGCGACTCCCTGGTCTTGCCCCAATAGGCCTTGCCCGATGCCTTGAAGTGGGCTATCTCGACGGGGGCACCGCTCCTCTCCCCTACCTCTATGGCCTCACCCACGGCGTCGAGGAGCGTCTCCCCCTCGCCCCTTATGTGGCTGGCGTATATGCCGCCGTGCCTTGCGGAGGTCTTGGCGAGCTCGACGATCTCATCGGTCTTCGCGTAGACGCTCGGCGGGTAGATGAGGCCGGTTGAGATTCCCCAGGCGCCTTCCCTCATTGCCGCGTCCACGAGCCTCCGCATCCTACCGAGCTCGGAGTCTGTGGGCTCCCTGGCCTCGTAGCCCATGATGTTGTGCCTGACTGTGCCGTGGCCGACGAGGGACGCGACATTGACTGCGACCCCCTGCCTGTCGAGCCTCGCCAGGTAGTCGGCCATCGTCCTCCAGTCGAACTGGAAGTCGTCGCCGACGGCGCTCCTCGCGTACCTCTCCCTGTATTTCCTGACAGCGTTGTTCATCGGCGCCGCTGAGTTACCGCAGTTCCCAACGACCTCGGTCGTGACCCCCTGGTGTATCTTGCTCTCGGCCCGCGGGTCGACGAGCAGCGGCACGTCGGAGTGGCTGTGGATGTCGATGAAGCCGGGGGCAACGATGCAGCCCTCCGCGTTTATCCTCCTGTCCGCCTTCTCCCTCACGAGCTTGCCGACGGCCTCGATCCTGTCGCCGACTAGGCCTACGTCGGCCTTGAACCAGGGGTTGCCTGTCCCGTCGAGGATGTGGCCGTTCAGAATGAGCAGGTCGTAAACCAACTTGGATCAGGCTAGGAAATTGTCCCCGGGATGTAAAGAGTTTTAGGTGCTAGGCCTTATCGACGGCTCCCATGCCTATGAGGTAGTTTTCGTGGATCGCCTTCGCCGCCTCAACGATGTCGGCGTGCTCCTCGTCGGTGAGCTCGTCCCAGAGGTTCGGCCCCATCCGCCTCCCGATGTGGGTCGGGACACTGACGTTAACCGCCTCATTCATGCCGGGGAGCTTCAGGGAGTCAGCACAGCTGTAGACCTCCCTCCTGTCCTGCAGTATCGACCTGATTATGTCCCTGAAGCCTGCGGCCGGGCCGACCTCTGTGCCTCCGATTATGTCGACGACCCGCTTCGAGATTCCGCGGACGTACTCGGTGGCTGCCTCCCTGTCGAGGCTCTTCCCTGTCTTCCTAAGGTAGTCGTCGAGGGGCTGATCGGCGATCCTGACGGTTGACCACAAGGGGTAGGCGAGGGAGCCATGCTCTCCGCCGACGAAGCCCTCCACCTTCGAGACGGGGACACCTAGGTCCATTGAGAGCTTCGTCCTGAGCCTCAGCGTGTCAGGGTGGTCGCCCGTGGCTATGACGAACCGAGCTCCTGAGACCTTCTTGAACATCGTCGCCATCGCGTCGACCGGGTTGGAGACTATCACCCATTTCGCCCGGGGGCTCCTCGGCGGCATCACCTCCGCCAGCATGTTGACGATGACGGCGTTCTCGGCGACGAGGTCCCGTCGATCCATCTTGACGCCGGGCAGCCGGGGCTTGCCGACGCAGACGACGACGAGGTCCGCGTCCTCAGGCCCATCATCACTGTCGTATGTGTTGATCTTAATATCGTACTTCAGGCTCGCTGCCACGTGCTTGAGCTCCTCACCAAAGGCCCACGCCTGCCCCGGCTTGGTGTCGACGAGTGAGAGCTCATCGGCCAGCCTCTCGTTGAGGAGGGTGTAGGCGGTCGGCCTGCCGATCCTCCCGTTTCCGACGACCGCGATGTGAATCAAGTTGTGTTCATTAAGGTACTCCGTTCCGACCCGCTTAAGGATTTACACACGGGAGGTAGATGTAAATGTCGGGGTTCCGAGTCAGAGATCAGGGTGAAGGTGAGATGACCTCGACGTATAACTATGTCAGGTTCAGGTGGTGGAACCCCCTCGACCTCGACAAGGTTGTTGAGGAGTTCCCAGGCTTCAAAACGAAGAAGGTGACCTACCCTAGGAACAAGGCTGAGCTCGCCATTCAAAGGGATGCCAGGGATGAGGTCGTGGTGGAGGCGGACACCCTTAAGGCGTTCCTCTCCCCCTTCAGGGCCGTCCTCAACCAGAAGGAGGATAAGCCCTTCACGGCCAGGGACATGGATCTCAGGGAGAGAGTGATGAAGTTTTACTCGAGGAGCTCGCCGACGCCGTTCCCATGGGAGTTCAGCTCTGAGCCCAGCTTCGAGAAGGAGAAACCCGAGGGTTAGCCGCCACACTGAAGCAGCACGTGCAAGAAAACCAGTTTTTTTTTGAAAACCCTTTTATTAAAAAAGGGGAGCGACTCAGGGCTTGAGCCAGCCCCTAAGGTGCTTCACCATCGGCTTGCCGAGCGCCTTCTCGACCGGCTCATAGATCTCTGGGTACCTGTTGCCGTCGCCGACCTTGATCCTCTCCTTCGGCACCTTCGCCAGGTAGACGGCGTCGCCCTCGTTCAGCCTCGCGCTCGTGACCGGGCTCCCCTCCCCGTCGAAGGTCGTCACAAGGTCCGGGAAGGTCGCGAGGCGCTCCCCGCCGGCTTCCAGGGTCATGTACTCGTTCATGTAGGTGAGCTCGTAGGGTCTGCCCTCGATGTCTACCGTGAATCCGCCGACATCGAAGCCGCCCCTCGCCTCCTGCCTCTTCCCGACGATCCTGCCCCTGCCGAGGAGCTCGCCGCCGAGGAACCTGACGGACGCCTTCACCGATGCCTCTCCCCTCGGCTTCGCCCTCAGCCACTCGTTGCCGACATCGATCGCCTGCGTTATCGCGCCGGGGGTTCCGTGCTCAAGGCACCACTCGACCGGGACGGGGTCCCTGGCGAGGGCGACGAACGCCTTGGTGTCGCCCGCCATGAACCTCACGATGTTGCTCGTCCTCTGCAGGGTGCCCCAGCAGACGACCTCGCCCTCGGCGTTGACGCCAGCCTTGACCGAGTGGTAGTCTGTCCTGTGGAGCCCCATGCTCCCCATCATCGAGGTCGGGTGAGCCCTGCCGTCCGCTGGTATGTCGACGATGGGAAGCCCGAGGGCAGCGGCGGGCACCCAGCCGCCGAAGCTGTTGTGTCCCCCGTTCTCGGCGGCTATGATGCCGTCGAACTCCACGCCGGCCTCCCAGAGGAGCTCAACCGCCCTTATGAAGTGTCTGGGCCTCGTGCCTCCGCTCTCGGTCGGGGCGCCGAGGGCCGCCATCGTGATGACCTTCCAGTCCCTGGGCGTCTCCTCAGGGCCGTAGAGCTTGACCTCGCCCATGTCGAGGGCCAAGTTGCCCGTGGACCTCCCGGTGTGGGTCCAGCCTCCGCCTCCGCCACCCAGGATGGTGCCGCCGACGGCCAGCGCCTCGACATCATCCCTAGTCATTACCCTAGGCATGCATCATCGTGAAGATAGTGTGGGCTGGAGGTTATAACGGCAGCGAAGAAAGGATGGGGGGTCAGTAGCCTGGGAACTTGCCCCTCTTCTCCAGCTCCAGCAGGGTCTCCCAATCATACTGGACGTCCTTCTGGATGATCTCGAACTGCTCGTCCTTCAGGTGTCGGAACCTGGCTTGGGGCTGCAGGTACTCCTTGATCGGTCTAAGCTCCTTCGGCTTCACGTCTATCTTGAAGTCGCCGTGGTCGATGTGGACGACCGGCCACGCGCCCGTCTGGACGGCGAGCCGCCCTATCTCAACGGTCTTCTCCGCCGGGAAGTACCATCCGGTGGCGCAGGGCTGCTGGACGTGGAGGTAGGCGAGGCCCTCGCCCGCCCTCGTTATCTCCGCCGCCCTCTTGATCTTGCGCTCCAGGTCGGGGATGTAGCTGAGGCTGGCGGTCGCTATGTAAGGTATCCTGTGGGCGGCCATGATCATGAGCATGTTCTTCCTGCGGACCTGCTTCCCCGGCCAGACCTTGCCTGCCGGCGTGCTCGTCGTGGCGCTGAAGAGCGGCGTGCTGCCGCTCCTCTGAATGCCCGTGTTCATGTAGGCCTCGTTGTCGTAGCAGAGCCAGATCATGCTCTCGCCTCGCTCGGCGGCGCCCGAGATGGACTGGAGGCCGATGTCGACCGTGCCCCCGTCGCCGCTGTAGCTGGTGACGTAGACCTTGTCCGCCTTTCCCTTCTTCCTGAGAGCCCTGTAGACGCCCGTCTCGTAGGCTGCGCCCGCAGCGAAGTTCGCGAGTATCCATGGGACCCTTACTACGGCGCCGAAGTTGACGCCGCTGCAGCTCGGCGGGTTGATGATTATGGTGTCCTTGCCGAGTATCTTGAGTAGGTGCCTGATGATGATGCTCGTGCCGCAGCCCGCGCAGCCGTCGCTGCCAGGGAAGATCGGCTCGCCCCACTCCATCTCCACGGGCTTGACGGCGGCCTGGAACTTGTGCTCGACAAACTCGACCTCCTTCTCGACGCGGCCACGCTCAGCGGCTTGGAGCGTCTTCCTTCCCATCAGGTACATGTCCTCGATGGGGATGTCCTCGCCGCCCATGCCAGTGACGAAGCCCTGGACGGGGACCCTTATGCCGGAATTGTAGAGGGCGCTCTTGAGGTCCTGGAAGGCGCCGCCTCCCCGTGTGCCGTGGAGCATCATCCTGTCGACGACGCCCATCGCCTTGATGCCCTCTGCTATCTTCCTGAACTCGAGGTCCGGGAACGGGCGTATGAATCTGAGCTTCACGAGCCCGATCTTCTCGCCCTCCGAGCGGAGCTTGTCGACGGCCCTGCGCCCCGCGGTCGTCATGCTCCCCATGGTGACCAGGAGCGTCTCTGCGCCCTCCGTCTTGTACTCCTCGACGAGGCCACCGTAGCTCCGGCCGAAGGTCTTCCCGTAGCTCCTATCGACTTCTTTTATCACCTTCCTCGCGTCTTGGAGTACCTCCTCGAAGAGCCTCCGGTAGGTCGTATGGAGGGGCGGCGGGAGGCTCGTCGTCGGGAACTTGTCACTTATGGTGGGGTCGACGGGGTATGGCGCCTTGTATGGGGGCAGCCATTTGTCGACGACCTCCTGGTCCGGCATCCAGACCCGCTCCTGGCTGTAGCTGAGGTAGAAGCCGTCGAGGCTCATCATCGCCGGGAGCAGGACGCGGTAATCCTCGGCGACCTTGTAGAGCTGCAGGGTCATGTCGAGGACCTCCTGGTTCGTCTCGGCGAAGTTCACTATCCAGCCGAGGTTCAACTCAGGCATTAAATCGCTGTAGTCAGGTCCAAGGCTCCAGTACCATCCCAGGGTTCTGTCGGCGACGCCGAGGAGCAGGGGCGTTCTGAAGCTGGGTGCCTGGGCGACCACCTCATGCATGTAGCCGAGCCCCTCGCTGCAGGTCGCCGTGAAGACGCGGGCGCCCGCGAGGCTGGCGCCGACGGCCATCGCCATGCAGCTGTGCTCGCCCTCCGAGTGGATGTACTCGGCGTCGAGCTCGCCGTTGGCGACGAAATCTGCCAAGTATTCTATGATTGTGGTCTGCGGCGTTATCGGGAACACCGGGATCACCTCCACCCTGGCTAGGCGTACTCCGTGGGCGAGCGCCTTGTTCCCGGGCATGACGTCGAACTCTGACACTACTTCTTCGCCTCCTCCTCACGCTTCATACCGATAGCCTTCTGCGGGCACTCGTTGGCGCAGACTCCGCAGCCCTTGCAGAAGCGCATATCTATGTCGGGCTTGTTCGCCTCATCGGCTCTTATCGCCCCCTCTGGGCAGTAGAGCAGGCAGAGGCGGCAACCCACGCACTTCTCGTAGTCGACCTCAGGCATGAAGACACGCCAGTTGCCGACGTATTGGCCCCCCCTCACCGCCGTGTCCGCCAGCGCGAACCCCTTAATCACGCTCTTGTCTTGGCTCATACAATCACCTTAGAAGGTCTTCACCTCGACCGTCTCGTAGCCGATCTTCGCCGCCCCCTTGTTGCTTGCGGCCAGTTTGGGCGGGAACCTCTTGTCTATAGCTTTGTCGATTGACTCCATCTTCAGCTGCCCGGT
>Ga0172366_10001570_pt1 | contig 17767 bp, 20 predicted proteins | sample LakKivSesite69cm_FD_114533 | JGI IMG/M metagenome (GOLD analysis project Ga0172366, IMG submission 114533) | Sediment microbial communities from Lake Kivu, Rwanda - Sediment site 69cm | ecosystem: Environmental > Aquatic > Freshwater > Lake > Sediment | place: Rwanda: Western Province, Lake... | reverse complement strand
CCCTTCCTGTTTTCAAGAAATATTTCTTGATGACGGAAACGGCTTGATTGAAATGTGAAATGTTTGGCATATTTTAGCAGTAAAAATCAAGGAATTTTTAGCTAATTAACAACCCCCTCTTTCTTTCTCCGCCTGGGGGAATTCCTCTTACTGTTTTCGCTGAGATATTCCAGGATGGCTTCACCTTCGGTCTTGCCTTCGTCACGTTTCTTGGATATCTCGTCCCAATACTCGGTCATCATCAATTGTCCGACGCTGTATTCGGATTCCTTGATTATCTGTTCCCTCGAAGAAGACATGGTTGGCAATTCCGACGGTGACGCCGGTTGTTTTCCAGTTTCCTGTAGAAGGGGGGCGGCCACCCTTCGTCCAGCCCTCGGACCTTGAGTTTCGTAAAGATCGTAACCAGTTATGTTGTTGATCCGGAAACACCGGTACTCACCGAACGAATGTGAGCACCTTCCAACCAACAACCTACCTTCGATACCCTGTTTTATCTCGTATTTATCCATCGGCAACATGTAATAAGACTTTATGTTTCCTTCCGGATATTCATAATCGAAAGCAATCGCCAACCTGAATTGGTTGGCCATCGGTATAATATCGATGATCGCCTTATTCAGCAGCAAATCGGCCTTCGGCCCAGATTGAGCCGCAGCAGGTGTTTGAGCTCCACCCGGCTTTTCATCGGTTCCGGTATCGGTAACGGCATCAGGAGAGGATTCTACGGCACCGGGAACCTCGTTATCAGGAGAAAGATCGGCAGCCTGCTGGGCGAACAACACCCTACTGCCAGGACCGATTCCGTTCTGGGCGAAAAATCCTGAATTAGCCTCGACGGCATAACGCATCTCGCGGGAACTACGCACCCCCCTCGTGGAGTACGGAATCATTTCCCGTATTTCACTTACCGTCAAATCATCTCCGATATAGGCTATATCCAGCGGAATATGGGTGTCCTTCATCCAGAAAGACAGCTTCATCGGCTTATTGAACGAAAAGAACATCCCCGAATTCTTTCCGAGCATTTTCCTGTGCATCAAACCGAGAGCCCTGGACTCTTCATTATCGGCAGATTCGGCGTATATCCTGACGAACGGCATCGGTTCAACCGCTCCTCCTATCCAGCGCCAACCTCACCTTCCCCTTGTTGTGGTTATCGGCCATGATGGCGCTGTATGGTTTGTGAACGCGCATCGATTCGAAGGAGTTCTCTTCGTTCAAAACCAAGGTGTTGATCACCGTTTTCGCCCTATCCGTGAATTTTACGCGTCTCGTGTCGGAACCGGAAACCAGCCCGAGAGTCTTCAGGCGGAGTATATCGCTGTTGGATACGGTGTCGGCCACGTCCAACGCGTCACCGTCAACCGTCCGACTCTCCCGCCATACCCTGAACAACAACGAAGCCTCATTGTCGCTCAGTTTGATGCTACGCTTGGAATTCTCAGCATGTACGATGTCGCCGAGCATCTTGAAATCGATACCGGAATATATCCCCTCGGCGTCATATATCGGTTTTTCCTCCTTCGGAGGATTTCCTACTGGAATGATTGGAACCGGCATATCGTCAACCCTCTTCGAATAATTGTGGATTTTCCTGCCTGACCTTTTCGTATGTATCCTTCAACCAGGACAATCCGAAGTCCTCCAGCACGTCGTCAGAACCGGAAAACTCGGATATTTTCCGATACTCGTATGCCAAACGCAATTGGTTCACCAATCCCGATTGCAGTTCTCCGGTCATCGTCTTCATTGCGTCCATCAATTCCGGAACGACATTCCACCCCCGCATCATCATGATGATCGCCCTGGTGATGATCAATGGATTACGCTTGATGACATCGGCCGGATTGAACATCGTCCTCACCGTCTTCGATTTCGCGTCGGATTCACCCATTCCGGTAAGATCATGGATCTTGTTGCTGGAAAAATCGTACAAAAGACTGTTCGCGGTGAAATCCCTGGCGTACACATCGTAATTCAACGGGGTTACCGGAATGCCGTTTTCACGCATCAAATCCCTGACGTCGACCGGGATGTAATTTCCACGGAAATCCATCTTCATCCCGTCGAACGAAAAACTCATCGTCATCGTCCGTAGATAGGTGCTCACATCGGCGGCGTTCAACTCCTCGGCGAGCAACCCACCTAGTTTCAAGCATTCCGTCGGATGTGAAGCCGTAAAGTCTAAATCGTTGACCTCCCTGAAATCCCCGGTTCCCACCATGGTCCTCGGTAAACCTCCGACGGCATACACCCCCTTGATCCCATGTTCCGCGCACACGGATTTAGCGACCGTCAGGATGAACGAGATCTGTTCCTTGATCCTGGAGGAAGTTCCCATGACCCCATCCACCGAATCGGAATCGCCTTCGTGTATGGATTTCTCTATCCTGACGATATCCTTCTGCTTCGTTTCCGCCGACACCAACCATATGGCGACATCGTCACCGTATGAAAACGTAAATACCTTCATATCCTTGCAGGCACGCATGACTGCATCGGACATGTAGGAGGCGCAATACAACCTGACGGCTGGACGCTTGCCGGATTTCACCTGGAATTTGTAATATCCGATTTTGCGGAGAGACTGGAGGATCTTGTTCTTGACGCCATCCGGTATTTCATCGGAAGATCCGGATGAAGCCATCTTCCTCCACGGACCGGTAATGTTATCATCCCTGTACAGTGCGCTCCACGTCATGGGATTGTTGCAATTATAGTCGACCATCTCGAATCTGGCATCGAATTTATACGTCATCTTGCCGAATTTATCGGTTGTATAGCTGACGTTCTCCGGACGGTATCTCTTCTGCCAATACGGATCTTCCCCGTCCTTGTAATTGATCCTGTCGGTCACATCCCGTCCGTCGAGCATTCTCGGAATATACTCGTCTATCGCGTAGAATGGTCCGCCGATATTCGGTCCGCCGATATTGCTGTTCATTCCGGCTTTCTTCCTGATCGGCCTGATGAGAGGACGTGGTCTGGAATTTTCCAACAGCTCCTGCAGCGTCATCTTCTTCAAATCATCGTCGGAATAATCAGCAGACAACCCCTCTGCCGTGGAAAAACCCTTCGGAGGAGGATTATGCTCGTTTTTCGACAATATCGTTTCCATACTGTCATGGGGCTTTTTATCGACGGGATTGTGTTGTTCGTCAAAACTATCGAAAAACCTCAACATCGCTTCCGGAAGGACGGAGTCGAGAAACGGGACGACCTGGGATGCCTTCTGTAACCAATTCATGGATTTCGCGTTATAGATTCCACTCCCTACGGTAAACGGAACCTTTCCTGCCGCCTCCCTCTGCGAATTGATCTCGGCAATCTTTTCGTCGGTCCACTTTTTTTGAGCGGCAATTGGTCCGGCTTCGTCCTTCGCCCCCATCGCATGCACGCTTTCATGGACGATCGTCGATCCGAGATGCAACGCCACGAGAAGGTCGAAATCGGTCTTTTCCAACGGTTCATACCTGGAATCCTTTCCAGCTTCCCTGACGAGATCGGAAAAATTCTTTCTTGAAACTTCGAGGATCTTCGCGGCATTTATCCCGATGACCAATCCACCTTTCAATTCGAGATCGGAATACATCTTATCCATCTCGTCTCGGACCTGTTCTGGATTTTTACCGTCAGACCATGCGTACAGGCTTCCCTTGTCGTATTTAACCCCGTACCCCATCGCCTTCAGCTTTTCCTCGACGATTTTCACCTTCACCGATCTGTCGATATTCGGATCGAAAACACCGAAAGCTCCCGTTTCCGACGAATTGTAGATGTAGGCGATATTGGTCAGGTTGGAACCGAAAGAAGAATTCTTCACCATGCCGAGTGCCTCTCCGGCTTGAGACAATACGGAAGCTATCTCCGAGACGTCGACCTTTCCCGGAGACCCTATATTGCCTTCAATCGACGGTATCACTCCGTCGATGTTGTTTTCAGATAGCGGCATTCGTATCTCTCACCCGAGATGGCTCGTTATGTACGTCGGTTTTTCCTTTTCCTCCGGAACCTGGAGTCTGTGCGGGAGTCTGTGTGGCAGTACCCTCGTCCTGCTCATCGATGACGTAATCATCTTCCGGTACGGCTACTCCCACCATGTAGCTGTAATCTTCCTTGATGACCGGCGTCGCATGGTCTATCGCCGAATCACCACTGACGTGAAACTCGTGGACGACTTCCGTATCTGACGGAAGAATACCGAGAAAATGATTGACGACCGCATCGATATGTTTGACGTATTCTCCGAAATCTCCCGACTCGACGAAGTGCATCCCCTCCGGGCTCTTGTGCTCGACGATCAACTTCTTATTTTCCTTATCGACCCTTATCGTGGTCGAGTATTCGCAATTGATTTCAAATACTTCGACACCCGACAATTTTACGATACGGTACGATTTACCACCGAGTTTTTTTATTTTCACGATGAACTCCCATTGTTTAGCATTCTCTGTACATATTCAGATGGAATAGCGGCGTTGAGTCCGTAATTTCCGACCGGTTGTACGATCATTGCCGCAACTCCGACAACGGTTGAATCCGAAACATCCACGATCGGACCTCCGGAACTTCCAGGGTAGATCGAAAGGTCCACGAAGAAATAGGAAACCCCGTCTCCTCCATCGACACTTCTCTCGATCGACGATATTATTCCCCGCGAAACATTATTGTCATAGCCGTACGGGCTTCCGACGCACAATATGGCCGCCCCGGCAGCCATGGACGAAATCCCCTTCATACCGAGATACGCGTGCTTCACGCCGCCGCACCTCACCAGCGCGATATCGGTTTTATAATCGACGTCGACGATGACGGCCTTGTGTCTACGGTCTCCGTCTATGATGTAGCATGCCACGTCGGATGGATTTTCAGATTTTCGGCTTATCACGTGGGCGCACGTTACGAAAATATCCGGCGATACCGCGAAACACGATCCGATTTCACGCTTTCCGTATTTCGACGACTCGCTCTCTATCTTGAAACATGCCGATACCACGTCGGCGACGATGGGAATCAAGTCTCGCCCACCTCCGGAAGATGCTTTCTTCACGGATTGTATCCGCCTGCGTCTCTCGATCTTGATATAGCCCTTCCCGGACCATATCTCCAATACTTTATTGTAATCATGTTCGACATCGACATGTTCCTTTCCATCCCTATCTGTGATGACTATTTCCGTCTCATACGGGATGTCGGGATCTCCTCCGGGAGTTACTTCACCGACGAAACAACCTCCGACGGCGTATGACGTTCCGTCCGGCGGTGGATTGATGAACTTATGGTCGCCTCCGGAATTCAAGTCAAAATCGGTCCGCTCCCTATCGAGCGGGCCTCCACCCATCCATGGGGATTGTCTCGACTTCTCCGTAGGAGTGGATAAACCACCACTGAACGGCATCGTCGTGAATGCCTTCCTGATGCGCATATTATCCTATTTCGATGAATATATCGGGGTCCACCTTCGGCGACGTGTCTTCCTTCGGCACCTTGACGCCGTCGACGACATCGTATTCGTCTTCCGACATCTCGTTGGGGGAATACACGTCCATACCGTCGACAACCGAATAGATCTTTCCCGGATTCCTTTTCGGAACGACGATATCCGACAAATCTGGAACCGCCGGGGAATCAGCCGTTTTTGCGTCGGCGGCTGCAGGTTGATCCGGTTGAATTTCGTCCTTGACGAAAATCCCGCAAGCGATCGCGGAAGCAACTTCCTGATCGGATAAATCCTGCACGTAGAGGGTCTTTCCAGGACCAACTACCGCACCTCTCTGCATACAGACCTTGGAGCCGCTGACGTTCCTGATGACTGGCATGACATACCTATTTCTTTTTTTCGTTCGCCGGTTTGTATTTTCCCGGATTTTTTCTGCCATCCTCAAGCGGATGGACGTTGACGGCACTGCCGGAAGACCTGAGCGACTTGCCGAATTCCGGTTTTTCGTCATCCATGCGCTTCTCGACCAAGGCATCCCTTGTTCCGCCGCGCATCTTTTCGAGCTGCTTCTCGGTGGATACGTTGTCGGTTTTACCGGTACGGTCGGATTCAAGACCCTTCTCGGTCGTGGCGGCCTTGATCTTCGAGTTTATCTGGTCCCTGAGCATGCGCTCGATGGAACTGATCTTCCGCTCTTCCTTCTTCTTCGCTTCTACCTGTCTCGCATTATACATGATTATTCTCCCGATGCTGTCGTATGTCCATCCGGACATGATGACTACGACTGATTGAAAACGTTTCACCTGCACGGATCAAATTCACGCGAACGGTTAAAAAACCCTGCCGAAATTCACCAATACCGGCTGCGGAAGGTAGTTCTGCATCATATAGCCGGACGCCATCCAGGAGGCACCCGCTATACAATCGCACAAATCGTCAGTCGGAAATTCTGATTTCGGGTCCTTGTCGATCGATACGCCGCGGGAGGTGGATTTAGCCTGGAGGTTGAGAAACTCGCCGTAGATATGGTTGTCGTGGTACATCCAGAACTCGTCGGCATTCATTAGGTCTTCGAGATTCTTGTAGTACGACGCCTTGCCGCCGCGGGAGAAGGATAATCTTTCGGCTACGATCTGTTTATTCCTGAGAAACGCTATGCTATGCACGGAATTCCACATGTCGTAGGATATACGCATCGTCCTGAAACTCCTGCAAATTTCGTATACTTCCCTGTCGATCGACGCAAAATCCATAGGTTGCCCGTTCGGTTTCCACAACCGGTGCGACGCCAGGTGGAGGCGTATTCTCTTCTCCCCCCTCTTGTTGACATACCGGTTCCTACCGATGACCGCCAACGCGTAGTTGTCCCTCGTCGACGCAGGATCGACATGGATGAAGTAGTCGACACCCGCGTCCCCCTTCGTCCTCATGTACAAAAACGGTTTGACGCTGTTGTCGATGGTATCTTTCGAAAAGTAAGTCCTCTTCGACCCGCTCTTACGCCACATGGAGCCGAACTCGACATCGAATGCATCCGGATCGCGTTTCCTCTGTGCCACCAGCCATGGATCGTCATACGGTAAATCCTCGTTGATATCCCAAGTAGCGAGTCTGAACGATAGGATTCTAAGGAAATCGGCGTCCTTCTTGTGTCCGTTCTCGTGTATGTCGTAAAAAATCCCCTTGGGATAATCGGTAGTGGAAATTTCCACGAGACGTCCATCTCCCTTCTTCGCGAATTTCGCGACGGATGGAATAAGGGCGTTATAGAAAGCCCTTCCGGAGACGACGGGGTTCTCGTCGTAGAAGGCCAACTCGTCGAACAGGATCGCCGCCGCGGAGTAACCACGGAGCGTATCCGGATTCGAATGGCCGCAAACCAGGACGATCGAACCTTTGATGGATATGTTGAGTTTCGGATCTGCACGCTTCCGGATATCGATATCGGTCAATAGCCTGATTTCACTCTGCAAGGCATCTCCATCCACCCTGTTACGGAAAAACCGGCAATTCCTTATCCTGTTCTTGATCTGCGAAAAAAGACGCTGCCCCTGTGGACCTGAGTTTGCCACGTTGATGATGGCTATTTCTTCATCTTCCGGGATGTTGTAGAACTTGTACGGATCTCCGAGCTTGATCAGCTTGTACGCCTCATAGGCGACGATGATGGATGTCATGATCGTCTTGGACGCACGGCGTCCGAGAGCGAGGTGTAGTTCATTGAAGGTAAAGACCGGCGCTTCGCCGTCATTCCTTCCGTCGCGCATAGCCTTCAACCTATACAGGACGTTATCCAACTGCCTCTCGTGTATCCACCTCATCTCATTATCGTCGAGAGTGATATTTTCATTCCCCCTCGTACCTATATAGAAACACTTCAATATGACCCTCTGACCAAGCCATAGGTTGAAGTTGTATTTGGGAAGTTCGAGAAACTCCGGATGATAGCAGAACGTCATGATATCGACGATCCCGGAAAATTCGCTGCCATCCTCCTGTTTGACGGCCAAACCGACGCTTGCGCGCGCTTGGTTCATCAAAACTTCCAGAGGGGACGTGACTCCTTCGCCGACTTTCTTTTCCGGAGCTTTTTTCTTGGACGGAGGCATATTCTGTTAAGCGTATATCCTGACGTCCCCGTCCATCATCCATACTTCGGTCACGAGGCCGTTGTCCATTTCGATACGGACGGGGAATTCGATGTGGGTGTTGTAAAATTCGATCTTGTCGCCATCTACGGTCCCCGCCATCCCTTCGTATTCAGACCCCTGCTTCACGACGATCACCATCCCGGCCGCCTTGATCCTTTCGGCGTTTGCCTTCAATGCGTCGTTCAAGGACTGTTCGGTAGATGCCTTCTTCGATATCGGTACGGCGGCAACGAGCGGTTCCCTCACGGAAGACGCATAGCTACAGCCCTTGGTCTCGACACCGTTCACGGGACGAAACGAGACGATACGCCTCTTCTTATCCACGCACGACAGCGCATCATATTCATCAGCGCCGGAAGCCATCGTCCTGGCGGCGAGCAGCACGACCGTACCGTCGTCCATGGGTTTCAAGTGCCCGACTGCCAACATGCACGGAATCATTACGTCGGTATAGTAGCGGAAAGTATACGGTGCCGGGCCGGAAGACTCCGTCACGCCCCTGAACAAGGCGTCGTCGCCGATATGCACGACGGCTTTTCTGGATTCATCCACGACATATACGGAATATCCATCCTCGTCATCGCACATACCGAGGATTTTCGGAGACTTCATCCCGATGACGCCGCACGCCTTATCGACGTAGAACGCGGCCAATTCAGGAAGAAAATCCATTTGGTCGACTGAAGCTGTTTTTACGAAATTCAAAGTGGATGATGCCGCGTCGTTTTTCAGCCATTCTCCGGAGTTCCTCGAAATGAATTCCAACATCTCCGTAAGCTGTCCCTTGATCTCGGTCAGTTCCTTGACGACTTCCTCTTCTTCGTCTCCACCGACATCCTTCTTGACTTCGGAAATGACGTTATCCATCTCGCCCGGAGCCTGCCCTCCGCCCACGATCGTTTCGATATACGACTTCAATGTAGGAACGGTACGGTCCTTATTGTCGTATGAATCGTTTTTGGCATCCAGCCTTATGTCGGCCAGCTTTTTCCCGCAATAGTCCAGGACCGACTTGTACTTCGATATTATGTTGGAGTGGATTTCCTTCATATTGTCCAATTTGTCGAAGGCGACCCTATGGCGGAAAGCGTAGTCGACAGCGGATGCGGCGGCTGAGGAAGATGTCCTGTATATTCCTCCATCCGGAAACGATGCCGCCCGGGAATCCAGCACGGTCTTGCCGTTCCGGTTCCTGAACTCGAACCAATACCCGGTTAATCCGTCGTAACGGATGTCGATGTCGTCAGGGGATATTCCGCATTGAAGCATTTGCAACGTTCCTAAAGTTATCCATTCCAATGACACTCTTACAATTACGACCGTAAATACTCCTGTTATAGACCATCATTGCCGACGCGGAATTATGAACACACACCGTCGGAATCCCGTATATTCCGGACAAATGCGTAAATGCACTGTCGGTTCCGCATACCACCCCGGAAACGAGCATGGTTTCAACGGATTCCCGCAATGATGCACCCCGCATATCCACGTCGATCCATTCCGGACAGGGGTCGTTCTTTCCTCCCATACATACGGACGTGTACCCTTCGCACATCCTATCTCCCGGAACTATCTTCCGGGCTTCATCTGAACTACCGAAATGGAAACACGCCATCGGCCCGGGACGACGCCGTGTCAAGGCCCGGTGGAGAATCGGGAAGCTGCGCGGCTGGACGTCGTATCTTTCCGACACACCGGCGCAATACGCCATATAGACGGCTATCGACGTCCCCTTCGGAATTCCTCTCGGAGCACAATTGAGATACCGGTCGTATCCGGGATACATAAACTTGAGTATTTCCCCGGAAAGCCTCGACATATTGAGACCGGACACGCAGTCATCCAACAGTCTACATGAAACACCGGTCTTCACTACGTCGGACACCGGTGCTCCGTCCTCCTTCAGCAAATCGGCGACCGCCGAATATCTTTCATGCACGAGTATGTCGGGCGTGCCGTATTTTTCATCGGCGCAGGCGGCCGCCAACATGGATGAGACTATATCTCCAACCCGTCCGTATACGACCAGTAATGATTTCACATGATCCTCGAAAATTTTCCCGTCTGTTTCCTGAAAAGAACCATACCGCGCTCTTCGAATTCATTCTGCCCGAACGTGGTGATCACCCCCTCCTTCATCATGGCCTTGAACAATGGGTATCTGTATATTCCAGGTCCGTCTACGCACAGTAATCCGCCGTCGGCCAGCAATCCTTCGGCACAAAGGTAGAATATGGTCGAGAAAGATCCATTCCCGGAATCCACCGAGACCACGTCCATCACCGAGTCTACCTTGATCGCGAAGGGATCAGTACCGACGGAGACGATATGAGGGGAAATACCCGGTGCCGTGCCGCAATAAAAATACGACGTATCCTTCAATGCTCCGGTAACCGACCTGAAAAACCTCCATTCGTCGTCGTTTCCGAAATACATGAAATTAAGACCTTTCTGTCTTCCGAAGAAACTGCCTATCAACTTCCCAGGATCTATTTTCGCGTTTTTCAACATGGGCTGAAACCGTGTTTTTTCTTGAAATATTCAGTATTCGGACCTTTTCCAAACCTCATCTCCGCCGTGCCGGTAGGTGGATGTTGCATATGTCTCACCACGGATTTCGCTCCTAGAATAGAAAAGACGCCGTTCTTGTGACAAGAGTATGCAAAATCCGCATCTTCGAGCCCCCAAGCGCCATTATATCCTTCATCGAAACCACCGATGTTCTTCCAGACGGCCAACGGAAAAGACATGTTTCCGCCGTACGCCGACATCCAACTGATCTTGATTGAATCCTTCCCCTTTAACCACGGACGGCGGTGGTCCGACGATATCAACGACGATGCATCTTTTGTGTAGTTGTCGGTAATGCCCACCGAAATCACGTTTCCGAAAGAAGAATATACCGTATCGTGTCCTTCGAAATAAGATGGTTCGGGACGACAATCGGCATCCAGCAGTATTACCGTGTCGACATCGGAAGACAAAGCCGATATTCCATTATTCCTGACGGTACACAACCTATATCCGGTATTCTCGCCGGTAGAAACGATCTTCGAGAAAAAACAGGATTCGGCGGCCCACTCGGGAGTTCCGTCGGTAGATCCGTCGTCACTCAATACATATTCGTCCTGACGCCCCATCCCGGACAGGGCATCGACCGTCATCCGTAGATACGGCAATTTATTGTAGCTACATATGACGACGCCGTACTTCAACCTAAAACCTCTTGCGGTAACTCGTATTTGACCATCCCGTATAGTCTTCCGATGATCGCGGGGAACGCCGATGTATCCACTGGACCGTCGTACCCCTTCTCATACCCTCCGGCGGCCAATCTTTCCTTTGCCGACTTGGCATTGTCCTGATATGCCTTCATGCCGGTGTAGATCTTGGCGTGCTCCACGTCCTTGACGTCGCAATTTTCAGGAAATACCCACCCGAGATGGAAGAGCGGATGTGGTACCGCCGACGATGGACATGTCGGTTTGACGCTGCCATGAAACGTCCAGGCATCGCCGAGAAGCCTTATATCGCTCCTATTACGGACCATCCTTATCGCCTTGTGGTAGGCAGCCCCGCTCTTGACAGGATTCCACGACCGGAGAAAATGCCAGAAATAGAACTCGACGGCATTGAAATTGCCCGGTTTCCCCTCCGCTATTCCACGGAGGAATTCGGTATTCCCCTCGTGGATCACCTCGTCGGCTTGGAGATAGTATATCCATTCCCTCGTACAACGGCGCATATTCTTTTCCGACACCCACGAAATTATCTCGCCGCAACCGGATGGCCTCGACGCCCAATCATCCCTATAAACGGAAATCCGGCACCTGTTCCCGTACATCGACACGAACTTCGAAATGCAGGCTGCCGTGCCGTCGTCGGACGCCCCTTCGCTGATGACTATCTCATCGGCTATCGGCAAACAAGATAGGAGGGACTCCCAAAACGGATACCCCTGCTTGATGCCGTTCTTGATTACGAAACACACCGATATTCCTGGTTTTAAATTCATGCGGTTGTCCTCCTTTGTACGCAAGGAGTTGAATAAAATGATCTAAAGAGAAATCTCCTGGTCGATTTCGGCAACGACTTACTTACCTCCGGAGTTACGGAGGCGTCGATCTTGAATGGTTTGAATGAAAATTTCCAAATAGGATTCGGACAGATATCTGCTGGAACAACATTGTTCCTCGGACAGATCGATGAAAATGATTCTCCGTCGAAACACGTATGGCGGGATGTTTCCGGTGAAAACATCCTGAGATCCTCTCTTTCTCCGGGCACGGAACACATCGACGGATTGAAAAGAGCTATCCTGAAAAACACGGCCTCGATTTCATTATGGCTATCGGCGATTTCCCATATGAAATGACAACTATCCTCATGAATAACTTCATTTCCGAAAACCATCATATTCCATGTATCGCGGTTTAAATTCAGGCAAACCTCCCCGGTCGTCCCGTAATGGACGACCGAGACTCCGCTCTTCGCATCTACATAGTCGTCTACCATGGCCCGCGATGTCGGCGTCATACCCATGTCGCACACCACGACGTCGTCGGTACACGACCTGCATGAATCGACCGACTCCCACATAACCGTGCCTGCGGCCAGGACGTATATGGTCAATCCCGAGCCCATCCGGGAATCTCCGCGTATAATTTCGAAGCCCCGGACTTGAGGACGGCGGCGATATCCGAGGCTACCTTCGATGGGTCAGAAACGAGATGGTTTTCGAGATCGGCTTCAATCGCCTCAAGAGACAGTTTCGATTCCGGATCGGTGAACAGGTATTTCATCGCCTTGACGGATCTCGACATGCGCCGACGCCAAACATCCGACCTGGCTATCTTCTTGTTGGTCAAGGAAATCAACATATCGAGGGGAGCTTCCGAGATGATCCTCTCGCTATGCGTCGTGAAGATCACCTGTGAATCCGGAAAACACCTGTCGATGGCGTCCACCAACCTGACATGACGGTCCACTTCGACATGCATCTCGACGTTGTCGATGAGTATTACGGACGGTATGAATTCAAGATTGAGGAGAGTCGTGAAATTCTTGATGATCTTCTTCTCTCCGTCCGAACATTGTCTGTCGGAAATAGTCTCGCCGGGTTTCTTGATGGACAAACCGAGAACGTATTTGTCGATGAGCGCCAAATGTTGAGACGGCGTGTCCGGATCTAGTGCCGCATCGACCTTTTCGACTTCAAAGCCGGACACGGCGGTGAACAACTCCTTAAAGACGTTCCATCTGGATTTGACCAATTGGAATTTGTTCAACTCCTTGTCATACGTGGTGACGTAGCATTGTGCCTGTAACGACTCGTCTATATCCGCCGGGTGCCACGTCTTCGCGTTTACGAGTACACCGCCCTTCCACTCGTACAAACCGGGATCGTTGCCGACCACGACGTCGTACACCCTACCATCCTCCACGGCGAATTTAGCCTCGATCCGGAACCGTTCGGCGGAAATTTCCGAAAAACCGTCGATCTTGGCGTCCGACTCCCCGGAACCGGACGCAAACCCGCCAGCCACGTCGATGTTCGAAACGTTTCTCACGTACTTCCGCATGAAAGTCGCCAAACGCTGCTGGTCGGAGCCGGTGAACTTCCTGAACAGCAAACCGACCGCATCGAGAAGCGTCGATTTCCCGACGCCGTTCCTGCCGTAAAGCCCGGTCATGCGCTGGATCGTACGCTTGCCGTTGGTGAAGTCGACGGTGAAATCCCCGTACGACTTGAAATTGATCAACCTGATCGAAACAAGCCTGATGCGCTTTGGCATTCGCTAACCTCGGAGTAGTTAATTCTTGACGGAAAATATCGCAGCGTTGACGAAGAGATTATACAACAAGTTGACGTGCATCCTGAATGACATCACCTTGTCGTTCGCGCCGAATCCGAATTTCATGTCGTCGCCGTTAATCACGAGTTCGTAGCCGGTTTCCACCACCTCGGTGAAAACAGGGATGAATTTCGACAAATTCCTGGATACCATCGCCAATCCGATCACTTCCCTGTCATGCCATGGAATGACGTTCACGATGTTGGCCGCACAGGATTTCAACGCCGCGGACAATTCCTTGTCGGTGATCGATGAAAATTTCACGGTGAATGTCAAATAGCCGTCCGCCATGTCGATTTTGTCGACTTTCATGTCGAGACTGTCAAGCTCCGAATTGAAAATGTACTGAATCAGTCTCGTCGCGATGGCGTCGTGTTTTATCAAGGTTAGCTCCATGCGGTGATATCTTGAACCACGCAACCGGCGAAGCGTGCGACATTCGAACATGCGCGACGGGGCGGTGGCATCAACTACGATTGAACAACTTTTCGACGGAACCTGAAAAACATCTTTCAACCGTGTTTTAGGCTCTCCTAAAATTTGGTTTCCCCCCGTACCCCCTTTCCTTGTAATTCGAAGAGACTACGTCTCTTCTCACCCTATCCTTCCCCTCCTTAAGGTTCCCCTTCCTTTCCCAAGGAGGTTGAAAGATCCCCGCTAGGGGATTTGTCTTTATTCCGCCAGGGGGCTTGTCACCCTGGTGGACTATTACCCGAACGAAGCTTACTGAGTGAGGGTTGCGTTAGCCTATTGGCTCGTTAGAGCCATTATAACGCGTGCGTACGCGCGTAACGCGCGGTTTGCGGAAAGGCGCAGGATTCCAGGCGTGAAACCGGCCTTTCGGCCAAAGGGGGAACGACGCCTGAGCCAGGTGCGATAGGAATCGTCTCAGTGCCTTCCGGGATGCCTACTCGCAAGCTTGTAGGCATCTTGGCACTTCGACGATTCCGCCGTCACCGAAGCGGTGAAGGCGGAAAGCGGGCATACGCCCGCACCCCCTCTTTTTTTCCCTTTCAAAATCGCCCTTGAAACTGGAAAACTTAATTTCTTCCCCGTCTTGTTGAAAAATCATGGATAATCCGTATATTCAATCGGAAGCTATCGAAAACTAAAAAGAGAGAGATACCATGTCGTTGCACAAAGGTTCCGTAAACTTCTCCGTTCTCCGTCCCAATACCACAATCAGTACCAGTTTCGCCGAAGATCTCATCGGCGAAGCATATAAAGACGGAAACCCGTCAATCGAAGCTCCCGTCATCGATCTCAGCAGCGGAATCTCGTTGATTCCGCCTTCCAACATGGAAACCCCCGTATCCAAGGATGATTTCCTGTGCGAATCACTACCGTTTTTCGCAATCAGGAAGCGTGAATTGAAGATAGATTCTTCACTCTTCCGTGAAACCGTCGCCAGGGCTGTCGAAGAAAAAAAGAAGACCATGAACGTCGACGATATCAACGGGAAAATCCTGAAGGAAATCAGGGCTGCCGCCAAGGATAAATTGGCCGCTAATGCGGCCATCAAAACATCCGGGACCAGGGCTGCATATTCACCTACCGGTTTCTTTTTCGTTGAAAGCTCTTCCGTGAAGAAGACATTCTCGTTCATCGAGGAACTTTCATCACTTGTACCTATGAACGTCCTCGGTCAGCTCAATATCGTCGATTTCCAATACATCGCCGCTTCGATGCGTTTTAACGCATCGGAATACGTCCCAATGCGTTTTTCCGAGCATGAAACAACCACCGGCATCGGTGAAGATTTCCTGACTTGGCTTTTGGTCGCTTCCGCCGGAGGCGTGACCATCCCACAGGATATCCAACTTTCGATACCTGGAGCAATCGAGATGACGGATTGCTCCACATCCTCCGCCGGAGCCAAGATCATTTCGATGAAGGAAGGCTTGCCGTACGCCGGTAACGAAATCCACACCTGCCTTCTTTCCGGAAAGAAGGTATCTTCCTTGGAAATGGCTGTCCAGATCGGTCAGGCAGCTTTTGAAGCTACGGTCGACACCGATTTCTGTATCAAGAAGTTCAAGATCGCCCAAGGCGATGAAGCCGAAAACGAAGAAACATTCACCGACAGGATCGTCGCCATGGATAACTTCGTAAAAGGCATGGTTAAGCTCTTTGGAGCTTTTATTGAAACGGTAAAGGTCGATCAAGCCTCCGTAGAAACATTGATCAAGACTTGGATCACGAAGTGATCTGGATCATCCAACGTCGCGGATGGCGAGAATGTCGCCCTTGATTTGATGGATCAGCGTCAATGCCATGTCGATTGACGCTGGATCTCCAAGCTTGATCCTATTGAGGATATCCTCAACGGAATATACTTTCGACATTATTTTTTCAAATCTGTCACGAGCCACTTCCTGATCCGGAAGTGGCTGTTCCGTTACCGGATTGTCGACAATGGCCGCCGAAGGAGACGCTTTTCCGACGGGCTCCACAGAAGCGATTGGCTCCGGAGAAACTTGGGATAACTTCGTCAATTTCGAAATTCTATCTGATAGAATCATGTCGATATTTTTTGTCTTCACGGGGATGGACTCCTGTTTTTCAAACTTTGCTCCATGAGCTTCTTCAATGTTTCCATGGAGTTTATCATTTCGTTATTGCCATTTTCGATCTTTTCAATCCTCTTTTCAATATCCGAAATCCTCTTTTGATTGTATTTGAAATCGGCCATGAAGATTATTATGCTGCTTAGTATAGCAAAGGCACCCAGCATGACCAACCTGTTTTTCTCGAAGAATTGCAAAGCCCCGCCAGACTCACTCTTCTTTTTTACCGTAGAAGCCGTCCCCGTATTCCTGCGGCTGTTTTGCTGTTCAAGGATTTCACGCACCTTATTGCTCGTATGATGCATCGCATCAAATGGAACCACTTGGGAAAGAAAAAATAACCGCTCTCCATTTATGTTTCTCAGGATATGAACCGTGACGGAGCCCCATGTAATGCGCCCGGACTTCGTCAGGTAACGCTTGCACATCGAGTAATAGCCATCCTCGAAATCGCCGTTTTTCAATTGTAAATGCATTTCGGCGTCAGTCGCGAGATCTTCCGGGTGTGTCAACTGCTGCCATTTCTTCTGGAGCAGTTCATCCGTTGTGTATTCCCAGAATTTCTGGGCCATCGCGTTGACGTAGATGAACCTGCCGCTTTCATCCATGATCGCGATGACGATGGGGGATTTTCCCCATACGATATCGATCATGTCTTTATTGAGTAAAAGGCCGTTGTCCATATTCCCTGCCATTTTTTCTTTATGTACAATTCAATTGTACTTGACATAAGTTCACATCTCCTGCCGCCTCTGTGAAGATGAGAGGGGGCGGACGACGGATTGAATGATTCAGAATCTATTCCGATACTATTTGCCAGATAGTATAAGGACACTCACCTGCTACCGTCGGGTCGTAATAAGCAACCTCCCCAGACATTATTGTTGCTTTGACTGCGGCATATTGATCCCAAACGGAGGCCCACCATTGCTGGACAGCATCAATCCTTGCTTTACGCCACTCTGGGCATGCGGGGTCTACCGCCATCCATAAGAGGCTTGAGCGGCTATTCATATCCATTTGTCCCGCATGAGCATCTGCTACCTTCCATGCTTGCGACATCAGTCCTTCCGTGTCTACCTGAACAGTAGGACGATACCTCCAGTTATCATTCTCCTTTACTACCGTCCAAGAAGTAGCAAGGTATCCTGCTTCCACTGTCTCTATGGTGATAGGTTCTGCGCCGATTTCCGCGAGCTTGTCAGAGTTGTCGTAGTCCGTGCCACCATAGACCTCGCCTGTGGCACT
>Ga0172366_10001569_pt1 | contig 17778 bp, 16 predicted proteins | sample LakKivSesite69cm_FD_114533 | JGI IMG/M metagenome (GOLD analysis project Ga0172366, IMG submission 114533) | Sediment microbial communities from Lake Kivu, Rwanda - Sediment site 69cm | ecosystem: Environmental > Aquatic > Freshwater > Lake > Sediment | place: Rwanda: Western Province, Lake... | reverse complement strand
CTGTCGCTTCTCTTCGAGGGGAAGTCCGATTGCCGTGTTGGGGACCTGCAACGCCAAGATCTCACGCTGTACGCGCACGCTGAGGATGATGAATGCATCAGGAGGAGCAGGTCGGCCCTTGGCGAATGCCTCAAGGGGGCCGCGAATCACGGGGAGGTGAGGCCAGGGCGATGCGAGACCTCTTCGATAGGCAGGATTCTTGAGTCACTTTCGAAATGCGATGTGCACATTGCTCACGTCACAACATCGGCTGGCCTCGAGATGCTGAAGAACCCGATAAGGTCAAAGAAGGTGTCAGCGGAGGCCACGACCCATCACCTATTCAAGACCAAGGCTGAGACGAAGTTGCTCGGAGGTATCGCCAAGGTGAACCCGCCTCTCAGGGATGCCCGCGACGTTGAGGCGTTGAGACGGGGGGTGAACCAGGGTCTTGTGTCCATAATAGTCAGCGATCACGCCCCACACCTTCTTTCTCAGAAACAGGAGGAGTACTACGACAGGATACCGGCGGGTTCTCCGGGGCTTGAGACAGCGTTGGGCGCCGTGCTGAGAATGGCGAAGGACGAACAGTTGGAGCTTGTGCAAGCCCTAAGGTGCATGGCTCGGAATCCTTGCCGCAGGTTTGGGCTGAGCGAGATGGGCAGGATCACACCCGGATTCTTCGCGAATCTGGTCGTGGTCGATCCCAAGGAGAGCTGGGTAGTCAGAGCAGAAAACTTCTTCAGCAAGGCCAAATACTCGATATTCGAGGGGGATGAACTCGTGGGCAGGGTGAAGATGACGATGGTTCGCGGGAGGATCGCGTTTGAGGACGGATATGTGACCAGCAAACCCACAGGGCAGGTGCTGAGGAGATGTCGGAGCTAGAAGTCAACCTCGCAGGTCTTCGACTCAGGAATCCCCTGATGAACGCGTCCGGGGTGCTTGGCAACTCGGCCTCTCTGTTGCGAAGGGTCGCGTCAGCCGGAGCAGGCGCCGTCGTCAGCAAATCCATGACAATCGAGCCCAGGCAAGGACACGACAACCCCACGTATGTCAAGCTGAGATGCGGAGCCCTCAACGCAATGGGCTTGCCTAACCCAGGATACGAGAACATGGTCAGAGAGCTTGAGAGGCTTGGCGACCTGCATATTCCCATCATAGCGAGCATTGCTCCGGCTGACGAGAGAGAAGCCGAGACGATGTCCAGGGCCGTGGGAGTGGTCGCGCAAGCCGTAGAGCTGAACCTATCGTGCCCTCACGCCACGAAGCTCGGATACGAGGTGGGCGCGGATTTGGCGTTAGCAAAGCGCATATTGGAGAGGGCAAAGGCCAGCATTTCCAAGCCCGTGTTTGTGAAGCTCCCAGCGGTTAGAGACAATTGCCTTTCCCTCGCACAGGAGCTTGGCTCAGCCGATGGGTTCGTAGTCGCGAACACGATCAGAGCAATGGCCATTGACGTTTCCGCACGCAAGCCGGTTCTCTCTGCGAAGTTCGGCGGGTTGTCTGGCTATCCTCTCCACTCTATAGTGGTTGGCCTCTTGTATGAACTCCACGAGGTCACAGAGAAACCCCTCGTGGGCACCGGCGGCGTGGAATTTTGGGATGATGCCGTGGAACTGATGCTAGCCGGAGCAAAAGCGGTCCAAGTCGGTTCGGCCCTCGCGGGCGATTTGCGGCTATTCCAGAGGATCAGGACCGGCATGGTTGATTATCTGAAAAAGTGCGACCTCACCGCGTCTGAACTCGTCGGGCTTGCTCATCGTGCCTGAGAACGGGAAGCCTCAGGATTTCTTCTCGCTCGACAGCCACCACTTCAGGACGTCCTTTCTCTTCTTCCTTCGCTTCTCGTCCTCGTCAGTGACCGACGAGTATAGTCTCTCCTTGGCCTCGATGAGTTGGCTCTGCGTGTACATCCTGCCACAGCTAGTGCAAACGTAGACCTTGATTGCTGTGTCGTAAGTCATCTCCCCACCGCATTCGGGGCAGAATTTCGGAGAGGACAAGCCGCGCCGAATTTACGGCTCGCCAGCGTTAATAACCTTATGTCGCGAGCGAAGAAACGCATCTGCTTGCGCCCAGAACGCAGAAGCGGTCTTAGACGGCGAGCGCCCGTAGGAGCAAGGCCGCTCCGTTAGCCAAGGAGTGGGAGAAGACGCAGCCGAGCACATTGCTTGTCTTGAGAAAGACCAGGCCGTTCAGAAAGCCGAGGAGGAAAACCGGTATTAGAACCAACGGCTCGCCCATGGCCAGATACTTATGATGTACCGAGAGAAACAGCAGAGCCTGAATCAGGTTGGGGAGGACTCCTCTGTGCGACGAGGAGAGCACAGGGGCCCCGAAGTGGGCTAGGAAGAAAGCTCTGTAGGTGGTCTCCTCGTAGATAGGATACCAAATGGCATCAGTGAAGATGTCGTACAGATTCACTCCGTCTTGCGTTGGGATGCGATAGAAGAAGAACAACGGGAGGTACAACGCGAAGACTACCCCTGCGACGACGAAACCAAGCCCGATGGAGGAGTTGAACCCCCTGACCTTGAAGCCCAGAAAGCCCAAGTCCCTCTTCTCTACGGTAAGCACGTATAGGAACGGCAGGAGGAGGATTGGGTAGAATGATCCGTCCAACCACAGAGAGAAGACTACCAGGGCCGGCATGACCTTGGCGACAATCATTTCCCTATGCTCAACGTTCATCGTAACTTTGCCCCTCTCGCACCCTTTCGCCAGAAGCCGGAAGTTCATATGTCTGTGACAGGATAGTCTAGGATTCTCGCCGCTCTCGCTTTGGGGTCCGGAGTTGGACCAACAGAATTCCCAACAACACGAGGACGATGCCCACTATCATCATGTTCGTTATCGCCTCGCCCAAGAACAGGAAAGACATGACTGCTATCTGTGCCAACATGCTGTTCTGCAAGACCGAGAGCTCGTAGGCCCTCAGTACCCTCAGGGCGTGACTCCATAGGTAGAACGCGAGCGCCGTGTTCACAGTGCTCAACCATACCAGTATCAATATCGAAGAGGCACTTGGAATCCGGAGGGGCTCGAATGCCAGCGCCAACCCCAATAGGCCTAGCGTTCCAGCGCACATCATGGCTGATGTCAATCGGAGCGAGGAATACGTCTGTGATCTCTGAAAGCGCCTCAGCACTATCATGTAGGTAGCCCAACCTATGCCCGAGATCAGGACTATCGACACCCCAAGGGGACTGACGGGTGCCAAATACTCGCTGAAGTAGAGAATGGCCCCAGCGACCGCGACTCCAACGCCAAGCACTTGGACTCCGGCAGGTGATTCCTTGAGAAGGACCATCTCCATCACCAGTACAAAGACAGGGGTGAAGTTCAGGATAAGACTCACCATCGTCGCGGGAAGATAGGAGAGGCCGACGATCTGAAACCCTTGTGCGACCGTGTAGCCCAGAATCCCCGCTAATGCAATAAGAGGCAGATCCCTCTTGTTCGGGCACATGCTGTTCCTGCCTCCAGCGCGAAGGTTCATCGCGACCAATATCAGAGAGGCCATGGTATACCTAATGGCAGCAAACAGCAGTGGGGTTACTTCGACGAGGGCGAACTTAGTGAGGACGTAGGAGGAGGACCAAAGAAACGTCACAAAGAGGGCCTCAAGAATCGCCAACAACTCCGCGCGGCCGATCACCATTCGTGAAACCAAGTCCTCTCGTGGTGGCTCGCGAAGGATTCCGATCTTTTTATCCCTATCGAGAGGAGCCACTCAGGACAGGTCGCGTTCGTCCGGGCCGAACAAGGGCGTTCGCATGGTTTGATGAGACATGGGGTCGCCGGGATTTGAACCCGAGATCTCCAGCGCCCCAGGCTGGTATCCAAGACCAAGTTGTCCGGCACTGCCGCTAGACGACGACCCCTTGCGCACTCCGCGTATCATGCTGTTTTAATCCTTTGGTCTGACGGTGAATCTTATCGCGCGACTCTCTCCGCACGACAAGCCCCGGGCTCAGGTTCCTAGACATCCGCAGGTGCTTGAGATAACCGCGCACTAGAAATGTGTAGTGCGAATCCAGTTGGTGTCCTCGCAATAATCCGAGACATCTGGGCGAGATAGCTTAGATTCTGTCGGATTCCATTCGACGCCGCTAGAGGAACGGACCCACTTGTCTGATGTCGGACAAGGCAAGATGCGTTTTAAGGGGAATGAAGTTAAGATGGAAACCGTTAAGAGCGCAGCGACCGACGAGGTCATCGCCTGATCGCATGAGCGAGAGGAAGGTCACCAAACGAGACGGAAGGGTTGTGAGTTTCGACCCCTCTAGGATTGAGCGCGCGATTAAGCGGGCCATGCTGGAGGAGAGGCAGTATGATGAGACGAAACTGAGGGCGGTCCTGAGAGGCGTGCTCAGCGTCATCGAGGGGTTGTATTCGTCCGGGAAGACCCCGAACGTCGAGGATATTCAGGACATAGTTGAAATGCAGCTGGTCAAGCAGAACCTGTTCACAGTGGCCAAGTCCTACATAATCTACAGAAAGGAGAGGGAGAGGATACGGGCGGAGAAGCAGGGAATTCTGAAGAAAGAACCGCTTGACGAGGTCGACAAAAGATACAGTGTGAATGCCCTGAAGCTGCTCGCGGCGAGATACCTCCAGAAGGGCAGTGACGGCAACTTCGTTGAAGACCCCAAGGGGATGTTCAAAAGAGTGGCCGCGCTGGTCGTAATCTCCGACATACTGCACGATCAGAAGCTCTTCTCAAAGGCAGGAGGTCAAGAAACCCGCGAGCCAGAGACATGGAACCCCGCGGAGTGGGATGGCAAGGTGGGTCTCAAGGGGCCAGAAGGTGCACTAGAGTTCGCTTGGAACAGGTACCACCTTGAGAGAATGAAGGCCTTGTACGACGAGCTGAACGAGCAGGGAAAGATGACGAAGAGTTGGTCTGAGATCTGGGACGGCATATTGAGGGGCGAATTCGACAACTATCTGAAGGAGTTCAATGAGTACTACTCATTGATGACCACCAAGCGCTTCCTTCCGAACTCGCCGACGCTGTTCAACGCCGGTACGCTGTTGGGCCAGCTCTCGGCTTGCTTCGTGTTGTCAATCGAAGACGACATAGAGTCGATAATGACGGCTGCCTCTGATGGGGCCGTGATCTTCAAGAGCGGGGGAGGAATCGGGCTCAATTATTCCGCGCTGAGGCCAGCCGGAGACATGGTCTTCACCACCTCGGGGGTGGCGAGCGGGCCGGTATCCTTCATGAAGATAATCGACACGGTGACAGAAGTTGTCAGACAGGGTGGCCGAAGGAGGGGAGCTAACATGGGCATACTGGACATAGACCACCCGGACATCGAGAGATTCATTATGTGCAAGTCAGAGTCGGGCAAGTTCGAGAACTTCAACATCTCGGTAATGGTGAAGGAGAACTTCTGGGACTGCCTCGCGAAGAGCGAGCCTTACCCTCTCGTCAATCCAAGAAATGGAAAGGTGCAAGAAAAAGTGGATCCGGCAGGGCTCTTCGAGATGATCGCCAAGCAGGCGTGGAAGAATGGAGACCCGGGTGTTGTCTTCTTCGACAATCTGAACAGACGGAACGTGATGAAGAGCGTCTTAGGGCCCATAACATCGACGAACCCGTGCGGAGAAGAGCCCCTCTACCCGTATGAGTCGTGCAACCTGGGCTCGCTTAACCTGTATGCGTTCATCAACGAAGATGAGGAAGGCAAGAAAGGGCTCGACTGGGAATCGCTCAAGAACAGCATCGGAGTTGCGGTCAGATTCCTCGACAACATCATCGACGTGAACAAGTTCCCATTCCCAGCGATCGAAAGGGCGACGAAGCGCACGCGCAAGATCGGCTTGGGCATGATGGGTCTTGCAGATGCCCTGTTCGCGCTGGACATCCCATACAACAGTGAGACCGGCTTCGAGCTCATGGAGAAAGCGGCCGAGTTCCTTTCCTATTGGGCAATGTGGGAGTCCACGGAGATATCAAGAACGAGGGGGCCTTTCCCGCTATGTTCCAGCTCGGCATACCACCAGGGGGATTTGCCCGTCGAAGGGTACTACCACAAAGAGGAGTGGGGGCAGGACTGGGTGACTCTCGCCTCAAAGGTCAGAGAAGACGGCATGAGGAACGCGGAGTGCACGACCATCGCACCGACTGGCTCGATATCAATGATCGCAGACACATCGTCCGGGATCGAACCTGCATATGCTCTGGCCTATGAGAAGCGCGTCACCGTGGGCAACTTCTACTACGTTGATGAGGAATTCGAGAAGAAGCTGAAACGCACACAGGCCTATTCCGAGAAGCTGCTGAAGGACATAAGTGACAATGGCGGATCGCTTCAGGGGCTCGAATCCGCTACCAACGACCTCATGGCCGTGTTCCAGACCGCTCTAGACATCCCTTGGTGGGATCACGTAAGAGCACAGGCAACGTTCGCCAAGTGGATGGCAGCGGCAGTCAGCAAGACGATCAACATGCCTTCTTGGGTTGGGGTACCCGACGTGTTGAAGGCCTATCTGTTCGCGCACAGGATGGGCGTGAAGGGAGTTACAGTCTACAGAGATGGCTCAAGGACGGGACAGGTTCTGGTGGCGCCATCATCGAAGAGGGGGGGCTACGCTGTACTCGTCAAGAACAACACAATCCAAATAATGAAGACGCTGGGCATAGAGGCGGCTGAACAGACCGAACTGAAAGGGGCAGAACCAGCACCTGCAGAGGGCATGGGCGGCAATGTGTCAGCAAGCGGCAACGTTGCGGTATCGCTCACTGAAGTCAACGGCGATAAATGCCCCTCGTGCGGCAGCACGAGGATGTCAAGGGAAGGGGGTTGTGCGATTTGCATGGACTGCGGCTGGAGTCACTGCCCGGTGGCCTGAACACGAATGGGAAAGGTGTTCCTATACACAGGATCGGGTGCTGGCAAGACCACTAACGCGATTGGTTTGGCAATCAGAACTGTCGGGCACGGGAAGAAGGCCGTCATCATCTTCTTCATGAAGGGATGGGATCAGATTGGCGAACACTTGATAGCGGAGAAGCTAGCACCTTTGTACGAGACCCACCTTTTCGGGTCCAAGGACTGGGTGGATCTCAAGAATCCCCGCGACGAGGACAAGAGAATGGCCGCGGAGGGCCTCTCGTTTGCAAGGATGAAGCTGGCCGAGAAGCCTCACCTGCTTGTCCTAGACGAAATCAACCTGGCCGCCGCCACAGGCCTAGTTGACGTCAAGGACATCCTGTCTCTTTTGGACGACATTCCCGAAGAGACCGACGTGGTCCTGACCGGGAGGTACGCACCGGCCGCGTTGGTCAACAGAGCAGACTTCGTCAACCTAGTATCTGACGCGAAATCGCCTAAGGAGATGTACGGCAGGGTCGGCATAACCTACTGAGAGACTGAGAGGACTTCAGGTCAAGACGTTATCTAGGCCGACTGCCCTCGCCATCTGGAGCGAACGGAGCATTTCGGACTGCGTGAGTCTCCTCGACAACTCCTTGCGGTTGAACGCCTTCCACTCAGGCCTGTATTGCCACATCAGGTTCACGCGGACCGAAGCGCCTAGGTTATTGCATATCCAACTCAAGATGTTCTCAAGACAACATTCCAAGTGCCCGGGAAGCACCAATACCCTCACTATCAGCTCAGCTGAATCCCTCGCCCTCCTGTGATTCCTAGTCACGGTCTCCATGTAGCGGTCCACTCCGGAGATCTCCTTAGCACAGTCATCGTTGCCATACTTGAAATCCAGCAGGTAGACATCCACAGCCCCGTGTAGAAGAGTTGCCTCTTCCTCCGAGTAGTATGCGTTCGAGTTCCACACGATCGGTGTGTTCTCCTTGAGCGCGAGCAGAACCTTAAGCCAAGGCCACAGATATTGGTCCGGGTTCCCCCCGACACAATTCAGGTTCCTAGCGCCCCTTCTTCTCGCGTCATCCACCTTGGCACCCACGGTTTCCGGGGCGAGCGTCTCTCCGTCCTCAAGCCACTGTGATATGGTGTAGTTCTGGCAGTGCAAACACCGAAAGGAACACCCCATCGTGAATACAGTGAAACTCGGGACCAACTCCGGTTCTTCCCCGTAGTGATCGAACATAGACGAGACCACTAGGTCCGCGCCTGCCTTGCAGACTCCCCTCTCGCCCGCCATCCTGTTGACCCTGCATCGTCGCTCGCAGAGGACGCACCTCTCCAATATCCTCCCAGCGATGCGAGACTTCAGCTCCAGTAGGCTGTGCTCGACGGGACTGCCGAGGTCATCGATGCTGCGAAGGGAGTGTTCCACCTCATTGAACTCCTCGACTGCCTTGGCGTGTGCGTCCCACAAATCACGAAGCTCCTCGCCGGGATCGAAATCTGCCCTGATCGTCCTCGCTATTGCATATTTCGCGGGCAGGTCTCCATCAACAACCCTGAAGTACCTACCCAACGCCGCCATCACCTTCTCATCGTGCAAAACGCTGAGCGCATCCGGTCGGGCGAGCCTCCACAAAATCAATTGAGACGCCAGTGGCTCGGCTAAATCCTTTCCTCTTCCCCGCGCGTTCGCTTTAAATCTCTCCCCCTAGGTAAGCATGAAGTTGATCGAGGCTTCTCTGTACACACGCTCTGACACCGAGGTGGAGTGCCATGTGTGCTTCAGGAGGTGCAAGATACGACCCGGTTCGCTGGGATTCTGCCGCGTGAGAAAGAACATGAAGGGCAGACTGTACAGCCTCAACTACGGCAAGCTGATCGCCGAGAACCTCGACCCCATCGAGAAGAAGCCGCTCTTTCATTTCTACCCGGGGTCGACGGCCTATTCTGTGGCGACGGTGGGATGCAACTACAAATGCTCTTTCTGCTGCAACTGGAACATATCTCAGAGCGCGGAGATAGCAGGAATGGAAAGGACCCCAGAGCAAGTGGTCTAGGAAGCTGTGAGTGCCAAAGCCACTTCAATCAGTTACACGTACACTGAGCCCACGATTAACATTGAGTTCGTCGCCAAGACGGCGAAGTTGGCCCACGAAAGGGGGATCAAGAACACAGTAGTTACCAACGGTTCCATGACGCCGGAAGCGCTGGATTTCGTGCACCCATACCTAGACGCAGCTACCGTGGATTTCAAGGGGAACGGCAACAAGGAGTTCTATCTGAAGAAGATGGGGGTCCCGAGCATGGACCACATATACGAAACCCTGACCGGCATGAAGAAGAAGGGCATACACGTGGAAGTGACCGACCTGATAGTTCCCAAGTACGGCGAATCCGTCAGGGACTTGGTCAACCTAGTGCATTGGATAGTGAACGAACTCGGCCGCGAGACCCCATTCCACCTCCTCAGGTTCTTTCCCTCTTACCTGATGCTCGACGTGCCGGCGACCCCATTGAGGCTGGTCGAGGAGGGGCTCGAAGTGGCCAGACGGGAGGGCCTAGAGTACGCATATGCCGGGAACGTGCCCGGCCACAGAACGGAGAGCACCTATTGTCCGAAATGCGGCGAGCTGCTGATATCAAGGCATGGTTTCTTCGTGGACTCGGTCAAACTGACTGACAGCAACTCTTGCCCCAAATGCGGCAGGTCGATACCAATAGTCGGAACCCCAACCGCCTCTCCCGTGTCAGTACTCTACTGAACTGCGACTGCCAATAGGGTTAATACGAGCAGGACGTCTGTAGGAACGAATGGCGACCAAACTGGCAGTGGGCCCCGCATCTCCATCGTTCGGGAGGTCACTGGCCGGTGGATTGGACTCGGAGATCGCGAAGGTCAGGTTTGGGGAATTTCCCGACGGAGAGACCTACGTCAAGATAGACAATGTCTCAGAGAGAGATGACCTGATAGTGGTGCAATCCCTTGCGCCTCCGCAAGCCAAGAACCTCGTGATTCTGTTGCAGATTGCCTCAGCGGCCAAGGCCGCCGGAGTGAGGAACGTGACCGCCGTAGTTCCTTATCTCGCGTATTCGAGGCAGGACAAGCTATTCCTGCCGGGGGAAGCGCTCACGGCGCAGCTTGTGGCCAAGATGCTTGAGGCATGTGGGGTGCAGCGGGTCTACGTCGTCGAGCCGCATAGCGAAGAGTCGTTGTCTTTCTTCAGCGTACCGACAGTGCCTGTGTCACCACTTGACGACATCTCCAGGTTCCTAAGGGACCGAAGAGACTCAGTAATAGTAGCTCCCGACGAGAAGAGAATCCCGGATGCCAAGGAGCTCGCGATCAAACTCTCGTGCGAGTACGGCTGGGTGGAGAAGACGAGGAGCAGGTCCACAGGAGAGGTGACATCGAGGATCGGGAGCATACCACAGGGACGAACGGCCGCCATCATCTTCGACGACATAATAAGCTCAGGAGGCACCGTCGTCAAAGCGGCCGAACTCCTGAGATCAGTTGGTTTCGAAAGGATCGAGGCTGGATGCGTACACGGCCTTTTCGTTCAACGGGCTGAGGAGAAGCTGGCAGCAGCCGGGGTTGGCTCGGCATTCGCCTCGGACACAATCGAGAGCAAGTTCACGAAGTACTCAGTCGCGGATTCGGTCATCAAGTCCATAGAGAAGGACGGCCCATGAAAGCGCCTCTCTTCTTGGCCTACGCGCGCGGGTACGGCGGACTGCCGTTGAGCGAGTTTGCTGGGGCCATGGAGGGCGAGGCTGCGTCCTTTCAGCTGAACCATCCCATGCAAGGTGCCTTGAGGTTCGAATCTGAGAGCGATGGAGCGACCCGCGCGGCATCAAGGCTGTCCCTCTCCCGCTTCATCTGCGAAGAGTTGCGCTATTCGAGTGGGGATCCGAGGGAGCTGATGTCTGAGATCAGAAAGGGAATCAGCCTGCCCGAGTTCGGATCGTTCAAACTAGTCGTCAAGAGGATAGGAGCGGCGATACCGCCAGAGGCCGTGGGTTCCCTCGCCAAGGACATCGGCGGCGAACTGGCGGAGGCCACCCACGCCAGGGTTGACATGGAGAACCCGGAAAGGGTCCTTGTCCTGTTGGTCGCCGACGATGGGTACATCCTCGGGGTGAAGCTAGCTGAGACATCACGCCGGACGCTACCAAGTCGAAGGAATGAACTCAAGCCGTTCTCTCACCACTCTGCACTCCAGCCCGAGTTCTGCAGGGTGTTAGTCAATCTGGCCAGAGCCAAGCCGCGGGGCTTGGTGCTCGATCCGTTCTGCGGCACGGGCGGCATAATGGTGGAGGCATGCGACCTTGGCGCGACCTCCTTAGGACTGGACTTCAGGACATCGATGACGAAGGGTGCGAGAACCAACCTCATGCACTTCAGGTACGACAGGTTCCACTTGGCAACTGGAGACATTAGGGATTGCCCATTCACCAAAGCTGATTCGGTTGCCACGGATCCCCCGTACGGGAAGCTGTCGCCAATGGTCAAGGGCCGCTCGGTTGGTGAAACATATCAAGACCTGATGACTCTCTCGAGAGACATATTGCCCCCTGGAGGACATCTTTCTCTGGTGTGTCCCTCGAATGAGCAAGCGGACGCGCTAATCAGGGAGGCTGGGTTCACCCTGCTCAGCAAGGATGAAATACGCGTGCACGATTCTCTGATTAGGTCTTTCTTGGCTGCGCGTAGGTGAGCCGAATGAGAGGGAAACTCGTGTTCCTCGGCACATCAGCGGGCGTCCCTACTAGGGACAGAAGCCTGTCCTCAATGGCACTGATCTGGAAGGGGGAAGTCATTCTGTTCGACGCTGGCGAGGGGACACAACACAACATGCTCAAGGCGGGCATAAGCCCGATGAAGGTGACGAAGGCGTTCATCACGCACCTGCATGGAGACCACATCCTCGGCCTTCCTGGCCTAATCATGACGATGGATCTACTCGGCAGAGAGGAGCCACTGATGGTGTATGGCCCGAAGGGATTGAGCGCGTTTCTGAGCTGCCTGCTTCCCACCATCTATGAGGACAGTGTGGACTTCCGAGTTGAGTCAGCTGAGATAGCGGAACGGGGGCTCGTCGTCGAGGAGAAGGACTACAGGGTACTCGCGGCGCGTTCCCTTCACTCTGTTGAAGCGTGGGCGTTCAAGTTCGAGGAGAAGGACAGGCCGGGGAGGTTCAACGAAGCGGCTGCCAAAAGGCTTGGTGTGCCCCCCGGACCGCTCAGAACCGCCCTAACTAGGGGTACGCCTGTAACCGTTCGGGGCAGGACGATCGAGCCCAGAGATGTGGTTGGCCCCCCTCGCCCAGGCTTCAAGATGGTCTATACGGGCGACACCGCATTCTCTGAGGAGATAGTCGAGCTGTCGAGAGGCGTAGATCTTCTCGTGCACGAGGCGACTTTCGAGTCATCAAGGGCAGATTCCGCCAAGAAGGTCATGCACTCGGTCTCTCAAGATGCTGCTAGGGTAGCCTCGATGGCAGGCGTCAAGCAACTCGTCCTCACGCATGTCAGCGCGAGGTATCAAGACGTGGACATGATCCTCAAGGAGGCGAAGGGGGAATTCAACAGGGTCAAGGTGGCGAAGGACCTCATGGAACTCGAGATAAAGTGATTCCCTGCTTCCTGATCAAGCCGGTGACGTTCTTCCTAAGGGATGCCAGATCGCCCTCGTTGACCAACCTAGTGCCCTCTTGGGACATCAGCTTCTCCAAGCCGACCGTCAGCTCAGTCTGGTCCCTCCTTTTCAGATCCTCGACCTTCTTCGGATCGTCCGGCCTCGCCCGTCTTGAGAGCCTCCGGAACCTGTGCCTCAAGTCCGACTCCACTAGAATCAGGAAGGTTCTGTCCACCGCCCTCCTGAAAGCGTCGAGCTCTTGCTCAGACCGCAATCCATCTATCACGACCGTAGGGGAGTCGACGCCCTCAAGCTTCTCAAGGGTGAGTTCTGCGACAACGGCCTCGCCTCGTTCGCTGCGAAGTTGAACCATGAAGCTCCTCATGGAATTGATGTCCTCAGGCCTACCTCGCTTTCTGGCCTCCTCCCTCATGACATCCCCCATGGAGAGCACAGGTATTCCCATTCCAGCCAAGGTCTTTGCGACTGTGGTCTTGCCAGCCCCGGGCAACCCCGCGATCAACACCAAGCATTGCGGTCTTCGTGAGCGTTCAGCCAATGTCGCACGGGCACCTGCCCTGGAGTTCCGAGATAAGCTTGTCGTCACGTACGAAACGATTTAAACGGGCCTCGCTTGCAATTAACGACCCACTTGAGGGTGTTCATGTCTCTGGACTTGGTCGACGAGGCAGTCAAGCGGAAAGTCAAGGATATCGAAGACGTGCTCATTACCGCCGGGGCAGACCTTAAGTTGGTGAAAACGGAGAACCTCCATTTCACGATGGCCTTCTTCGGGGAGATAACTGACGATCAGAAGGCCTTTCTGTGCCGAAGACTGTCGTCGACAAGAATGCCACCGTTGACAATATACCTGCATGGAGTTGGAGCGTTTCCCGGTCCCAGAAAGCCAAGGGTGATATGGGTTGGAGTCACCAAGGGAGGAGAAGACCTCGAGAGATATGCGACGATGGCGGTCAAGATGGGGGCGGAATCAGGGGTAGCTGCGGACCAATCGGAATCCTTCAAGCCCCATCTGACCATAGCGAGGGCGAGATCACTTTTCGGTAAGGAGAACCTAACCGTGAGGTTAGAGTCTTTGATGGATACCGATATAGGAGAGACGGTGACGAGCCTAGTTAGGTTGAAGAGAAGCACCCTGACGCCTAGAGGGCCGGTATATGAGACCCTTTGTGAGTCATCGACGTAGAGTTGGCATCGCACTTGCGAAACTATGAAAGCGTCCTGAAGAAGGTCCTGCTCAGGATCAAGCCCGATGAGCTACAAAGGCAGCGAGTCATGAGGACCGTGACGGCAGCAATCGAAGCAATGCGCAAGTCCATCTCCCAAGTTGACCCCCAACTGGAGATGAAGCTCGAGGGCTCCTTGGCCAAAGATACTTGGATCAGCACTGATGTCGATGCGGATGTCTTCATCCTGTTCCCGCCTAGTTATGAGAAGCAGCGGATGGGCGATCTCGTCATCGAGCATACAAGGAAGGTGTTTGGCGCGAAACGTGTTGGACTCAGATATGCCGAGCACCCCTACGCCACGGTGAAGCTGACGGACGCTGACATTGACTTCGTCCCTTGTTATAGGTCCACTCCTCCGAACTGGCTTTCTGCGACGGACAGGACGGTGTACCACACGGTCTTCGTGAACGAGAATTTCGGTGCAACGCTAAGGGACGAGGCGAGGATCCTCAAGGCGTTCCTGAAGGGGATCGGCATCTACGGAGCAGAGATAAAGGTGGAGGGTTTCAGCGGCTTTCTCAGCGAGCTGCTGGTCCTCTGGGCCGGCGGGTTTCTCAGCGCGTTGAGGAGGCTCTCGGAGGTCAAGATGCCACTCATTGTTGATGTAGAGGGTCTGACGAAGGCACAGGATCCTGCTGAGGTGGCCAGCGCCTTCAAGTCCGAATTCGTCGTCATAGACCCGGTCGATAGGGAGAGAAACGTCGCCTCCTCTGTGTCCGTGGACAACTTGGCTAACCTGGTCTGGGCATCTAGGTCATTTCTGGCTGAACCGTCAGAATCGTACTTCTCCCAGAGGGGAGCAAGGCGGATTCCCAAGCGACCGCGGAGATGGGAGGTCAAGCTGGTCTGCGTGAGAGTCGCTCCATGGAACGTGCCGCCCGACGTTCTATGGGGCCAAGTGCACAGGATTCGGAGGAAGATGGAGGGCGAACTCGTCAAGGCGGGCTTCAGAGTGTTCATGTCGGGGGACTGGACCGACGAGTCGGAGGAGGTGCTCTTCCTCTTCGCTCTGGACGGCGACTCCCTTCCAAGTTCAATCCTTCACTTGGGTCCAAGCGCATTTGACTATCCGAACTCAGAGGCTTTTCTGGCCAGGCATCGTTCGGATCGGCGCGTCGTCTCCGGCCCATACATCAAGGACGGGAGATGGGCCGTGCTCCTGAGGAGAGACGCCGTCAAGGTCAACGAGATATTGAAGTCAGCCCTTGTTTCGGAGGAGTTCCTCTCAGGCCTTTCCCCAGAAGCCTTGAAGAGCTTTAGGCGGGCCAAGGTCATGGATAACGAATCGCTATCGCACAAGAGGGTGACAACAGAGGGCTTGAGGAAGATCGCAGAATTCATGGCTGGCAAGCCTAAGTGGGTGAGATAGCCCACGATCCGACGAATCCGGCCGCTAGCCCCTCAGCTCGGCGAGCACGCCCAGGAACCTCATCGCGACCTCCCTCATCCCGACGACGTTGAACATGACGTACGTTGGGCCGTCTTTTGATCTCTTGATCGCGAGTTCCGCCAGGTCACCCAAGTCGTCATCGGTGTAGTCAGACTTGTAGCTGTATCTCCTATTCTTGCCATGCAGCCTGAAGTAGGAGAAGGGAAGATCCGATGCCGGCCTGTCCCAGAACGGATCCACGATGTGGACCAAGTTCAACCTAGAGAAAAGCCCACGCAGCCGATGAGGGTCCTCCAGCCAGCTCCCTCTAGGCTCCCACCCAATCACGAGTCCGCCCCTCTGTATCGCGCCGAAGAAGACCTCCATGTTGACCTCGTTCTGGGCGCTGAGTTCGAACGAACGGGGCGACTGAATCACGACAAGAGAGGCCCCGAGGTTCTTCGCGAACTTCTTGGTGGCATTCCACGCATCGAAGACCTGCGTAGTTGGCCTGAAATGACCGAACCTTGAGAGATCGGCCGCCGGGGAGAGCTTAGCCTTCTTCCAGGTGGGGCTACGGGCATCGTGTGTTATGCCCTGCCAAGCCTTCATCGTGAACACGAAGCCCTCAGGAGCCATCCTCGACCATCTGGAGGCCGTCTCAGCGCGAGGGAGCGAGTAGAAGGTCCGTTGTATCTCCACGGCGCCGAAGCGTCTGAAATACGACCCCATCGACCCTGAGAACCCACAAGTTCCGACGTAAATTGGACCGCCCGAGGCCATTTTCGATCAGGACCGACCGCGCTCCGCCACTTGAGACCCGTTCCTCCTGTTTTCCGTCGCCAACACTTCGGCCCGGGCATATGCTGAGATGATCACGCCCACTACAGCCCTTCCTTGGCCAGACGAGGCCGAGTGCTGCTCCAAACATCTTAACTTCTCCGGCTGCGTCATCGCTGAATCTCGGATCTCCCCCACTTGTCCGTTGTCGTGTAGCAAGGCAAGTGACTTAAAGTGTAAGTTGGGCGCGTGATGGCACGATCTCTACTGCCCCTAGACCCTCCTGACGTGAAGTGGCCCTGACATGCCATCGGCCATGCCCATCGGTGCCTCAGAGGAGAATCCTGGTATGGCGCCCGAGCTCTCACCCGAAGGCACCGAGGTTTCCTCCTGAATCGGCTTGTAGGAGGTGGGCTCCAGATAGAGTTCTGCCTCCTTCTTGGGCACGAATTCGACATCCAGGAAGCTCAGCTCCCTCTCAAGGTCGTCAAGTTCCTTGGTTGACCTGTCTATCGCTGATTTTATCTCGCTCAGCGCTGATCTGTACACGTTCTCGTCTATTTCCCCTGACATGGCCTGCACCTCCACTGTGGCCCTGATCTTCTCCAAGGCCATGAGTTTCTTCGCCACCTCGTTCCTCCTTAGGTCAGCCATGTCTGTCAGATTCCGCTTCTTCTCGTTCAACGCCGTGAGTTCAGTATCGAACTCCATCTTCAGCTCCATGTAGACCCTCTGGTGCATCTTGCTATTCTTCCTGAGCTCCTCTAATGCTTGGGTCCTCCTCGCGTTTATCTCGATCTCCTTTCGAAGCGTCCTAGCTGCGAAGATTAGCTTGTCCTTGATGGTGACAGCCGATGAGCTGATCTCAACGTCAGCCCTGTCGTATTCCTCGATCCCCCCATCCGACCCCGAAATCACCACCTTGTTGATCTCCCCCGCGCCGTCATGAGAGCAACATATCACTTTGCCTACATCCCTGCCGAAGTAGTCCCTGGCCGGCAACCCAATCAACCTTCCCAGAGTGTCGTATTCACTCAACTGATTGCTCCACCGCTTGCTGTGACCGAAAAAGGAAGGTTCTTGATAAAAGAGGAACGCTATACTCGGTTGTATTGAATACTCTAGGGAGCCGAGTGCCGATCCGATCGGAACAGCTTGGTCTGCTCGATATCGCCCGCTTTCAGGTCTTTCTCCTTGATGAGCCCCCCGACCTGCTTCTTTACGGACAGCGCCAGCTTGGAGCCGATGCTCGGCACCTTGGAGAGTTGTTCGACTGACGCTCTGGCCACTTCCGATCTGTTCTTTAACCCCGCCTTGAAGAGATTCCGAGCCCTCACCCGGCCTATTCCGGTCAAGGATACCAAGTCCAACAGCTCCCGCTTCACCCCTTGTCTGACCCGCTTGCTCATCGAAGACGCTAGGACGGAGAACTCCTTTGAGCCTGTGAAGTTGGCAAGCTCCGAGGCCGCGTACAGCAACCAAGCCGCGTTTTCGGTCACCACGTGCAGGTCTCCGGGCTCAACGCCTAGCCTCTCATAGACCGCTTCAAAAGAGGCCTCCTCGATCCACATCTTGAGGGCTAACACGGTCTTGCCCTCGTCGTAGATTGATGACTCGGACTCCACTGGGAAGAACTCACTGGCGTGATCTCCTATGAACTCCTCTACGACCAGCCTGTCGCGCTGCCTTGAGATCAGGACAGGGTTCATGTCCGGCGTGTCAACTACAAGGTGGAGAACGGTCACATCCGTGAAGCCCGATTGCAGTTTCGACATGCGATCGACTATGGAGGTGGCGGTCTCGGGCAGGATGTATAGCTCAGAGACGCGCCTGCCCAACCTCGTCGCCCTAAGCCCTTCTCCATGAGGTTCGACCAACCCCACGTCCATGAGGTGCTTGAGCATCTGCTTCACTCTCCAG
>Ga0172366_10001568_pt1 | contig 17781 bp, 17 predicted proteins | sample LakKivSesite69cm_FD_114533 | JGI IMG/M metagenome (GOLD analysis project Ga0172366, IMG submission 114533) | Sediment microbial communities from Lake Kivu, Rwanda - Sediment site 69cm | ecosystem: Environmental > Aquatic > Freshwater > Lake > Sediment | place: Rwanda: Western Province, Lake... | reverse complement strand
CCCCTACTGCTCGCTTTAGAGAAGCCAACAGCCATGCATCAGCGCTTGGCAGCACACCCCGGATGCCTCTTAGGTACTTGCTCCTTTCCTCCTCGGCTGGCGGCTGAGCCGGCAACGAGGGGGACACGGCAGTAGGTGGGCTGGGTGTTTCTGGCTGCGCAGTGGACTGGTAGAGCCAGGAGGGCAGTTCACGTCGAGACGCCTCGGTCGGTTCAATGCTCTCGGGTTCACTCTCTATCACTTCTCCTTGCGGCTGGGAAGGCTGCTGTACGCCACGGTCACCCTCTGCAGCAAGAGCAGAAGGCATAAGCGAGGCTCCACAGAACCAGCACAAGGTGCTGTCCACTGGGTTTAGTCTGTCGCACGAGGGGCAGGCAATGTCGGAAACTATTTCCAGGCGTTGGCCGCAATTACTGCAATACTTGCTTCCTTTTCGATTCAGAGTGCCACAGTTTGGACAACTGATCATGCTAACAACTCCTGTGCAGCGCATTCAAGCATTGGTCACAGTGGGGGCAGGTGATTCACGCACCCCCTTATTCCTCTGTCGTCGCTCAATAGCCGCCACGGCCCGATGTGCGGCCTCTGCGATTGACACGCCAAATACCGCAGTTTCGTCACTTAGCAGTGGAGTCAAAAAAGGTAAGGTCGCAGCGTCACCAATCGCGCCCAGAGCGTGCACCGCTTGCCACCTTACCCCGGGATCGGGATCGCTCAACGCTTGTTGCAGGGAATCAGCAGCCCTGGGGTCAGCAAGCTTCGCCAACGCCTTGGCAGCACTGGCACGAACGAGCGTGCTCTCATCTTCGAGCATGGTCAACAACTCAGGGATTGCTTCCGGACCACCCATGATCCCTAAGGCATTTACGACGGCCCGTCTGACGTGTACATTGTCATCGCTGAGTGCTTTGCGCAATGTTGGCAAAGTTGTTGGGTCTGCCAGGCGAGCCAATGCTTCTGCAGCACTGCAACGCACCTCCGCATTGCTGCTGCCAAGTGCCTTACAGAGGACGCTCGCAGCCCGTTTGTCTCCAATTTTGCCCAGAGCGTCCGCTGCGCTGCTCCGACGACGGCTGTTCTTACTCAACAGCGCAGCTTCCAAGAGGGCAAAAGCACGCTCGTCCTTACAACGGGCCAGGCTCTCGCCCGCCTGCCAACGCACAAAGGGATGTGGATCACCTAGAGCGTCAATCAGGGCTTCCATTACTCTTGCTTCGCTGCTGAACTCGGCAAGAGCTTCTGCCGCTTCCCAACGGCTACGGGGATCTGCGTCAGACAAGCGAGCCAACAGGTCTTCAACGCTAGGGCCTCTATGGGAGCGCAGCGCCCCCAGGACAGTTCTTATCTTCCTCAACATGAATAAGTGTATCCCAAGAGTGAAAACATTGTATGCTGCCAAGTTATAGGGAGTAAATCCTACTGAGCGAAGGCAGTACCTTGGGCAATTTTCCTTCGCTATACAGGCTGGTGTTATGATTTAAAAGTATACCACGCTTTGTGTAATCTGTAAAAATAGGGAGTTTGTGACTGGTTATGGACAGGGGTATAATAGGGCACGAAGTGGAGGAATTACGAGCAATGCTGAACAAGCGGACCGTCAACCCTGGGAAACCACCCTGGTTGAGGCGCAGGGCACCTACCCCCGAAGTCTGGCAACAGATGAAGTCCCTGCTGGATAGGCTTTCATTGGCTACGATCTGCGAAGAAGCCGAATGCCCGAACATTGGTGAATGCTTCCGGCAACACACGGCGACTTTCCTTATCCTGGGCCGTACCTGTACGCGGAATTGTCGCTTCTGCGCGGTCGAGCACGGTCGCCCTGAGCCTGTGGACACTGAGGAGCCCCAGCATCTGGTTGATGCTGTGAAGCAGCTCCGCTTGCGCCATGTGGTTATCACATCTGTAACCCGGGATGATTTACCAGATGGAGGAGCTGCGCACTTTGCAGCGTGCATAAGAGCTGTGCACAGTGGTACCTCAGCGAAAGTAGAAGTATTGGTACCAGACTTCCAAGGCGATGAGGCGGCTCTGCGAACTGTCCTCGAGGCCCAACCTGAGGTGCTTGGGCATAATGTGGAAGTAGTGCCTCGGCTCTATCCCAAGATCCGATCGCAGGCGAACTATAAGCGTTCGCTGCACTTGCTTAGACGCGCTAAGGAACTGTGCCCATCCGTATATACCAAGTCCGGGCTGATGGTCGGCATAGGAGAGCAGGAGCAGGAGGTTATAGACGTTATGCATGACCTCCATGCTGTGGGTTGCGATTTCTTGACCATTGGCCAGTACCTGCGCCCCTCCGTGTCGCACTATCCAGTGATCGAGTACGTTACCCCTGCAACCTTTGATCGCTACACGCAGGCGGCCAAAGGTCTAAGCTTCCGAGGCGTGCTCTGCGGCCCCTTTGTGCGCAGTTCCTACCATGCTGGGGTATTGCTAGAGAGCGCCTGAAAAGTAGCACATTCCCCGTCATCTTGGCACTGCAGTTCGACGATAGATCATCGGCCGCGGTGGGAGCCAGGTAAAAATGTACGGGGAGGTCGAACCATCCGCAGTATTCCAGAGTCACTCACAACGGCTCATGGCCCTCTTCTTGCTGCGCCTTCCGCCACTTCGCCAGGCGCTCTTTGATGGTCCGCTCGTACCCAAGCTCGCCAGGCTCATACCAGTGCTTGCCTTGCACGCTGTCAGGTAGGTATTGCTGTGAGACCCAGTGGCCAGGGAACTCGTGTGGGTATTTATAGCCCTCACCATGCCCCAATGGCCCAGCGTCACGGCTGCTATCTTTCAGGTGATTTGGAACCTGAGTGATGCCCTCCTGCTCTACCTCCTTGAGCGCCCTGAAGTAGGCTCCACACGAGTTGCTCTTCGGTGCCGTAGCCAGGTAGATCGCCGCTTCTGCCAAAGCGTACTGGGCCTCTGGCAGGCCAACCCACTCGAGAGCCTGGGCTGCAGCCGTCGCCACCACCAGAGCCTGTGGGTCGGCCAATCCTATATCTTCTGAAGCCAGGATAATCATGCGGCGCACGATAAAACGAGGGTCCTCGCCACTATAGATCATGCGTGCCATCCAGTACAGAGCAGCATCAGGGTCACCACCGCGCAGACTCTTGATAAAAGCCGAGATGGTGTCGTAGTGGGCATCACCATCCTTATCGTAAAGCAACGCGCGGCGCTGAATAGATTCCTGAGCCACTGTCAGGTTCACGTGAACATGTCCTTCCCTGTCGGCTGGGGTGGTAGTTACAGCCAGCTCCAGCGCATTCAGCGCGTTCCGTGCATCGCCGCCTGCCACGTGCACCAGGTGCATAAGAGCATCGTCGTCTATTTGGACAGGGATTCTGCCCAATCCCCTTTCCTTGTCGGAAAGGGCACGGTGCAAAATGACTTTGATCTCTTCATCTGTCAAGGGTTTCAATTGAAAGATGCGCAGCCGCGAAACCAGAGCGCTGATAACCTCAAAGTAGGGATTCTCGGTAGTCGCTCCAATGAGGATGATAGTGCCATCTTCCACGTATGGCAGCAGAGCGTCCTGTTGTGCCTTATTGAAGCGGTGAATCTCATCTACAAGGACGATCGTACGTTGTCCATACATGCCCCGCCGGTTCTTGGCCTCTTGCACCAACTGACGGATATCGTTCACACCGGCCATTACCGCACTGATGCTTTCAAAGTGGGAGTTGGTGTAATTGGCCATGATCACAGCTAATGTAGTTTTCCCGCTGCCAGGCGGCCCCCACAAGATCATTGAAGAGACGCGATCGGCCTCGATAGCACGGCGCAGCAACGTTCCTGGCCCTACGATGTGTTCCTGGCCGACGAATTCTTCCAGCGTTCGCGGGCGCATTCGCGCAGCTAAAGGTTGTTCCTTCTCTGTCTGCAACTTGCGGCTGTATTCAAAAAGGTCGCTCGTTCTCATCATGACCCCTCAGCACACATGCCCTCAAATAGACACTACCATCATCTACAAGTGTAACACAAGTATTAGACGTTTCCAAAAGTAAGCCGAACCTCGGCTGACCACCATGCTGTTATCCTAAACGAAGTGAAGCACCTCTCCGACACGGAACTGAACCCTTCACTTTCAGCTTCAGCAGAGTGACAATTCTGTTGTCTATTCAGACCTGTAGTGGATTGGACATGGCGTCAAACCCGTGCTAAAATAGCGGTATGGTCACGGCAACTGTTGAAGGCACCCCACTGGTAATAGGTCACGAATGGGCAGTTGATCTGCTGGCGCATGGTCTGGCGATGAATCATCTATCGCAGGCCCATCTACTTGTTGGGCCACCGCGCATTGGCAAGACGAGCCTGGCACTCTACTTGGCGCGGGCGCTCAATTGTCTTGATCCACAAACCAGGCCGTGTGGAAACTGCAGCGCCTGTCACAAGATTGGGAAGGGTCTTCACCCAGATGTGCGAGTCATTGACGAACAGGGAGCCAGCATCAAGATTGATCAAATGCGCGAATTGCAAAGGGAGATGGCACTCTCGCCGTTCGAGGGGCATCGGCGTGTCTACATCTTGTGCAACTTTCAACAGGCAACACTTGAAGCAGCCAATTGCTTGCTGAAAACGCTAGAGGAGCCTCCTCCCAAAGTAGTCCTTATCCTGACCGCAACCGAGGCGGAGATGCTTCTACCAACTATCGTCTCACGTTGTCAGACATTACACCTGCGTCCGTTACCAGTCAGTCAAGTGCAGCAGGCTCTTCAGGCTCACTGGGGCATTGAGCCACGCCAGGCCAATCTGTTGGCCAGATTATCAGAGGGGCGCATAGGCTGGGCGATTGAGGCCAGCAGCAATGATGCTTTGCTGCGCAACCGCGAGAAGTACCTGATCGCGCTGGAGCAAATACTTCAGCAAGAACGAACCGAGCGAATGAGCCTGGCACAACAACTCAGCCAGAACCCGCAGTGTCTGCCAGAGGTCTTCGATCTATGGCAAAGCTGGTGGCGGGATCTCATGCTGGCAAAAACCGGGAATGTACAGGCATTGACAAATGTGGACCGGCAGCAGACAGTACTTAACGAAGCAAAGCGCCATACACTGAGCGAGATTCGAGATTGCTTACATGCCATCCAGCGGGCCGCTGAACAGGTTGAGCAAAACGTGAACCCTGGCCTGGCTTTAGAAGTTCTGCTCTTGAGGCTGCCCCGTCTACCATCGGAAGCGAGTTAGGTGTAGTGCTATGCCATTGGTGGTTGGTGTCCGTTTCAAACCTGCAACAAAGATTTACTATTTTGACCCAGCGGGATTACAGGATCTGCGGGCAAGCGACTATGTTGTGGTGGAGACAACCCGGGCGCGAGAACTGGGAACCGTAGCCATACCGCCCAAAGAGGTGACACAGGAAGAAATCGTTGGGCAACTGAGGCCGGTCATACGTAAGGCCACACCCCTGGATCTGACTGAGGCACAATATTACGCTAGCCAAGAGGAACAGGTCTTGCAGAAGTGCCGCGAGAAGGCAGTGGAATGCGGATTGCCGATCAAAGTAATCCGTGCTGAGTACAATTTTGATGGCTCGTATTTGGTCTTTTTCTTTACCTCCGAGCAACGAGTTGACTTCCGCGCCCTGGTCCGCGACCTGGCGCGTATATTCCACACCCGTATCGAGTTGCGACAGATCGGCGTCCGTGACGAGGCCAAGCTCATTAGCGGACTGGGGCCCTGTGGACGGCCACTGTGCTGCGCTAGCCACTTGAGTGAGTTTATTCCTGTGTCCATCAAGATGGCGAAACTGCAAAACCTACCCTTGAGCCCGATGGAGATATCCGGGGCCTGTGGCCGGCTGCTGTGTTGCCTGACCTATGAAAATGCATATTATCAGGAAGCGCTAGAAAAGGTGCCTAAGACAGGGGAGATAGTCAACACGGCTGACGGTGTAGGCAAGGTTACGGGCTACAATGTGCTCAAGGAAACAATCCAGGTGGAACTAGACAGTGGCATCATCATCGAGGTACCACTTGCGCAAATCAAGCCACAATACACCAAACAACAGAAGAGGAATTCATCCCTGGGTCCAGAACAGGAAGATGGCCGGCAAGATGATGCGCAAGCTGATGAAACGCTGGAGATGTAGAAGAGAGATGGCATATTCATCCGCTGGCTCGTCTTCGGTTACACCTGGCCACAGAGCTTAGCCTGCGGTCTCAGGCTTCGCCTGACGGCGCTCATAACAGGCACGAAGGTCCTCCACCGCTATTTGTGGCACTACGATTCCGCCTAACTTGTTCCCAGGCAGCACATCTTCACCGTGAAAATCAGTCCCCCCTGTGGTCAGTAGGCCATATTTGGCGGCCAGATCAAGTAGGAAACGTGTCTCGTCAGTTGTATAACCAGGGTAGTAAGCTTCAAGGCCAACCAAGCCGTTTTTTGCCAGCTCTGGCACCAAGTGGGTTACTTGTAGGGGATGAGCCAGTACGGGCAGTCCATTTGCAGCAAGGATAACCTGCACAGCTTCGCCCGGCGATAGTTTGGCGCGTTCCACGTACGCAGGGCCGTTCCGACCAATATACAAATTGAACGCTTCATCTATCGAGGAGACGTAGCCCTGCTCTAACATAGCTCGGGCAACGTGAGGGCGCCCTACGGCAGCTTCACCAGCAATCTGTTGCACTCTGTCCCAATCCAAGGGCAGGCCCATTCGAGAGAGTTTGGCCACCATTTTTCGTGCCCGGTTCAAGCGCGAGTCACGGAAAAACGCCAGTTTGCTGCAAAGACATGGGTCTCTGTGTGCGATATGGTATCCCAAGATGTGCACTTCTGAACGAGGGATATCCGTGCTGATCTCCACACCTGGAATCACATTCAGCCCGGTGCCGCTGGCTGCCTCCAGCGCTTCCTCGATTCCTTCAGTCGTATCGTGATCGGTGATAGCAATGACTGTTAAACCGAGTCCAAGCGCTGTACGTACTATTTCTGTGGGAGAAAGCTGACCATCTGATGCTGTAGTGTGTACGTGGAGGTCAACCCGAGAACTCATTTCTTTTCCACGACCAACTTGATCGCGGTCCGTTCTTGGTCGCCGATGATCACTTCCGTGAAGGATGGAATGCAAACGATATCAATTCCATCCCCAGCTAAGTAACCACGAGCGATAGCCACTGCTTTAACGGCCTGGTTGACTGCTCCCGCCCCGATGGCCTGCACCTCTGCGCGTCCTGTCTCTCTGACCACGCCGGCAATAGCGCCTGCAACGGCCGTAGACCTGGATTTCGCCGATACTTTTAGGACATCCATGTTCGTCGTCTCCTTCGGTGTCCATGTGCTAAAACGACAAATGACGCACCCGTGGACGAAGCCAGTGCTTCCGTCAGGCCTTGTAGTGTTGCCTCGGCGCACTACTTTCTACTTGGCGTAATCCACAGCCCTTGTCTCTCTGATAACGGTGACCTTGATCTGACCGGGATACTCTAGACTCTCTTCAACTTTTTTCGCAATATCCCTGGAAAGGGTGATAATGCCTAGGTCATCAATTTCCTCTGGCTTGACAACAATACGGATCTCACGTCCAGCCTGGATAGCATAGGATTTCTCGACGCCGGCGAAAGAATCAGCGAGTTTTTCAAGGGATTCGACACGCTTGATATAGCTCTCCAGAGTCTCACGCCGCGCTCCGGGGCGTGCACCGGAGATGGCATCTGCGGCCTGGACCAAGACGGCTTCGAGTGTCTGGGGTTCATCTTCGGAGTGATGTGCAGCAATAGCGTTCACGACGTCGGCCGGCCTTCCAAGACGTGTGGCGATTTCAGCGCCAATACGCGCATGGGAGCCTTCAGCTTCATGGCTCACCGCCTTGCCGATGTCATGCAACAGCCCACCTTCCTTGGCCAAGGTCACGTTTGCCCCCAGTTCTGTAGCCATAATGCCAGCCAGATGCGCCGTTTCGATGGAATGCATGAGCACGTTCTGGCCATAACTCGTACGATATTTAAGCTGTCCCAGCAGTTTGATGAGCTCTGGGTGCAAGCCGTGAATGCCTACCTCATATACGGCGTGTTCGCCTTCTTCCTGGATGATGGCCTCGACTTCTTGTTGGGCTTTCTTGACCACTTTTTCAATGCGCGCAGGATGGATGCGTCCGTCAACAATGAGTTTATTCAGAGCGACGCGCGCGATCTCGCGTCGCACCGGGTCAAAGCTCGACAAGGTAACTGCTTCCGGCGTGTCATCTATTAGCAAATCCACGCCCGTAGCGTTCTCAATCGTATGGATATTGCGCCCACCACGGCCAATAATGCGCCCTTTCATTTCGTCACTGGGCAGTGGCACAGTGGACACAGTCGTCTCCGTAACCTGATCCGATGCTACCCGCTGAATCGCCAACGTGATGATCTCGCGCGCTTTATGCTCGCCTTCCTCACGAGCCTGCTCTTCGACCTCTCTAATGACTCGGGCCATATCCTGACGTGCTTCATTCTCAACCTTGCGCAGAAGGAGCTCCTTGGCCTCTTCAAGGGTTAAATTAGAGATGTGTTGTAACTCTTCAAGCTCTTTCCGGCGTAATTGTTCCAGCTCATTCCTCTGGAATTCGAACTGTTTCTCCTTGGCGTCCAGTTTTCGTGCGCGTTCTTCCAAAGAATCTATTCGGCGATCGAAGCTTGCTCGTCTCTGCTGCATACGGCGTTCCTGTCTTTCCAGTTCGGAACGCCTCCTCTTTATCTCGCGTTCTACCTCGTCTCTGATCTTGAGCGCTGCTGCCTTAGCTTCAAGTTCAGCCTCCTGAAGGCGGGTTTTGGCTTGCGTCAGTAGGCTTTCCGCGTCTTCGCGCATCGCTCGGATCTTGGCCTGCGCCGTATATTGTCTGACCAGATACCCCAGGGCAAATGCCAACAAGCCTATTGTCAGACTTGCCATTATGTTCATAAGTGCGGAGTTCATCTGCGTTTACTTCCTTCCACGACTTGATATAGTTAACAGGCCCATGTGTCTGAAATGGTGCTTCCAATGACACAGATGGGTCTGAGACAGAAGGAGATCAGAACAGCTCCTCCTCTGTGGAGACCTGCGATTCCCGCCACAGACGGTCCACAGTCTCCTTTACAACGTCGTAGCCAAAGCCACGGCGTTGCAAGAATCCGCCTAAGCGACGGCGGAACACTTGATAGCCCAAATAGGTGAGCCGTCTTGCCCGCTCCCGTGCAGCACGATAAGCGCTCTCTGCTTCATCAATGTTTTCTGTCACTTCATCAATTGCTGCCTCTGGCACGCCCTTACGTCGCAGTTCAAAACGCAATGAGCGCAGCCCACGCGGCCGAAAAAGCTCGCGGTTTTCTACCCAGTACCGTGCAAAGGCATCGTCGTCAAGTAGTCCTGCTTCCACCAGCCGGCCCATGACGGCCTGCACAGTAGTGGCTGACACTTTCCGACGCTCAAGATAAGCTTCAAGCTCGGCACAACTCCGGGGGCGATAGCGCAGAAAATCTAGCGCCCGGTCATAAGCGACCTCCACGCAATCGCGCCCTTGCAGCTCGTCTATCTCCTCTAACGAGAGCGTCTGCCCCACCTTCAGGGAAGCGGCGATGGGCGCTTGTAGCCCAAATGCATACTCACCATCCAGGTAGACATTTACCCGGCGGCGATTCTTCTTTTGTTGTTTGAGCGCGGTAATCTTTTGTAGCATCAATGTGCACCAGATGCGTCTATTAAGCAAAAGCTGTGGCCTGACGACCACAGCTTTACAACTCGGCTTGGCTGGTTCTGTGCCCTGGAGCTTCTACCCTGCTCTATCCAGAAAGGGCAACTTGGCTTCCCCTGTAACCTTATTAATTGGTGAACAAATTTCTACTAATTTGGACTGGCACCCAATGAGCGCATGTCCCACGATCTCCATACGCTCATCCCTGGTACGTGATAGCTCCAGTCGTTCGAACTACTCTGTTGCCTCGGACTGATACCAGGGAATGCATAGCTTGCTCTGCACTTGTTGTATGCCAATTAGTCACGCCCATCCAAGTAATTATTCCTAAAATAGGGTCACAAGGGGAAACCTGGCCCTGCTTAAGACATGCCGAGTTCTTGACTCACCGCTGTGGTCAAAAATAATACATTAGCTGGCTTTGCTATGTGTCGTGCCTAAGCTATCCAAGCCGCCACATTGCACCTACTGCTGCTCGTCATTTCCGTAGGTGTCTTCCTTCTCCTCCACGTCAGGCTCAATGGCTCCAAATGACTTGGCCGGCAAAGAACTGATATTCTGGCGAATCTTCTGGGCGATCTCTGCAAGGAGTTCGGGGTTTTCTTTCAGGAACGCTTTGGCATTCTCTCGCCCTTGACCCAAGCGGGTCTCACCATACGTGTAGTATGCCCCCTTCTTTTCGACGATGCCCACTTCCACGCCCATATCCAGCACGTCGCTGGTCTTTGAAATCCCCTCGTTGTAAATGATATCGAACTCTGCCGTTTTGAATGGCGGTGCTAGTTTGTTCTTTTTGACAGATACCTTGGTGCGATTGCCAATGACTTCGCCACTCTGCTTGATGGCTTCCATGCGGCGCATGTCTAGTCGCACCGCGGCGTAAAATTTCAGGGCCATGCCTCCGGTCGTGGTCTCTGGGTTCCCAAACAAGACCCCGATTTTCTGACGCAATTGATTGGTAAAGATTACCGCCGTGTTAGAGCGCTTGATTGCCCCCACTAGCTTGCGCAAAGCTTGCGACATAAGGCGTGCCTGCAGACCAACATGGACGTCGCCCATCTCTCCTTCGATCTCTGCTCGCGGTACCAGGGCTGCTACAGAGTCAATGACGATTACATCAACTGCCCCGCTCCGTACCAAAGCTTCAGCAATCTCAAGCGCCTGCTCCCCAGTATCGGGTTGGGAGATATAAAGGTTGTCCACATCTACGCCGCATTTTGCCGCGTACGTTGGATCAAAGGCGTGTTCTACATCTATGAAAGCAGCTACACCGCCTGTGCGCTGCGCCTCAGCGATAACATGTTGCGCCAGAGTGGTCTTCCCGGATGCTTCAGGGCCAAAGATTTCTGTAATGCGTCCCCGAGGTACACCACCGATACCCAGGGCAGCATCCAGCGCCAACGATCCTGTAGAGATCGCCTGCACATTGTACTGAGAAGAATCCCCCAGCTTCATGATCGAGCCTTCGCCGTACCGCTTCTTCAGTTGAGATACAGCGATGTCGAGAGCTCTTACCTTACCACTATCGTCTATCATATCACCATTGGCTCCTTTCACCCATCCAGGGCTTATATCTATTTTACATCAAGATTGTTATAAATGCAACTTCTCGGGCTGTTCTTCTGCCTCACAGTGCTCCTGCCTCCACCCTCTCTCCAGCCCCAGTGCGTCGAATGCGGCCAGAGCGTCGAGATATTCCTCGTCAGTTATCTTGCGGCCCAGGACCGGGTCACCCACAGCTTGGTGGGCAGGAAAATATTGCGCCATCAGACTGATATAGATGAATGGCGAAAGTTCGCGGGCAATCCAGGCCAGTACCTGCCATGTGCCGGCCAGTTTCGCTGGCAGAACCATGTGGCGGATGATCAAGCCACGCACCGCCAGCCCGTGCTCATCAAGCAAGAGCTCTTCGCCAACCTGGCGATACATCTCCCGTAGCGCAGCACGGTTGACCTCCACGTACCCACTAAACCCAGACAAGCGACGCGCTATGCCATTGTCTGCATACTTGGCATCCGGCAGATAAATGTCCACTACGCCATCGAGCAATTGCAGTGTTTCTATCGTCTCGTAGCCGCTGGAGTTATAGACCAGCGGCAGGTGCAGACCTTGTTCGATAGCCATGGGCAGTGCGGTGAGGATTTGTGGCACAAAATGCGTAGGCGTAACCAGATTGATATTGTGGCATCCACGAGCCTGGAGTTCGAGCATCATCTCAGCCAGCCGTTCTATGGTGACTTGTTGCCCCACACCCAGTTGGCTAATGGGGTAATTCTGGCAGAACAGACAGCGCGCCGTGCAGTGGGTAAAAAAGACCGTACCTGACCCATTCGTTCCGCTAATGGGCGGTTCCTCCCATGGATGTGCAGTCCAACTGGCAATCACTGGTTCAGCCCCAGCCTGGCAGTAGCCCTTCTCGCCTGCCAAGCGGTTGACGCCGCAAGCACGTGGACACAGGGCACAATGGTTCAGCATCTCGTGCGCGTGCTCGATGCGTCGCTGCAATTCACCACTCGCATGAAGCCGCAGGTAACTCGGTGCCGCCACTGCTGTAGTCGTATTAGTGAGCTGCCAGGTGCTCATGATGGCCTACGTTCTCATTTCCTTTTAGCAGGCATAGCTGCCCTGCGCACGCGCTCCCATTCGGGCAGGCTTTCATCCTCCAGGCCACGGCGCAGTTCAAAGATTTGGTCGCGCAGCAGTGCTGCCTTCTCGAACTCTAATTGTACAGCAGCGGCTTTCATCTGTTTTTCCAGTTCATTGATCAGTCTGAAAAGTTCGTTCCTGGGGATATCCCGGGTCACGACGTATTCAGCCGGCTGTTCGGCAGCGACTCGCACGCGGTCGGTCAGATCACGGATTTCCTTGATGATGCTCGTCGGGATGATGCCATGTTCTTCGTTGTACTTGATCTGAATCAGACGTCGGCGGTTGGTCTCGTCTGTGGCCTGTTGCATAGACTCGGTAATGTCATCAGCGTACATGATGACCTGCCCATGCACGTGACGCGCAGCACGGCCAATGGTTTGGATGAGCGAGTTTTTGCTGCGCAGGAAACCCTCTTTGTCGGCGTCGAGAATAGCGACCAGCGAAACCTCAGGCAAGTCCAATCCCTCACGCAACAGGTTGATGCCTACTACCACATCGTACACACCCATGCGCAGATCGCGCAGGATTTCTACGCGCTCAATAGTCTGTATCTCTGAATGTAGATAGTGCACTTTGACGCCCATCTCGAGCAGATAGTCCGCCAGGTCTTCGGCCATGCGCTTGGTGAGGGTGGTTACAAGTACACGTTCACCCTGCTGCACGCGCTTGCTGATTTCGGCCAACAAATTGTCAATCTGACCCTTGGTAGGCCTGACGATGATCTGGGGATCAACCAGCCCTGTGGGGCGGATAATCTGCTCCACCACTTGCTGCGAATGTTGTAATTCGTATGGGCCTGGTGTAGCTGAAGTGTAGATGACTTGATTGATGTGCTTCTCGAATTCTTCGAAGCGGAGGGGCCTGTTGTCCAGTGCCGAAGGCAGGCGAAAGCCGTACTCCACCAGCACTTCCTTGCGTGCCCGATCGCCATTATACATGCCATGTACCTGTGGCAAGGTGATGTGTGACTCGTCCACAAACAGCAAAAAGTCTTCGGGGAAATAGTCCAATAGCGTCCAAGGCTGCTGGCCTGGAGCACGGCCTGAGAGGTGTCGCGAATAGTTCTCGATGCCCGAGCAGTAACCAACTTCATGCATCATTTCGATGTCATAACGTGTGCGCTGCTCTAGACGCTGCGCTTCCAGCAACTTGCCTTGTTGACGCAAGACAGCCAGGCGCTCTTCGAGTTCAGCCTCGATGGTTTTAAAAGCGACCTCAAGCCGCTCTCTGTTGGTGATAAAATGCTTGGCTGGGAAGATTTGCACAAAGTCATGTTCCAGCAGGATTTCGCCGGTCAGAGGATCAATCTCGGTGATGCGTTCTACCGTGTCTCCCCAGTACTCCACGCGCAAAGCGGTTTCCCGGTAAGCTGGAAAGATGTCTACGGTATCGCCACGCACTCGGAAGCGTCCTCTGCTGAAATCCGTATCGTTGCGCTGGTAAAAGATCTCCGTGAGATGGCGCAACAACCGTTCACGGCGTCGCGTCTCTCCACGCCTGAGTTGCACCACATCCTGGCCATACTCATCTGGTGAGCCGATATTGTAAATGCAGGATACGCTGGCAACAATGATCACATCGCGGCGTGTGAGCAGGGAGGAGGTCGCGGCCAGGCGCAGTTTATCAATTTCGTCGTTAATATCAGCGTCTTTCTCGATATAAGTGTCTGTTTGCGGAAGGTAGGCCTCAGGCTGGTAATAGTCGTAGTAACTGACGAAGTACTCTACCGCATTGTGTGGGAAGAACTCACGGAACTCACTGTAAAGCTGCGCTGCCAGCGTCTTGTTGTGAGATAGCACCAAGGTAGGGCGTTGCACCTGAGCGACGATGTTCGCCATAACATAAGTCTTGCCAGAGCCTGTAACGCCCAGCAATGTCTGATGTCTATATCCACTCCTGAGCCCTTCAACTAGCTTGGCAATCGCTTGTGGCTGGTCGCCTGTAGGCTTCAAATCCGACACAAGTTGAAATTCTGGCACTTTTCACCCCGATAACGGCCAGGTTTGTTCCCCGTCCATTACACTCACTATTATACTGTATTTGCTTCCAGGCGTCTAGGTTGCTTTGGCACTAGAACTGACATTGACTTTGTGGCAATGATAGAGTATACTGGCCCCCGATTCGGCATTTTCAACCCGACCTACATTTCGGAAACAGTGAGAGGAGCAGATGAAGAAACGAGACTTGATGTTTTCGCTGGGGGCATGGCGCGTTCTGCTGGCATTGTTGACCCTGGTGATGGCTCTGCTCATGGCCGGATGTAGTGCCCCTGAGCCCACTCCCACGTCTCAACCGACGCCTACACCCACGCCACAGCCCATTGATCTGGTGGTCTTGCATACGAACGATGTAATCGGCTATACCGAACCTTGTGGCTGACAACCGCCCAAAGGAGGACTGGCTCGGCGAGCCAGTGTCATCAAAGCGACGCGCGATCAATCCGCCAATGTGTTGCTCTTGGATGCGGGAAATGCGCTCTGGAGCAAGCAACCGCTGACCGCGAAAACCAAGGGCAAGGCCATGATTGAGGCTATGAACCTCATGGGGTACGACGCTATGGCCATCGGTGATCTGGATCTGGAGTTGGGGCCAGAGGTTCTCCGCCAGCGCATCGCGGAAGCCAAATTCCCCATCCTGTCAGCTAACGTGACACTAGCCAGCAGTAAGGAACTTCTGGCACAGCCTTACACACTGCTGGAAGTAGGCGGTCGCAAAGTAGGCATTATCGGGCTAACTTGGGACTTTGGCGGAGCGGTACCGAGTACAATCCAAGGGCAGTTTACTGTGCTGAAGGCAGACGATGTATTGGCCAAATACGTGGCTGAGTTGGAGAAACAGACGGACATCATCATTGTCCTGTCCACCATGGGTTACGACGAAGATAGACGCCTTTCCTCGCTGGTGCCGGGCCTGGATCTGATGGTAGGTGGCCGCTCGCGACTGCCTTCTCCCGAAGGCTGGCGCAACGATAAGACCGGCACAATCGTTGTCCAAGCCGGCTCTCAGGGTGAGTGGATCGGGCGTCGCCAGTTACACCTGGATAGTGCAGGCGTGGTCACGAGCCACTCGGATGAATTGCTTTTCCTGACCGATGAGTATACCGACGATCCTGAGATGCGCACGTTTCTGGACAACTATAAGGTGGAGTAGCCACTTGTTGACCTGATCTGCATTATGCTTGGGTCTGAATTTGCCGCTGATGCCGAGGTTCAGAAGTTGCTGGACAGTTACCGGGCGCGGTGAGGTGACGAGAATTGGCCGAAAACGGCTGATGGCGAGATTACTCATCAGCCGTTTTTGTTAGGCTGGTAATATGCTCCTGACCAGATGTCACGTCCTTTGTAGGTACACTGACATGCCATGCCAATCGCAGATGGCAGTTTTGCAATTGACAGGCATTGGCAGCTAGGCTATAATGCCAGCGTAAGTAGCAACGCTTTCGTTACTTCTCTATGCCAAAGGGGAGGACATGAAATTTTTCGTCACTGGCGGCGCTGGTTTCCTCGGCGCGGCTTTGGTTAATCGGCTCGTTGAGCAAGGGCATCGCGTGCGTGTGCTGGATGACTTGAGCGCAGGGGACCAGAGTCGCCTGGATTCACGGGCAATCTTCACCCGCGGGGACACACGGGACATCCCCAAGCTGTGGACTCTACTGAAGGGCGTGGACTGTGTCTACCACTTAGCCGCGCGGGTCTCGGTGCCGGAGTCCATTCTCTACCCGGTGGAATACAATGAAGTCAACGTAGGCGGCACGGTAAGCCTGATGACCGCTGTGCGTGATGCACGGGTGAAACGGGTCGTGTTCACTTCCTCGGGAGCTGCGTATGGCGAGCAGCCGGAACAGCCGGTGCACGAGACGGCTCGTTTGAAACCAGAGAGCCCCTATGCGGTGAGCAAGATGGCTGCCGAAGGCTACGTCCTGGCACTGGGCGCACTATGGGGCATTGAAACCGTCATCCTGCGCATCTTCAATGCCTATGGGCCAGGGCAGAGTATCCCGCCCACCCATGCGCCGGTGATTCCCAAGTTCCTGAAGCAGATCCTGGGTGGAGGCTCGCTGGTTATCTATGGCAATGGCAAACAGAGCCGGGATTTCGTTTACATCAGTGACGTGGTGGATGCCCTGGTAGCGGCAGCGAAAGCCAGCAGCGTAAACCGTGCCGTGATCAACGTCGGCAGCGGACAGGAAGTGACCATCAATGCCGTGGTGGAAACCATTGAGCGGGTGACGGGGCGCACCGCCCACCGCCTGTACAACGAAACGGAAAGTGGTGGCGTCAGCCGCTTGGTAGCTGACGTCGCACTGGCACGTGAGAAGCTGCATTTCCGCCCCAAGGCGGACCTGGAAACGGGCCTGCGGCGCATCCTGGCTGAGGACGCGCAATTCCGCCACAGTTCGAAGAAATAACGAACCACGAAAACACGGAATTCATGAGATTTTCTCCCCGTGTCCTCTCAGCGCCTCTGCAGTTCTGTTTCTCTGCGCAGGCATTCGTGAGTATAATATAACTGCGCCCCTGTAGCTCAGTGGACAGAGCAACTGCCTTCTAAGCAGTGGGTCGGGCGTTCGAATCGCCCCAGGGGTGCTAGAAGAAACGTCTCGCAGGCTCGACCATCATTTTTCCCAGGGGGAAGACCCGCTTAGCCCACCCACGAAAAGGGATGCCTTGGTGAATGGCATTAACGGGAGGTTGACTTCGGCATCTCGTTGTTATCTCCCTCTGTGAAGCAGTGGGCAAGTCCCAGGCGCAATGGTTGGCGTCCATCTCCTCCAGGGTAAGGATTATGATGACAGCTTTCGAGCAAAAGATGTAGTTACCACTGACTGCCATTACATGCCCTCCAAGCAGTCGGTCGGACGTTTGAATCGCCTCAGGGGTGCTCGAACAGTTGCCAGTTGGCAGTCGAGCGAGCTATAACCACAGTGGCTCTTACCTCTGGTAGCAAGAGACCGGGCAGCGGACATCATCATTAATAGGCCCTGGCAGCGCAACCCGTCCGCTGCGAGCCAAGGGACAGGCTCTACTTCCTGTCCTGCTTCATCAAGGTGAAAGTAGAAGGTATCAGCGAGTTTCACACCGTGACAAAGAAACTTGGAGGGCCTATGAACAAGATATTGCGTTGCGCCATGCTTGTGCTGGTGGGACTGCTGCTCCTGGTCATCAGCAGTCTTGGGGACAGAGCCCGATCGGTTGGGATCGGGTTGGAGTTGGTTTGCCGTGTGGTTACGCGCCACCCTGCCCAGGCAGTGGCAGTGGAGGTAAGTAAACGACGCATTTACGTCGCGGGGGGCGATAGCCTAACCGAGTTTGCTGAGTTACCTCCCAGGCGTCCAGTACCCACAGCGCACGGTACAATCAGGTTACCAGTGCCGCCCGTAGCTATCCAGGCCAAGGGAACTTATGTTTACGTAGCCGGAGCAGATGGAGTCTACCTGGTTGATGTGAGCCTACGCCGTATTATCCGTTCTTACAGTGGCCTCGATGTTGGGG
>Ga0172366_10001567_pt1 | contig 17781 bp, 39 predicted proteins | sample LakKivSesite69cm_FD_114533 | JGI IMG/M metagenome (GOLD analysis project Ga0172366, IMG submission 114533) | Sediment microbial communities from Lake Kivu, Rwanda - Sediment site 69cm | ecosystem: Environmental > Aquatic > Freshwater > Lake > Sediment | place: Rwanda: Western Province, Lake... | reverse complement strand
TATACCTTGTAGGGCAGGAACTTCCCAAATATACGCTTGTGGAGACTAAACCTCTACTCGGCAACGAGCAAGTTATGGTCGGAGAAACAAGAAGCACCCTTCGATAGATGGGTGTAGTTCACACTATGTATCCCCACCGACTTTACCTGCGATGGATTCAAATATATAACCCAAAGCAGTCCCTATCGCCATGAGAATTATCAGAATCATTAGTGGGCTTCCTATTGAATTCAGTATGTTGCCTGTCCCCGAACCAACTTGATGTAATATATAATCAAACCATCCAGTAGAACCTGCTGGTTGTTCGACAACTTCGACATTTATATTTACATCATCAGCGATGACCATAGGCAAGACTAACAAAGAAATCAAGATTGCACTTATTTTTTTGTTCATTTATACCAACTCGTATGTATATGTTAAAATGGATGTATATAATGAAGCATATTGATAGGCAGGTATGCTCAACCAATAACTATAAAAATTTCCTGTAACACTGTTTGGAATATTATTTTTTAAAACTACATCTGTTTCTAATATAGGGATTGAATTTGATAAAGATATATTATCAACAGACTCATTCATATCAACTCTTAAATTTGATATTCCAAAATAGTTCAATTCTTTAATTCTATAAGTTATGTTTAAATATGGTCTCCTAAACAACTGTAGACTACTTGAATAAAATTCTGAAACATGATTAGGTGGTGTTGGACTTGTATAATTAAAGACAAATGAAGTATTGCCACTTGAATCTGGTAAATCTATCTCTATCTGATTTCTAACATCCCAACAAATATGAGTTTGTTCTAATCCTGTTGTGTTCTTCCTATCCATCCATGTTGTATTATATTGTGGGTTTTCATTCCATGTTAATGAACTCCAAGTCTTATTATTGAAACCAAAAACACCAACATACCCTTCTTGAATTAATGGGTAAGCACCATCTTGTTCAAGCATATAACATAAATCTGCCTTATCAAAAACTATATCTACTGTAGTATTTGGTTTTGGAATTGAAGAAATATCCCATTTTGTAAATCCTCTTTTTTGACCAACTGTGGAAGTGTCGGTGGTAACATAACTCGATTGCCAAGAATCAGGGTCATCTTGCACTATAGTTCCATCTGCCTTACAATAAGTGGAAGCATCCATGTTAATATTAATAGGTGAACCTAATATACCATCACTAAAATTTGAACCCCTTACAGATATTTTATAAGGGTCAGAAGCAGAAACAGTAACGTTATATTTTCCACTTATAGTATTGTTGATTGAACCCTGACTTAATAATCCAAATGAGACACTTGAATAATTAAAAGTGATTTCTATGTATGTAGTAACTTGTTGAGCAATTATTTCATGACCACTTGATAGTGAAATTTTAAAAGTTGGCAATGCACCATTTAAATCAGAGTCTAAGAGATAAATTTCTGATGTGTTGTCATAAATTTTATATTTAGAGTTTGGGTTCAAACCACCTAAAGTATAATAAAAGTTACCAGTCCCATCGTCAAACCATCTAACGTATGATGAATTTGTCTCATATAACCTTCTGTTAAATGTCTGGGCAGTGTCGACTGTTGTGTTTAACCAATTATCATAACTCTTATAATAGAATTTAGAACTGTTGTTATCACCATCCATAGTTACACTCCTAAATGGTTCATCAGTCAAGTTAGTGTTCCAGAAATAACCATTGTTGTTTTCAGTTCCTAACCTATAAATATTAACATGACCACCCCTTATTATCTCATAATTACCACCCAACCTGAAAGTTCCTTTTATAGTGTTGTTCTCGAATATGTTATAAAGGTTATCATGGTTAGTCAAATCCCATACATACCAGTTGTTTATGGTGTTGTTTAAATAATACACACGACCCCTGCCCATATAAAGAGGATAATATCCATCAGTCGTAACAGTCAGGTTGTTGTTTACGAAAGTGTTGTTATCACCCCAAGAATCTCCCCTAAAACCAAAATATTTTGTGTTGAATTGATTATCGTAGATGTAATTGTTGTAATGATAACCACCATCAAAATAAAACCCAATAAAAGTTTCGTTGAAGAATGTGTTATTCCATACAGTAGAGTTATCAACCTCAGTAGAGTTCCATCTTATACCGTTCAAACTACTGAATAAATTGTTGTATATATCAAGACCATAAATCGGGGGGTCATTTCTATAAGAAATCCCTGTCCACCAATCCATCAGATGACAATTCTTTATTGTCGTGGTGTTTGCTCTCAACCTTATACCTTCGTTAGCCTGATAACTCGTGCTTACTATTGAGTTTCCTTGACAGTCTAACGTAATGTTATTAGCCGTGACAGAAAAACAGTCACTAGAATTAGAAATACTCTGGTTCAAACAATACCTCGTGTTCGCAGAACTCAAAGTCTGACATGAATCTATGTAAACATCACAACTGTGAACAGAACCCATAGAAAATAAAATAAATAAAAATAAACCCAAAACTAAATAATTCTTTTTCATGTTTTCACTTCTTTTTTATCCACTTATTGGTTTACGTATGTCCATGTAATAGTGGTTGTATAACTTGTCGTATATTGATATGCAGGGACATCAAGCAGATAACCATGATAGTTCATGATACCTGTTCCTGTTGTTGAATAAGAATCAACAACTGCTGGTGAACCTGTAACTGCTGTTGCTGGGACTAAACTACCTGCATCAGCATTTGTATCGACAGTCAGGTTGCCAACTCCGAATGAGTTAGAACCACCATCACTGAAATCTGTTCCGTTCACACTGACTTCCCAAGCATAGTTTGTATCTACAGAGACATTATATACTCCTGTGTCATAATCTGGGTCAGGAACTTTGTTGTTTGTTCCCTGTGTTACTGAACCGAATGCCACTGTGTTGTAGTTGAATGTTACTGATATTGCTTTGTCTACATCTCCTGTTACTGTAACATCATCTGCTAATGCTAAAGGAGTCAAAGAAACCAATAGGGCAAATAATATTGCTATTGTTTTTTTCATTTTTTTTCACCTAATCAATACTATATTTAGAACTTACAAATATTTAAATATTTTCATTTTTTTTGAATGTATTCCCATTCGGTCTCTTTCTCTTCTGGTTTGACTCTTCCCTTGACAGCCTTAACGAGTGGGTCTCTTTCTATGTCGAAGAAAGCGACTAACTTGCCTTTTAAAGAATTATCTTTCTGTTCTGTTGTGTGCATCTATACACCTAACATTGGTATTTTTCCCCAATATTTCTGCTCTGCGAGAAATCCGACTGGTGATTCAATTGCCCCACGAAGTGTCCTTCTCTTCTCTAACCCTTTTAATAGTTTTCTTTCCCTTATTTCCATTTTTGAAGCAGGAACTAAAAGTAATTTATAATCTTTATACACTGGCTTTAAGGCAATATTCCATTTCGCTTGTTTCAAATCTTTTTCGGCATCTTCCTTGAACTTTCTTTGTTGAACTACTGGAAGCCATTCATTACTAACTCTTGACTTACCAAATACTTGCCATGCCATAGGAATAGTCTTAGTCCTGTAATAAAATTCCAAATCTACTTCTTCTGGTTTTTTGCGATTGAATTTATGAACCATTTATTTCACTTTCTTTATTTGAGGCAAGTCATTCAAGAGGACAAACCCCTTTGGTGTAGCCTCTATGACAACAAACTTATCATTAATCATGTATTTTTTGCCATCTCTGGTGAAAAGTGAAAATACGTCTCCCCTTTTCACTACCCACTCTTTGTGCAATTATTTCAACCTCTCGGATATTCTATAAACAAGTTTTCTCTTCTCCACTCTCGGAAGTAATTTTAATGGAACTGCATTTTTTTCTTCAACTGTGAACGACTGCTTCTCGGTGTTGACATTAAGCAGATTCCTGTCGACAGATTTCACTTCAGCAGGAACATAACCCCCAAAAAAGTCTACATAAACCCCAACTTTATCCCCTTTCTGAAATTGGTGAACCAACCAATCACCTTATTTTTTCTTCTTTTTTGATTTTTGCTTTTTCTTTACTTTTTTGTCTCCCACTTTCTTTCCAACTCCTTTCATAACACCTGTGGTCATGTCAGCAACCCCAAACATCACAGGCAATGTAGCAACTGGAGTCATACCACTAAACAAGCCACCGACTCCACCCCCTACATCAGACATTTGTTCTGTGAATGAATGAACCATTTTATTTCACCTTTTTTAATTCCAAAGCATAATAAATTCATTTAAAGATAATAATGCTTCTTTTTTATTTATTGTCACATCACTACTGGTTGGTCTGTTATTATGATAAACCATAATTTTATAAATATTTTTTCCTTTCTTGAATTTAATCCTCATTCCATTTTTTAAATACTCCCTATCTTCTTTTTTTCCCACTATCTCCCAACCTAATCCACTTGCATACTCGTCTATAACATTTAATGATAATTCTTTTTTTGTTGTCCCTCTTTTATGAGCCATTACGCCAACACCAATTGTTCTTTTTCTTTCACTTCAGTCTTGGTCTCTGGCTCTGGAATCACTGCTGTTGCAACACCAACCTCTGGATGACCTGTAACTGTCCCAACAACACCTACAACTTTCTTACCAAGACTAACCATCCTTTCTTTTAATGTTGGTTTTTTTTCTTCGACCACTGGAACAACCCTTCTTTCGACTTGTGGTCTCTTAGCCTTTTCAATCTCTTTCTTCATTAATTCTACTTCTGTCTTTGCCCTCTCTATTTCGAGTTGCCTCATCTGTTCCAAATGCAACTGCTCTTCTTCTCTCTGCCTTTCTTCTTCCTCTGCTTCCTGAAGTTGTTCAATCCTTTCTTCTGCTTCTTTTTGCAGTTTATCTGATTCTTCATAAGATTTATCTAACATTCTATCCATCTTGTCTACTTCTTTAGCGTAAGTATCAAGCCAATCACCAGTAGAAGTGGAATACTTGTGAATTCCCATCTTAGAAGGAGACCTAATCTGCGTCAAATCGGAATTAATCATTTTTTCTGAAGATTTGTGAACCATTATCACCACACCCTATATTGCATAGTTTCTCCTGCAAGTATGAACGCCTGTTCCTTGTTGGGAACAATATCAGCATCCCAAACAATATTATTTTTGGAGACTACAACCTTAAAACCACTCTGAACTTTCAGGATGTCCACTTTTTGCTGTCCTCTGATATAAGTCCTGAAAAACTTTGTTGGTCTTATTTCCCATCCATTTATTCTTGCAACTGTATCAAGCATTTCGACAGTCTGTTTTTTTCTGAAAAGATGAACCATATTTCTCAAATATATTTAGGAATACAAATATTTAAATTTTTTCAAAAATTTAATCTAAACTCTTCTGCTGACACTATAAAAAAACACCCCAACCATTACTGCCATGCTCAACAGAATCAGCAGGACTGCGAGTGGCTTACCCATGCTCAGGAACAAATATCCTGTCCCCTGCCCGATTTCTGTAAGTGAACGATAGGTTTTTCTCTCAACCAACACGTTGTTGTCACATCTATAGAATTCATCTGGCACTCCACAGTCGTTGCAACAGTTATAGTATGTCTCGTTGTAATCAAAGACACATATAGGACTGCCCACCTGACATTTATATGATGTTGAGCAGTTGGCATCACTACATACTGCAACGAAGCAGTCTGTCGTGTTTGTCGTGTTGTAATAATATCCACAGTTTGAAGTATCGTTATACCAGTAAGTCCTTCTCACCCTTGAAGCATTTAGACAATCATTCACCTGTTGTGTGAAGGCATAGATTAATACAGGATAGGTATAGTTGACTACCGAATAACCACAACTCTTCGTATCGTTGTAAACATAGGTTGTTTCATTATTTGAAGAATTAAAACAGTTGATAAATTGGTTTGTTAATAAATAAGGTAATGAAGGATAAGTTGTGATGTTAAACGAATAATTGCCCTCGTCACAAATCTGATTGTCATACCACACAACATCATTCCTATAATTTATTGAATTCACACAATAATCGTAACTTGATGAAGTCCAGTTTGAAATGCAGGTATAATAATATCCATAAGTATTTTTGCTTATATATTCAGCATCACCTTGTAATAAATTAACAGACCCATTAAAACTTTCAAAATTCATATTATAAGTATGATATGTCAAGTCTATATTAACAAAAGGTGAATAATCTGGTATCCAATTAGTGCCATTAAAATAATGTGGAGAAATAGCCCCACTTTTACTTAAAATCAAATAATCCCTATCACCTATTCTCACATAACTTGGAATACAATGATTATTAGCAGTCGCAGTCCAATTTATCGTGCTTGGATAATATACTTGATGATAATTTTCCTTAGTATCCCAATAAGTTCCATTCCATTCCTTTATTAAAAATCCAGATTTAACATGAGTATAATCATAATAACCTAAAAAGAATCTTATCTTATCTGTATAATTCCAATAATAAAATTTAGGATAATAATATCTCATGACACCCCAGCCCCCAATCACAGTCATGTTATCATTAAGTCCATTTTCGAGTGTTCCATTCCTATCCCAAGAAGTGCCATTCCAAGTGTAAGCCTTTATAATATTTTGGTCTGAACTTGAATTAGGTGAACCAACCATGCTCGATGGGGCTATTAACAGAAGATTAGAATTTCCATCAAAATTAAAAATTGTTGTCCTTCCAGTATCAGAATCTATTTCACAAAGTATTCCACTCTTTAATGTATTATTTAACACCCAAGAAGTGCTATTCCAAGTGTAAGCCCTCATACATTCACCATATTCGTCAGTTGTTCCTAACATTATATTTAAATGATTGTCCATGTTCCAAACAGCAGGATAAGATACTGAAATTACTGGAAGTGAAGTATTATAAGTATTATTTTGAACAAAAACACCCCAAGCAAATACCCCACTAACTAAAAATAATGAGAATATTAAACCCATCAATATTTTTTTCATAAAACTTCCCTTTCCCCAACTAATGGTTTGTCTTTGCTATCAAACCCACCAAGTGAGTCAGTAAACTCTTTCATTGTATCATCATAATCAGTCATTATATCAGATTCTTTGACTTCTTTTGTTGGAACTCCCTCAGGCAATGCTTGTTTAATGTCAGATGTGGGTTGTGCTATTATAAGTATCGCTTTCACATCTACATCTTTGAGTTGCATTTTATGAACCATTTTACTTACCTTTAATCTTCTTCATTAATTTGACATCAGATTGATATTCTTCTTTTGCTTTCTTGGACAACTTCAGCCAAGTCTGGCTATCTTCCTTGAGATGCTTCAACACTCTTTTTTGACATGATGTTAAATGAACCATATTAATCTTTCTCCCTGTATTTAAATTCTTTCATAATTTTCTTTAGCATAGGTTTGATTTCTTTTTTATTTTTAACAAAAGTTGAAGATAATGGCTGTCTCGTTTCATCAACTCCTTTTACACCCCAATCAAACCAATACATACCACTATCTTTATGAACGAGAATAAATCTATTTAAATTTTTATATTCGATACTATCTTTTTTCTCCTTTAAAATTTTCCATTCTTGAGGAAGTTCTGATTTTTTTAATTTCACTAAGTGAACCATTTTTACCACATCAACTTCTCATATCTTACATATTCCTCTTCTTTCAGAGGCTCAGTATAAACTTTAACTGGCTGTGCTGGTCTTTTTACAGGAACTTCTCTTCTTGTTGCTTGACCATAGACAACATAATCCCCCTCTTCTGTGGGTTCTATGAAAACCTGAATGGGTTGTTTCGGAATTTTGTGCTTACCAAACTTGCTTTTAACTTGTTGCAAGAATCTTCCCAATTGTTTTCCAGTTTTTTTAGCACCCCTGACTGCCTTGTTCACAGTGGTGTAAGTTCCCAACGCAAACTTCTTTCCACTCTCTGCCATCTTCTTAAAATCTTCTGCCTGTTGCTCGTAACCTTTTCTTTGCCTTTCTAACCATTCTTCTTCTGACTCTTCCTCTGGTATGTCTTCAGGGGATGGAAAGAATGGCATCACTTCTTCTTTTTTCACTTTATGCTTTCCCCTTGATTTTTTCCCTTTTATTTTTTTAACTGGTTCTTCATATTCTTCTTCAGGTAATTGTGGTTCAGGATAAAGTGTTTGCATTTTTCTTTCATAGGCTTCAAATAAATCAGGTTCTTTTCTATGAACTTTATGTTTTCCTTTTCTTTTTGGAATACTAATCACCAGATTTAACAGCCCATTTTTTTCCAGACTTAATCCACTCGTTCAATGGATTAGCGTATGGATTTTTATCAAATTTTGATTGTTTTTTCTTATGCATATTTTCACCTATTTTTTTAATGATTTAATTGTCTTAAACCCCTTCTCGCTTGGCACGAATCCAGACCCCAAGACTGAAAACTCTCCTGTCACTGGGTCTTTGATTACATATCTAAACGCTTCGTATTCGATTGCTGGTAATTGCTGGATGAATTTTAAATTCATTCTTTGTTGAGTAGTTAAATCTCGCAACATCTCTTTTTCTTTTTTAATTATATGAGGCATGACACCTCACTTCATGTATTGTTTTAGTGCTGGATATTTTTTTACTAATCCTAACTTCAGTCTCATCGGGGTTTTGGGACTTGCGACAGAACCTGCCATCGCTTTCATGGAAATTTTGTGTGCCATTTTATAATAACACCTCTGATTCTTTGACTTTAGCGAGTCTTGGTTGTGCTACTGGTGTATATTTCTTTCTCAACATTGCTTTTCCATAACCTTCGAGTTCTCTCACGTCTCCAGCGAATGGATTTCTATCCTTTACTTTATGTCTTCCCATTTTTCTTTTTACCATTATTTATCACCATTATAATTCTTTTTCAATCTCAGCGAGGTCTTTATCCATCTCGGATAAATATCTATCCCCTTCCCCTTCAATAAACTTCACAGTAGACCAATCCGAAGGGTTACTCAAACCGTTTGTGTTTTTCTTTCTGTGCATCTCACTCTACTTCGCTTTCTTGAAGACAATCCTCATCCTTCTCGGTTCTTGTGGATGTTTCTCAACAGTCAAAAACTTGAACCCATCAGGTATTTCGATTGTCCTTAATTTTGTTACTTTATGTTTTACATAACTTTTTGGTCTGTGTCTACCAGTTCTCATCTTTTTTCACCTCGTTATTAACATTATTCAATATCCTCTGGTTTTGTGGGCAGAGGCTTTTCCTCAAGAGGTTGTTGTTCAACAGCCTCTCTTTCTTCCAACTCTTCTGGCGAAGTCGGTAAAAATATTTCTTCGCCTGTAATCTTGATGTCCTTAGTCTCAATCTTGTGAACCATAAACTCACATCTAAATATTTTTCACTTTTTTAGTTTACCCAATTTTAAGTTCTTTCAGGCATTGCCAAAGCCCTTGCTCTCGGAGACATTCCCATCCATTCTTTTCTCGCTGGTGCTGTCATTTTTAATCTTTGTGTTGGGCTCATCTGTTCTACAACCCAATCCCTATCTCTTTCAAACACTCTCCTTGCTTCTGGTTGTGTTCTCTTTCTCAGAACAACTTGTGCTTGAAGCATTCTGAAAACTGTCGGTTCTCCGAATTGTCTCATCGCTTTGCTTAATGCTCTTCTTCTTGCAACTTCAGAAGCACCTGTTGAATATCCAAGTTTCTTTAAAGCACCTTTTCTCGCTATCTTAACCACTTTTTTCCCTCTTCCTACTGCACCAACATCTTTTATCTTGAATTTTGCTGGTGGAACATACGTAGGTGAAACTTTTATCTTGCCCTTTCTGACGTATCCCTTCCTATGGTATCCTCTCCTATGAACTGTTAACATTGGTCTGCTCGGTTTTTTCTTCACTTTGTGTGCCATATTAATCAATAATAATATAGAACTTACAAATATTTAAATATTTTCAAAAAATTGAAAAAAGAGGGTTAATTGTCTTCTTTGTTTTCACCTTCTTCACTTTCCTCTTGCGAAATATCTCCCTGCTCGACTAAACTCTTCTTGAGTTCTTTTATGTCTATTCTTCCTTCATTTACTGCTTTTGCCATCATAAGAAGTTCCTTTATTAATTTAACCAGCAGATAATTTCTGTTTCTGGAGTTCCGAAAGGAACTAAAAATCTGGCTATCTGCATTCTTTCATCGTTGTTCTCTGCACTCTGAAAGTTCTTGTCATTGGCAATCTTGTCAATCATCATCAACCTTTCAACTTCCCTGTCCTTGAGGCTTCTTGTCCTCACTTGCTTAATTTTCTGGTCTTTTTCATATTCATATCTCGCCATAAACTCTTGGCATTCGCCATATTTCGGACAGACATCCTTGATGCATGTGATTATCGTGTCGAACCCTGTCGGAGTCTTAATCGGTTTACCAAACAAACCACAATTAAACAAATGCCCTATTGGAATAATCACTTGACCCATCGGAACTTTGGTTAGTCTGCTTGTCGCTATATTATACATGATACACCTGCATAGAAGATTTTCTGGGTCTTTCCCATAGGTATCTCGGCAAAGTGCTTTCGAGTCCTATATTATCGGATTAGTTTACCCAATCTGTCGACATCCTGCCAACAATTCTGATAGTGAAAATTTTCACTTTGCACTATATTCATGTGGATGGCAGTTATGACTCAAAACCCCATTTTCTAAAATAAAATTATGGTTTTTCTGTGTAGTTATGTCGAATGTTGGTTTGACCCCAATCTCTTCTATTCTTTTTATTACTTCAATTTTCACAAAATTCTTCACCTCTTAAAAATTCTTCAACTTTATTAATTAATTGTTTTTTGTCTTCTAAATCTTCATAATGTAAAAAAAGAGTATCATAACCTTCTTGTTTGAAATATTCTTTCCTCTTTAATTCCTCTCCTTCTGTATGTGTATAATAACCATTGAATTCAATTAACTTATTTTGTTTATTATTAATGAAATCTGGACAAAAATTCTTTTTACCTATGAGTTTTTGATTATTACCAACATATTTTATAGGTAAATCAGATGTCTCAAATATTTCAAGTAATTTCTTCTCTGGTTTTGTTGGTTTCTTCCTCACTTGTTCTAATCTTCTCCTATGAAATTCAGAGTCAGAATTGACTTTTGCAAGTCCTTTAAGTCTTTTCTTTTGAAATTCAGGGTTTTTGTTTAATTTTGATATTTTTTTTCTTGCTCTCTCAATCCATTCTTCTGATTCCCATAAAGGTTTCATCTTTTCTTTAAATTCTTTTGAATTTTTAGTTTTTGTCATGTTTTTTATTCTAATTTCTCTCAATTCTGGATTATTTCTTGCTTTAACAATTCTGTTTATCATTTTTCTTCTATATTTCCAATCATATTTTTGTTTGTTTCTTAATTTTTGTAATCTCTTCTTTTGAAAATTTTTATCTTGAAGATATTCTTTCATTCTTTTCCTTAATTTTTCTTTAAGTTCTTTAACCTTTTTTGGACTATACATTTCTTCGTATGTTTTTCCTTTTCTAAATGAACCTGTCAAACAATCATAATCTTACTACCAATAGTTAGATTTTTAACTCTTTTCTCTTCGATTTTTCCCTGATTTTCGACAAAAAACCTGTGGTCTTCTGTTGCTTCAAATGTTTTTCCACTTTTTGTTGTTACTCTGTAAATTTTCTTCCTTCCAGTAAATGTTTTGAATGCTGTATCTATCTCTACCTTTTTCTTATCAAAATTGAAAGACATTAACTCAAAAGTTCCTTTTGGTAATTCCTTAATTGACAAACAACCTGCTGGGGTTCTGATAATTGTGTTCTCTTCCATACACCATTTCTCCAATAAAATTTACGGAGTGGATTTGTTCTTTCGCACATATTTCAGTATTCAATTTTTTGCTGTATGTCCTCAAGAACACTCATTGACTGGATGTTAAGCAATTACTTAATCATCATTCAGCATAACTACCAGCACCTGTATGTGTTTCTGTGTTGTGAACAACCAAACCATTTTCAAGTATAAAATTATGGTTTTGTTTCATTGATAAGTCCCCGACCTCTTTTTTGCCGACAAACTTAATCATCTTTATTTTATCTACATATAATTTAACCACCTCTCTCACCTTATCCTTCTTTTTAAAAATTTCTTTGTAATGAAAATGTAAAACATAATATCCAAGACTTGTTAAATCTCTATCTCGTTCAAAATCTTTGTCAAAATCATGAAAATACCCATCACATTCGATAATTAATCTAATTTTTGGGATTAAAAAATCAGGAAATCTGGGTATGTTTTTCGCATATATGATTTTATTATGAAAAAAGTCGATGTTTTCTTTTAAGTTCATCTCTAATAATATTTTTTTCATGATTTTTTCAATATTAGTATAATAATTTGGATTTTGATATTTAGAAGGAAATTTTTTCAACTCTTTAATTTTTGTTTTAAATGATTTTTTTCCTCTTTTAATATAATCTTTTTTAGTTCCAGATGGTAACTTGTTTTTATGCCTATAATCATACCAACAGGAAGGACTACAAAATTTGGCTTCATTCCATCTCCCAGCAAATGTATCAAATTTTTTATTACAATTCAAACAATGTTTGACAGGGTTAATTATTCTATTTGGTATATTATTTCTTTTTAAAACTTTTCTGATTGTCCCTTCTGATAGATTCAATGTTCTTTGCATATCAATGAATTTCACTTTTTCATTATAAAGTTGAATTATATCTTCATCATTATAATCCTTGTCTTTTTTAGGTTTCTGTTCATACCAACATTTTTTTGAACAAAATCTTTTCTCTTTTTTATATGTTTTGAATTCTTTATTACAATTTGGACATTGTTTTAAAAACATACTAACTTTTCTCCTTTTTTTAATTCTCTCAACCTTTTCTCAACTATTCTTCCATTTTCTTCAACAAAAAACACATGGTCTTCTGTTGCTTCTACACTTTTTCCATTCTCTGTTATTATCTGAAATGTTGGTTTAATTTTATTTTTTACTTTTACTGCTAATTTATATTCTTCTTTTAAAGTTTTAACATTCAAACTTAAAACATTGATTTTTTCACCTATTTTTAGATTTTGGAGAGGTATAATACCTCTATCAGTCCTTACTCTCTCCTCTATTGAAAGACTCTGTTCATCAATCAAAAAAACAGAACCATTTGGAAGTTTAGGGTCTTTCAATCTCTGAAGATAAATTATCTCATTCGGGCAGATGTTCTTCAAAGTGAATGGAATTCCTGTTAATTTGCTGATAAAAACTGCGAGTGCAATTCCAATCGAAGATTTTCCACTTCCAGCAATTTTAAAGATTGTTTCTGGTCGCACCCTTGATTTCTATTCCGATGTGTTCCCTGTATCTCACTTTCTCCTGTATCGCCCTGATTAAAAGTTCTGTTCTCGGTCTCAATATTGCTTCTGCAAACATTGGGTTCTTGCTCATCTGTTCCTGAAGTTCTACGTCTTGAATTGGGTCTATAATCCATTTGGCATCTATGACTCTTGGTTGAACTTGTGGAATTTCTCTCGTGACTGGTAATTTTCTGATTGTTTTGGTTGCATTTAATCTTGGTATTCTTTCTATATTTATATCACCTCTTTAATTTTCAATTTAATTTTAAAAAAAATATTTACTTAAAATTTAAACCTGTCTTCCATACCTGCTTTTGGATTATTGAAGTCAAATACGATAGCCTGTCCTTGCTGGTTGAGTGGAATGTCTATCGAATAATTTTGCGCAATTTTCTGCTCTATCTCGTTGATTCTGATGTGTGCTTCCTCTAATTCCTGAATCAGTTCCCCAAGTTCAAACTCCCTCGTCTGCCTCTTTCCAGTCTTCACTTCGATTGGAAACGTCAGTGGTCTCGCCATGTTTCTTGCGATGCTGTGAACGATAACAAAGTATGGTGTGTTTAATTTTGTTGAAGTGTTATCCTTAATGAACTCTAATTTTTTCAAGAGATTTTTTGTTTCTGGTGATGGGTCTACCTTCATGTGAGCCTTGACAATTTCTAAACAAATGTGTAGTATGCCTGAATAATTTGACCTGATGTCTTTTTTGCCTGTTTTATCAACAGTCTGCACGATATTGAAGCAATTCCACTCTGATGAATTTTCACTCAATCAGATTAATGTTTCAATATTTTTAGCCATCAGAATCACCTAAAAATTCATTTATTTTTACAATTAGACTCACCTCATTTTTTAATTTATCACCTACTGCTCTCCCAATAATATTTCTTCTTCTGCTCATCATAAACCCTCTTGTCGTTGTTAATCTCATGATTGCAGACATTACAAAATTTTTGCTTTGCATTGTTGAAAAGCCCTTTCTTCTTGCATCGGCTACAGACTTTTTTCCTTCTCGCCACCATCACCACCCCTGTTGTTTAGTCTCCAAATCCTCTCGTTGTCCTTCCATTCCCATTCGAGGATGTTGAAGTTGGCTAATCTTTTCAGATGCTTCGACATGGTTGTGAACTGGATTCCTGTTGTCTGGGATATTTCTTTCGCTGTCCCATTTTTATTATTCTTTAGATAAGTAATTATCTTGTCCTGCATACTTCCCATAGTATTCAACTCGGTAGATTTTTTATCATCTCAATCAGTTTGATTGCAGTCGGTATGCTCACAAACATGTCTATGAATGCGATTGAAAATAAGATAGCCATGAACAAGTCTATCGACAAATCAACCCACCTGTCTCTTAATGGGGTTCTGTGCTTTTGCAAATCCAGATAAACCTTCCCCCAAAATACCAGACTCATAATCAATTCAACCCAACAATGAAATATTAGCCACACGATTATTTACCTCTTTTGAAAAATTTAATTATCCTGATTAGATAGTGCGAAATAATCAACTCGAAATACAAGACCACAAGCCCACTCGAAAAGTCCATCCTGTTGTATGGTGGTCTCTTCTCCAAGTCTTCCAGCGAATGTGGAAACTCCTTCAGCAGGTCTTCCATTCTCGGAAGAATCTTCAGTTTTCTTGTGAACCCAAGATAGGCGATTAGTGGGAGACCGATAAACACAAACACGACTATCCCGATTCCAGTGCAGAACCCCAGCCAGAACACCCAATCCTTCATCATGTTATATCTCCACCTCTTGTTTGCAATGTGGACATTTCACTTTCACTTTTTCTGTCCCGATAACCATCTCATAACCTTCCTTCCTCGCCTCGTTGATGAGTTCATTGACAATCCTGACATACATCTGCTTGTTTCTGTTCGCTAATACCTTGAGGATGGTGTTCATTTCCCACTCGCTGATTTCCATGACTATTGATTCCCTTCCTAACTTTTTTTCGAGTGTTCCAAGTTTTGTTCCTAATTCAAATATTACCATTCATTCACCGTATTTGAAATGACGATTGTTCCCACATTTTTTGCAGATTTTTCTCGTCATCGACTTCGACTTCCTTCCATGTGGGTAGTTTATTCTGCTCTTTATTTTTTTGCAACCACATATTCCACAAGACATCCTTCCCACTATTCAACCACCAGTTTGTTGCCCTGCCTCATGTATATTTTCAAGTCATCGGACTGCCTCACTCCTTTTGTAAACTTTGTAAAGTTTTTTGTCAGGAGTAATTCCAACTTCTTCTTCAGGATTGGCGAGTCCTTCTTCAGTTCAAATATATATGCGAAGTATGTAGTCATTCAATCACCTATTCCAATTCTTTCAGCAGTTTGTTGCAAACTGCCAGAGTATACACAGCACTCAGTCTCATCGCTTCCTTGTTTTTCTCCTCTTTGCTCAGTTCGGTGTTTTTGACCAGTCTTCTCAGACTTTCTTTCAATGAAAACCAACTCACTTCATCGACCTCAGTTGCCTCTTGATGAATTTCAATTCCTCAATCAGCACACTTTTTTGAAAATTGAACATGCTTTCTGTCTTAATCGTGACTTCCTCTGGGGATATTCTGATGTTCTCTGGCTTCGGCTGATTCCAAAATCTTATTCTATTATTTATCAGTTTTATGACTTCCGACTTTTCGATTATTCCCACCTAATGGATTATATCTATGTATGGCAGTTCTGGGTCTGTTATAAAATCTTTTACTTTGTCCCCCCAACAGAATTTCTTTATTTCAACGACAGCCTTGTTGACTTGTTGAATCATCATAAACATGGAGATAAGGATGAGAATCTGGATGAAGAGAATTATGAAGAGGAATGTTTCTATTCGTCTGTTTGGGTTGGGGTTGTCATCCATTCGCAAAACCCCCTAAAAAATTTATAATGAATTCCAATTTTTGAAATATACAGCCCACATTATTACTGCGACTATGCAAACCATGAAAATCGCCAAGCCAACCCACTCTGGTGCAGGGAAAATTATCATCACCTCTATTATTGTGAATATTTTGAATTTTTTCAAATTTATAGTTATTGCTTGACACAATCATATTTAGGATTTAAAGTTTTTAAAGTTTAAATCTAAATATTATTCATGAGAAAAATTCTATCAATATTAACAGTCCTTCTTTTAATCTTCCCTATTTTTGCACAGAAGGTAATAGAGCCAATCCCTTCAAAAAAAGAAGGGGTATTTTCTGGGATAATTCAGTTTGTTGTAAAGTATTGGCTCTGGTTTGTCGTGATAGCAGTGGCAGGAGTAATCATAGTCTTCATCATTATGCTCATCAAGAGGATGAAAGGAAAGGTAGACCCATTCTTGGAAGACTATAAAAAGACGAAAAATCTATGTAAATTTCAGAAAGACCCGACAATCAAACAAGTCTGGTTGATTCATGATAAAGGGATGAAATATTTGGGAAAATATATTGGGTCTGCTATAACTCAAGATGGTTATCAAAATATCCTTCTATGGAAATTTAAAAAATGGTTTCTCTTTTGGTTTCCGATTAGGTTAGACTTCTTCGACCTTGTTAAAGAGGATTTCATAGTTAGGTGTAATCTAAACAAAACATACAAATACAAAGTGAAAAAAGATGATGGAACAGAAGAGACAAAAAGTATTGAATTAACACATGATATTGCAGTCAAGGATGGGGATAAAATTATTATTAAGGGTGTAGGAATTGAAAGGGTGAGATACTTCTTCTATCCAGTCTTGAGGGATAAAGCAGGGAATATTGTGGATGGAAAATTAGAAGTTTTTGAGAGAGAGAAGGATGGGGCTTTAATAAATTCTATGTATCAACAGGTTGAGGATTTTGCAAACATAAGCAGGACTCTAATTAATATGAATCCAAGTGTTAGATATACAGTCAAAACTGGAGAGCCTGTTGGTAAAAAACCTGATTAAGTTAACCATTCATTTATTTTAGGAATAATGTATTCATCTACAAAAATTTCTTATTTGAGAAATTATCATTTCTGGATTTTTTAAATCTTTATATCCAAATCTTATAGTTTTCCATCCAACTTGAAGTAATTCTTTATCTCTTTGTCTATCTTTTTTAATACCTATTGGTTTTCTATGTAAAAAATAACCATCAAATATTATTTGTGGAGTCTTAATTCCCACATTTTATTTCCTTTTTTGAATTTTGTAGGTCTATCATAGGCAATTCTGGGGTCTATATTTTTTGATAAACCTTTATTCCAAACATCACATCCTTTAGAAAAAGTTGTTTTTCTTGCTTCAAGATTGTTTCTTTTCATGAATTCAATAATCGTATCTCTTCCAACATTATATTTATCTGCTATTTCCTGCTGTGTTTTTTTTTCAAGATAATACAATTTTTTGAATTCATTTAAATCTATTGTGAACTACACCCATCTATCGAAGGGTGCTTCTTGTTTCTCCGACCATAACTTGCTCGTTGCCGAGTAGAGGTTTAGTCTCCACAAGCGTATATTTGGGAAGTTCCTGCCCTACAAGGTATA
>Ga0172366_10001566_pt1 | contig 17797 bp, 14 predicted proteins | sample LakKivSesite69cm_FD_114533 | JGI IMG/M metagenome (GOLD analysis project Ga0172366, IMG submission 114533) | Sediment microbial communities from Lake Kivu, Rwanda - Sediment site 69cm | ecosystem: Environmental > Aquatic > Freshwater > Lake > Sediment | place: Rwanda: Western Province, Lake... | reverse complement strand
TCGTCTGCACGAGCTGCTGGGAGCACCTCGCGGTCAAGCGACTGGCCGATCTTGATCCGAGCACGTTGAAGTGCCCGGTCTGCGAATCGCGCGATATAGGCGCGGTGAACGCGGAAGAGGGCGAGGTACGACGTGCGATACGGAACCGCGCAGCGGCTGAGCGCGGCAAACGAGGCGCGAAGGTGCTGATCGAGGCGAAGCACGCGGCAGACTTGATCACCACCTACGGCATGCCCGCCGTGCTGACGCTCGCGGGTAAAGATCTCTCGGTCGAGGATGCGCAGCGAATCTTGAAGATTGAGTCCGGAGTAACCGACCGCCTGATCGAGCTGATCATCGAAGCGGAGAAGGAGGCGTTGAAACGGAAGTTTTACCGACGAGGGAAAGAGAAATACTGAGAGCTAATATGCCTTTCCCCGCTTTTCTACTTTGAAAACGAGAATTGCTCTTTGCTCATAGAAGAGAGTATATAGGACCCGATAATTGCCAATTCTTATTCCGAATACTCTTTTCGCCCCTTCAGCTTCTTATAGCCCTCTGGAAAGGGGTCTGACTTGAGAATTTCCAATTTAGTCTTAATTCGCTGCTTTTCCTGTTTTTGTAACTTCACGTTTAGATCTCCAGCTCGAAGCCGACGACGGGATGATCGAGCCCGAAATTGGCGATCACCTCAGGATGCACTTCGCCGAAGACGCCGAGTCGCTTACCCTCCCGGAGAATATCCGCGCGGCGCCCGTACTCGAAGAACGCGCCGTCATGCGACTCGACGAGCTGCACGCCGTTCAGGCCCAGCTCCGCGAGGATCGCGTCGATCAACGACCGTGCTTCCGCGAAGCTCGCCTGCGCGTGGGTGGAGACCGCGGCGAGCATGGTCCGCTCCTCGTAATTCACCACAACCGGGCCGACCTCGAAGAGCCGCTGCGGCAGGTCGCGATGCTTGTTGATCGCGAGGATCTCGAGCAGATTGGGCAGGAGAGAGCAGCGCAGCATCGTGTGCTCCTGACTGATCGGCGATGCGACCGCAACCTTCTCCAGTTCACGGTCCTGACGCCGCATCAGCTCAAACTGCTTCCGTTCGGAGGTCAAAGTAAAGGTCGCGACCTCGAAATAGCCCAGCCCGATCATGATCGCGCGAATCGCCGCTTTCTGCTCCTCACGAGGGTGCACCTCGCCGATCACCACCGTCCCGGGCAGCACGGGCTTTATTCGGTCATAGCCGTAGCCGATCGCGATGTCCTCGATGATGTCCCAAGGATGGAGGATATCATACCGGTAGGCGGGAATCTCTACCTCGAGCAGGTCCGCCGATTTGACCGTCGCGCCGAGCCCCATTCGCGCGCAGCAGGAGCAGCAGTCCTCAGCGCTGAGCGTGACGCCGATGAGCGCGTTCGCAGCACTCACCGCGAGCTCCATCCGTTTCGGGTCCAGCACGGGTGTGATCCGCTCCTGCACCCCTCCGTCCCCCGGACTTCGAACCGCCACCGATTGGAGCTCACCCCCGCGTTCCGCGAGCGCAGTGGCGATGATAGTGAGTGCGAGCTGCACGTGCTCGGTCAACCCGGTGACGTCGAGGAAGATCTCCGTCGTCGCTTCGGTCACACGGGTAAGCTCGCCGTTGATGATCGGCGGGAAGGAGAGCACCTTCCCATCAACATCAATGATCAACGGATAGCGGGCCTTCCCCTCGAGGATGTAGCGGTAATGCACGCCCTTGGGATGCCGCGCCAGGATCTCGGCCATCGTCATCTCCTCAGTGTAATCGAGCGGCACGAAGGAGAACCCGGGATCAACAGCGAGGTACGTGAAGGGCGGGTTTACCCGCGAGAGGTCATGCACACCGACCGATACGTTCTTCCGGTTGCGGCCCAGCCCGCGATGGAGCTGCTCCTGGAGCTGCATCAGCGATTCGATACTCCGTGAATTGAACTGCAAATGCCGGACCACGCCGCAGACCACGCAGGGGCGCACAGGAAGCACGGAGGGATCGACCGTCATCGTGATGCCCGAGTTGGCAACCGGATAGCGGGCCAGGCCAGGCGCGAGATCCAGGAATTGCCGGAGCGTGCGCGCGACGCCCTCCACGCTGAAGAGATCCGGACGGTTGGGAAAGAACTCCACGTCCATATACTCCGCCTCCATTCGCTCCACATCCGCGCAGAGCAGCGGCAGCCGCTCCTTGATACGCTCGATACTCATCCCGGTGAGCGCTTCCAGATCGTCATAGTACAGTCGTATAACCGGCATCTCCCCCTGCACCTGTACCTAGCTAGCTCTAGCTCCTCTTAACAGAGGTTATCCAGAAGAACTTAACCTTTTTCGGTTCGCTGCGCTGCGCTTCGCTTCGCCGAGAAGAGGGAACTGGTCAGAGCAGGAGCTGCATCGCGACGAGGATGCAGAGCACGCCCACAAGGTCGGTCAAGCAGGTGATGAGCGGTATCGTATCGTTATCGGGGTCCAGCCCGAATCGATAGGAGAGCACGGCGATGTAATAGGCCGCGAAATTCAGAAAGGTGGTACAGAGGATACCACCGAGCAGTGCAATGGCGAGCATCTTGGGGAACGCAGGTGTGGCGAGCTGAAGGTGAACGCTCGCGGCATACGATGTCCCACCTACGAAGAGGAAGACGAAGACTGCGAGGAGGTAAATGACGAGGAAATTCGCCGAGACGAACTTATCAGGGAGTGTTTTCGGCTCCACCGTCCCGATGTGGAGCATCGAGGAGAGTCGTGAGCTCAGGATGCCGCCCAGCGCGTTACTCTCGCCCAGGAACGGTGGGATGAGGATGAAGAGCGCGGGCAAGGCAACGAGGTGCTCCAGCCGGAGATCGAGCGTAACGCCGGCGAGCGTATCGATGAGCCCGCAGATGAAGAGCATCGGAATGCTCTCGAGCAGGATACGACGCACCGTCTTCTCGCCAGATCGCAAGCCCTTGATCGCGGTAAGAACTGCCGCAGCGATGAACAGGACCGAGACCAACCTCACGGGCGAGACCCAGCCCGTAAGGCCCAACGGATTCGCGAGCCGCTCCATTCGCAGGACTACCAGCGCGGCGAAGAAGAGTGCGGGAATGGTGATGACATCACCGGCTGAGGTAATAATCGGCGAGGACATATTGTCCAGATCCCAGGTGCGGTGATACCCGATCACGGAGACGAGCAGTGAGATCGCGAGCAAGACGAGGCCGGAGATCAAGCCGCCGATGACCGAGATGAGCACGAACCCATGGAGTGAGAGAGCTACCGCATTCGGTGGCCCCAGGAGGTACGCCGCCAGTTTGACCAGGAAGCCGAGGATAACGGAGAGCACGAGCGTCAGCACGAGCGAGGCGTTGGCGTTCTGATATAAGTTCCCGCCCCGGTTCAGGCTCGGTGAGAAGAGCCCGAGATGCATCGACGTGCCCAACCGCGAGACGAGTGCGCTGTAAATGTTGCCGCGCATCGCAATCGCTGGGGGTATCAAGATTATCAGACCTGGTAGCAGCTGGAGCATGCCGGACATCAAGCTTAATCCAATGCCGGCCAGCAGGCCGGTCAGCGAGCAGAAGAGGAGCGAAAAGGGCGCTTGCCGGAATAAATCGGAGAAGTTATTATAGAATGCTGAAGCGTGGCTGAGCGGCGCTTTCCAGACGTTCGTGCCGGATTTCAGAACCTGCGTCCTCATATCCACTCCTCCTCGCCCGCCCTCGACCGCCTCGCGCGTGCGCCACGGCGCTGCGATCACTCGTGGTTGTATCACCACCTCGGTCGGTTCTGCTCCTCACGCCCCTACCAGGGGGTTCAGGATCAGTCTCGGTCTCGGTGTCTCGTTCGTGCATGGCGATCATGCTCTTTTTTTGCTGCACCACTTCTTTATGCTCGTTGAATAAAAATGCCTTCGGGTGTGGAGCGACTGGACGAGATACGGAGGCAGATTGACGAGCTGGACGCGAGTATCATCGCGCTCCTCGCGCGACGACTGCAGCTGGCGCATGAAGCGAAGCGCGAGAAAGTGCGCTTGAATCGGCCGATTCGCGATGAGCAGCGCCAGGCGGACGTGCTTGCGAAGTGGCGCGCGCATGCGCAGAACGATGATGGAGCGGGCACCGAGGTGCTGAGCGATGAGCTGCTGGAGAAGCTGGCCAGGCTCGTCATTGAGTATACCGTCAAGAGCGAACTGGAAGAGCAGGGCTAGCTAGCTAGAGAGAACGAGGCACTATGGCGACCGTGGTAACCACAACGAAGGGACTCAGGGTCAAGTTGCGACCTTTCGTGCTCGCGGACCTCACGCGGGTGATGGAGATCGAGTGGGAGTCGTTTCTGGACGGTGATGAAACGCTGTACCGTGAGCTCCATGATGAATGGCCGGACGGCTTTCTGGTGGCGGAGCTCAACGGCGAGGTCATTGGCTTTCTCGTGCTCGTGATCACCCTGGAGGGTGAAGGTCGCGTCTTCGCCCTCGCGGTGGACGCGCGGTACCGTGGCAAGGGCGTGGGGCGGCAGTTATTAAAGGCGGCGTTCAGGACGATGCGGAAACTGCAGCTCTGCTTTGTGCGGCTGGAGGTGCGGGTGGGGAACCAGATCGCGCAGCGGCTCTATCGCAGCATGGGGTTCATGGAGATCGGCTTTATCCCGTTTTACTACAAGGATGGCGAAGGCGCGCTCGTGATGCGGAAGGTGCTGTAAGGGCAGCTTGCGCAGCGGAAGCCGTCATACCTTCTTCGCGATCACGGTGAGGAATACGGGGCCCCGGAGATCGATCTTCTTATTCGCTGAGGTGATGTACCGGGTGGCCACCTCATCGATCTTGAGGTTGATATCCGCGCCGCTCCGGACGATCTTCACCTTTACGACGACCTCTTCCCCGCGGTCGATCGCGCCGCTCAGTGCCGCTTCCTCGAGCTGCGCTGCAGCGAGCGCGGCGAACGCATCGAGGAACCGGAGGTGCGTGGCAACACCCTCCTCGAAGACCTTCTCCCATTTCGCCGTCCTCGGCAGGCCGAGTATCGAGCCGTCACTCACGACCAGCTCGTTCATCACCGCGGGGCCGCAGAGGCGCGTGTTCTGCTCGGGCTCGATCACCTTCACTTCGAGCGCTCGCCCGCAGAGGGTACCGCGGTACGCGGTGAATTCACAGGGCGACTCCACATTCCCGTGCTCCTCGCAGACGCGTAGAATGCCCGCGGCGATTGCCTGGCCTTCCGGCGTGCACGGCGTTCGCTCGAGCCGAATGAGTGCCGCGAGCTCAAGATCGCTCAACGCCGCGGGTGCGAAGAACTGTGGGAATACCAATGCGCGTGCGTCGTCTGACCCGTGGAGGATCATTGCTAATCGTTCCACGCCCAGCCCGAGGTTCATGACGGGGAAGGGGATATTGTACTGCGCGAGTGCCGTGGGCGAGTAAATGCCGAAGGTGGCCAATTCGACCCAGCCCAGGCGCGGATGATGGCAGAACACCTCGGTCTGCGTCTCCGGTATGTAGTATTTCGAGCGTTTCTCGTCCTTGCGGAACCGCAGCCGTTTGAACCCGAACTGTGTGAGCAGCCCAGTTGCCACCTCCTTACCATCGTCCATGCCCACCGCACCATCCTCAGTACAGAGTACGCAGGATGCGGAATGGTAACTGCGGAGCCGGATCTCATCCTCCCGCTGCTCACGGCGGAAGCAGCGATCGACGGAGAAGAGCTTGATGGGTAAGGGCTTCTTCTCCCAGAGTGCCGCGAGCGTGATGAACCATCCGGAGGTCATGTGGCTTCGGAGCGTCGCGCTCGACGCGACCGGCGCGAGCTCTTTCAGCTCGGGGAAGACAGTCTCGAGTACCTTCGTGACCACCATGTCCGGTACGCCCAAGCTCTGGGCGACTGCGTAGACGAGGTCATCGCCGCCGAGCTCACCCTTCTTGTACCGGTGCAGCGTGGCCCGGAGCGCCTCGAGCTCGCCCTTCGAGAGCTCCTTCCCGACATGCTCGGTCAGCTGCTGCACCCGTTCATCGGAGATACCTATATCGGGCCGCGGCAATCCCGCGAGATAATAGCAGCGGTCGAGCACGGCAATCGCCTCTTTACCAAACTGCTTCTTCACCTCCTCATCCTCAATGATGACGGGATTGATCGCTTCCTCGAACCCGAGCCGGAGATACGCCAGCCGCAGCTGATGGATCGTCTCAAAGACGGGGTGTGGCTTACCGGTGGCGAGCGAGCGGAGCGAACGTGGAAAGCGCTCATTCAAGCTCCGCTCAGTGGCATAGCGGACACCATCGAGCCATGCGGCCTCAAAATCCTTGCTCGTCTCCTCGCGAATCAGCCGTGGATCGAATTTCATGCTCTGCTCACACCCGCTGGTTCACTATCTTCATTCACTCGCTTATTCAATCGCTCCAGCCTTTTATAAATCCGGCCTCTGTACCGGTAGAGTATGCCCAACGGTTTGGCGCTCGTGTGGCAGAGCGTTCAGGTGGTCTTAATGGCGATGATCCCGCTCGGTGAGCTTCGCGCTTCCATACCCTTTGCGATGGGTGTGCACAAAATGGCGGCGTCACAAGCGTTCCTGCTCTCCGTGCTGGGCAATATGCTGCCGGTGCTCCCGTTGTTGCTCTTCCTCGAACCGGTCTCGACCTGGCTGCGCCGGTATCACCTCTTCGACCGTTTCTTTGGCTGGCTCTTTGCACGTACGCGTCGCTACAGTGCGAAGGTGGAGCGCTACGGTGCTCTGGCGCTCGCGCCGTTTGTCGCGATCCCGTTGCCCATCACGGGCGCGTGGACGGCTTGCGCGATCGCGTTCGTCTTCGGTATTCGCGCCCGGTACGCATTCCCATCGATCTTCGCGGGCGTGCTTGGTGCGGGGGTGATCGTCACCCTATCCTGTATGGGGGTGCTGGTGATTGCGGGGGTCTGATCGGTACTTGCAAAGCCCCGAAATCCTGAGGGGGTCTGACCATGCGAAAGGATATCAAAACGATTGCATTCAGCACCGGGGCGGTAGCTTGAGGGAACCGAGGATGTAGAGAACGTGAGGAAACGTAAAGCACTGGGACATAGGGGGCATAGAGCATATGGACCGTGAAGAATCGTACGATTTACTCATCGTCGGCGCGGGTCCGGCGGGACTGATGGCGGGCACGTTCGGTGCCCGCAGCGGGCTGAAGACGCTGGTGCTGGAGCGTGAGATCAGCGGCGGCTTAACGAACGAGGCAATGTACATTGATAACTTCCCGGGCTTCAAGCGTATCAGTGGCCTCGAGCTGGTGGAGCAGCTGAAAGCGCAAACGGCGGACTACGCGACGATCAGGGAGCTGGAAGGCGTCCGGAGTATCGAGCACCGTGCACCCGAAGGTGGTCTGCGGGTGGTGAGCGAGAAAGCGGTGTATACCTGCCGTGCACTGATCCTCGCGACGGGCACGAAGAAGCGTAAATTAGCGGTAAAGGGCGAGTCGGAGTTCCTGGGACGGGGCGTATCGTACTGTGCCACCTGTGATGGCTTCTTCTTCAAAGACAAGCCCGTGCTCGTCGTCGGTGGTGGCAATTCCGCGGCGCGCGGCGCACTGTATCTCACGAACCTCGGCTGCACGGTCACCCTGATCCACCGTCGTGACCAGCTCAGAGCCGAGCAGTTTTTGCAGCGGAGCCTGGCTCAGGCGGGCGTCAAGCTCCTCCGGAATTCCGAGGTGCGGGAGATACGCGGCGATACGAGGGTGAAGGGTGTGCTGCGGTACGATCGCGAGCGAGGTGTGGAGGACGAGATTGCGACTGAGGGCGTCTTCGTCTACATCGGCGAGGAGCCGGCAAACGGTCTGGCGAAGCACCTGGGCGTGCAGCTCGATCCCGAGGGGTATATTTGTACCGATAAGAGCCAGCGCACCACCGTCACGCGAGTCTACGCCGCGGGCGACATTACCGGCGGCGTGCGCCAGATCGTCGTGGCCTGTGCGGAAGGTGCTATAGCGGCTACCTCGGCCTATGAGGATCTCGTTGGCTAAGCAAAGCAGATCAGCGGGAGGACGTGCAAGCAGATGCGTGAGATCGGCATTGATGAAGCGGGCAAGGGGCCAGTAATCGGCTCGATGTTCGTTGCGGGCGTCGTGAACTACGGTGGTTTGGAAACGCTCGGTGTGCGCGACTCGAAGCAGGTGAGCCCGGCGAGGCGTGAAGTGCTCGCGGACCGGCTCGCCTCGGCGACAGAGGTCTTCGTGCTCGAGCTGACCGCAGAGGAGATCGACCGAGCGCGGGAGACGCGGACGATGAACGAGCTGATGGTGGAGCTCTTCGCGGCAGTGATCCTGCACTTACAACCCGATCGTGCGATTGTGGATGCGGCGGACGTCAACCCCGCGCGCTTCGGCGCGAAGCTCCGCGCCCGGTACGAGCAGGAATGTGGACGATCGATCGCGGTGGTCTCGGAGAGCAAAGCGGATGTCCACTACCCGGTGGTGAGCGCGGCCTCGATCGTGGCGAAGGTCCAGCGCGATCGCTCGATACGCGCACTTGAGTCGAGGTTAGGCGTGAAAATCGGCAGCGGCTACCCCGCGGATCAGGTTACCGTCGCGTATTTGCAGGGGCTCTTGCGATCGTGCAGCTCTGAGGATATCCCCGGGTATGTCCGCAAATCGTGGAAGACCGTCCATTTATATAGTCCAAAGCGGTACGACTGAGTGAGATGTCGCCCCCCAAGAAGGATACGGAAGAGGGGAAGCATCACGAGGCGAAGAGCCCCACGTCCCAGCCTGATTATAACGAGACCCTTAAAGAGTGCCCGGAGTGCGGTTCGAAGAACCTCATCCGCGATTATGGCCGCGCGGAACTCTTCTGTGCGCAGTGCGGACTCGTCGTTGCGGAGAATATCGTTGACCTCGGCCCGGAATGGCGTGCCTTTGATTTCGAGCAGGTCTCGAAACGTGCCCGAGTCGGCGCGCCCATGACCTACCGGATCCACGATAAAGGGCTGAGCACGCTCGTGACCTGGTCGCCGACGGGTCAGGGCCAGTACAAGCTGAAGAAATGGCAGCAGCGGACTCATATCGCGAATACGACAGAGCGGAGCTTCATCTTCGCGCTCTCCGAGATCGACCGTATGGCCTGCGCGCTCAAGCTGCCGATGAACATTCGTGAAGCAGCCTCCATGCTGTACCGCAAAGCGATGAAGAACCATCTGATCCGCGGCCGCAGCATCGAAGGAATAGCGACCGCGATCCTGTACATCACCTGCCGCCAGTACGGCGTCCCGCGTACGCTGGAAGAAGTGCGGGACATCTCGCGCGTCGGGCAGAAGGAGATCAGCCGTGCGTATCGGTTCCTGCTGCGTGAGCTGGAGCTGAAGATGATCCCGGCATCGCCCGTCGATTTCGTGCCGCGATTCTGCTCCTTGCTCAATCTGAGCGGCGATATACGCTCGAAAGCGATCGAGATCATCAAACGCGCCTCCGACAAGGAACTGACCAATGGCCGCGGCCCCATCGGGATCGCTGCGGCGGCTATTTACATCTCCGCGATACTCGGTGGTGAGCATCGTACCCAGAAAGAGGTCTCCGATGTGACCGGCGTGACCGAGGTGACGATCCGGAACAGGTACAAGGAATTATCCGAGCAGCTGGATATCGACGTGCTCCTGTGAAGCAGCTGATCAAGTAGTAGCACCTCTACCCGAAGCTCGAGATGAAGTTCCACCTCGTGCTGGCTGGCTTGCCAGCGTGCAGCTTTACTGACTAGAAGCAGCATTTGCGCGCAGCTGTGCGCGCGCGGCGAGCTTCGCCACCCGCAGGGGCTCGGGCAATTTCCCCTGGAGCGTGAACTTATTGAGCACGGCCTCCGCGTCTGCGGGTGTGATGCCGAGACAGCGGATAAAGACGGTATACTGGCTGCGGAGCTGGAGTGGTGCGCGCTGGTTGAGCCGCTGGTACGCCTCGAGCCGGGAGTCGCGGTCGGCACCCGTGAAGTGCTTGGTGATATGCGTTTCGAGCCCTTCGGAGTCCTCGTAGGTGATACAGATGAGCGGCAGCTGGAGCTGCTGGTACACCTCGTTCAGATCAATGATGTTGAACCAGCTGATGACGCAGCCGTTCACGAGCAGCAGGTTGATATCCGCGCGCTCCAGCGAGCGGACCAGTCGCAGCACCGCCGCGGTGGCATCCGTGCCACCCACGGTCGCATGGCTGAAGGCGAGGCCGTCAATGAGCTGATCGGCCCGCATAACGATGCCCGCGAGCACAGAGTGCTCCTGTGCGCGATTAAAACTTTCCGCGATACCCAGTACGCGAATCCCCTTCTTCGCCAGGTGCATATTACCGCACCATCACTCACTTAGCGGTACGGACTTTCTTCCCGCTCTTTCTGCTCGCGGTACCGTCGCCTGAACTGCGGCTCGGCTTTCATGCGCTCCAGTTCGCGGTCCAGGTGCTCATCCAGCTTCGCCTGCGCCTGTGAGATGTACTCGTGGCAGAGCGTGTGGGTCGAATCCGATGAGTACTGCTGAACGCCAGCCATAATGATCGCGAGATCAGCCGGTTGCGGCGAGATCAAGCCGAACGGGACAGGTGAGCCAGCTCTCATGAGCCGCTCGATCTCCGCGTCGAGCTTGCCGACGGCCATGCCGAACCCGACCGCCTCGGTGCGGCTGGTGAGCTCGAACTTGAGCTGCCAGAGCTGCTCCGGGTTGGAGATGAACATATCGTACCGGCCCCGGTGATCCCGGCCGGAGAGCACGCGCCAGTCGGCTTTCTGCTTGCTCTTATCCCATTGCTCTTTCAGCGCCCGGGTGATCTCGGCAGACGAGGCGATTCCCATAGTAAGTAACCTAAAGCGTTCACGGAGTATAAACTTTTCCGTAGAGTAGCGGGTTGCGAGCTAAAGAGGGACCGACGATAGCGTTGAGGAACCTGGTTCGGTGCTAAGCGCTGCTGAAATTGTCAGAGCGGAAAAGGAGATCATCGATGATGAGCTAGTGGAGAACGAGGAATTTCATGAGCTCTGAGATGCGAACTATCCCCAGGTACAATTATTTAGATATCGTTCCTTATTCGACTTTGAGCGTGTCTCAGCGATTACGCACGCGTGCAGGTGTTATGATTGCCCTGATGGAAGCTAAGGGGTGATGCCGTCTAAGATGCGGTCCGGGTATATCGTCAGAAGCGATTCTCGACCTGCACGGCAAGCTTATTACTCCTCAAATCCTATTTAATTTACGGGATGGGTATGGCCTGAAAATAAAGGCGCGGTAAGAGCACAGCTAGTGGAGGGATAAAAAATGAACTTGGAAATCGTGTTGGAGGAAGAAGAAGATGGTACATTTTCCGTACACTGCCCCGCACTGAAGGGATGCCATTCTCAGGGCGAGACGCGAGACGAGGCCTTACAGAATATCCAAGAAGCGATTCAATTATATTTAGAAGTAGCAAACGAGAAGGCGAGAAAAGAACGAGAGCAGCACCAAAAGAGTGTAGCTGTTGAGATAGCAGTGTGACAGAAAAGAGATTGTTGCCAGTATCAGGCAAACAAATGGTAAAAGTATTTCGAAAAATAGGATTCCAAATAGATAGGCAGCGGGGCAGTCATATTGTAATGTCAAAAGATGATGTTATTTTGGTGATTCCCAATCATGATACGGTCGCTAAAGGTACGGGCGGGAACTCATAAAAGATGCTGGGCTTACTGTTGAAGAGTTTAATGACTTGCTGAAGACCTAACGAACGAACAGTTCTGCGCATCCTAAAGTGAGTTCAGCAGCAAGAACGAATATCTGAGCCGAACCCGGTACGGTTAGGAATGCCAGGAAATCGCTTTTATCTTATCGATCTTCCTTCCATGCCTTCTCCCTTTTCCTGCGTCAGGCTGGCCGTCGAGGACCTGGGCCGCAGCCGCGTTGAAGGGTTGAGTAGCATCAGCTGCTCTTCCCGCTCGCGGCCCTGCAGAAGCGGACGTGGCCCGGGCTGCATTGTGGTATGCGAAGCATCGCGGCACCTCGCACGGATCGTGCGCGATCCAGTTTTGGAGAAGAAATATATTGGCGGGAGAGGAAATAGGTGGATGAGGTAAGAAGATGGAGCTGAAGACAAAAGAAGTCTTGAAAAGGCTCGGTGACTTGGAACGTGAAATCGAATACATCAAGCGTGATTTGCTGCATGTGGTGGAGCAACCGCGGAGGAAGACTTCCTTTTTGGCTGCATACGGGGTGGTGACGTGACTGAGGAAGAGGTAGAAGAAGCGAAGAAAGAGCTCTTCCGAGAGCTGGAGGATATTTAATGCTCTATGTCCTAGATATGCACGTCCTCATCTGGTATTATTATAGGCAGTACCCGGCTCAAAAGGGCAGTTAAGCGAAGTCTTCAAACGGAAGGTGCTCACCTTCACGCTCGAATGCTCTCGGGGAAAAGAGTGGAAAAGGAGCATTATCCACAAACTGCTGCTAATGATGCTAAAATTATTTTCCTATCATTTTATATAGGGGTACTACACTCATTTCTTCTTTACTTTACTCTGCTTAGCGCAGCGCAAGCTAGAAGGTGAGCGTAAAAGCGATGAAAAAGGGAAGGAGTTTGGCTGTTTCGATGGTCGTTATAGTGCTTATCGCTGCGGGCATCACGCCCTTTTCCGGGGTGAGTGCGGATGATAATAGCGTGCGTGCTACGGGCGGAGCTCTACCCGGGGGGCCACCTTCTGCTCTCGCCGCATCGCTCTGGACGGTTCACCCGTCGGATCCACTCGCTAATTTCTCCACCATCGGCGACGCGATCGCCAGCGCCTCGCCCGGCGACACCATCGAGGTCTGGAACGGGACGTATAACGAACAGGTCATCGTGAATAAGCAGCTGATGGTCCGGTCACGGGACGGCGCGGCTCTGACGATCGTGAATGCCACCGGCTCGGGCAGCACGTTCACGCTCGAAGCCGATGGCTGTACCATCGCGGGCTTTACGATCTCCGGAAGCGGGACTGATTCCACCGCCGCGGGCATTACGGTGCAATCCAGCGGCAATACCATTGTGAACAATACCTGCACCGCAAACGGGTACGACGGTATCCACCTCTGGTTCTCGTCAAATAATACGATTCTCAATAACACCTGCCATACCAATCTCCATAACGGGTTGACCTTAACAACCGCCGTGAACAATACGATCGCAGGGAACGAGCTCTATAATAATGCGTACGGTATCCTCTTCGACCCGGGCTCTTCCGGTAACATGATCTCCAATAACGTCTGCCATGAGAACCTCGAGACCGGGATCTATGTGGAAAATGCCATGAGGAATACCTTCTCAAAGAACATCGTCGATTCCAATATTCGAGAAGGCATCGTGTTGATCAGTGGCTCTTCGCGGAACATCCTCGTGGGTAACGATATCACCGCTAATGTGCAGGGCGGTATTTCTTTATTCGAGTCATCGAAAAACACGATCATTAAGAACGAAATCAGAAATAACAGCATTGCAGGCATTTACCTACAGGAGTCTGAGAATAATCTGATCTACCGGAACAATTTCGTGGGTAATACGCTTAATGTCGACTCGTACGATTCTGACAATCACTGGAATTCTACGTCACTGATACACTACACCTATGACAGCGTTGAGTACACCCGCTATATGGGCAATTACTGGGATGACTATAACGGCACGGACACTACCGGCGATGGCATTGGCGACGTGCCATACGACATCTATGAGGAAAAGGGTGAAGGGACAGAAGATGACTTCGACTACTATCCACTGAGCCAACCGTTTACCTCGTATAGTGTAGAGAACGAGCCGCCTGTTGCCGAGTTCACCTTCACGCCCCCGAGCCCGTGGTCAACCGGAGTGTGAGCTTCGATGCCTCCCCGAGCTTCGACCTCGATGGGGTCATCTCCTCCTACCACTGGGAGTTCGGCGATGGAGACGCCGCCACGACGGCTGAGCCTACGATCACGCATGCCTTCGCAACGGCCGCAACGTTTACCGTGCAAGTAACGGTCACGGATAACGATGGCGCGACCGGCTCAACGAGTCGCGAGATCACCATCCGGCCATTCCCCGTGGTTAACCTCAACACGTCTGAACGCTTCCCCACCATTCAGGACGCAATCAACGATCCCGAGACGCAGAACGGCAATATCATCGAGGTCGAGCCGGAGACGTACACGGAAAACGTGCTGGTGAATAAATCGCTCACGATCCGGTCGACCTCCGGGAATCCCGCGGATACGATCATCACTGCCGCGGATCCCAGCGCCCATGTCGTCGAAGTGATCGCGGATCACGTGAGCATTTCCAGCTTTACCCTCAATGGTGCCACCGCTACTGGTACCGCAGGCCTGCAGCTGAACGGAGTTAAATACTGCACCGTCGCGAACAATGAGATCAGAGGTACCCACGACGGTATCTACCTCATCAACGCTACGCTCAACGAGATTACCGGGAACATCTTCACGGGCACGACCCGCTGGGACCTCTACATCCTCGAGGCTGAGGGCAATACCTTCACGGACAACCTGCTCTCCGGGTATCCCACCGCCGTCTCCTTCTCTTACGCCGGCGATATCGCGATCAGCGGTGTGGCCGCACCACCCGCCGATCCCGCGGGCTTACGCAACATCGGGAAGTACGTCAATGCCACGGATCTCGCTGCCAATGCGTGGCTACTCCTCACGACGAGCTATACCGACTATGAGCTGAGTAGCGTGGATGAAGCCACGTTGAAGCTGTACCGGCATACCGGCACCGCGTGGGAAGTGGTGCCCGGCGTGAATGGTGTTGACGAAGCTGAAAACACGGTGGTTGCTAATATCTCGGCGTTCAGCATCTTCGCACCGCTCGGCGTGCTACTGCCACCTGTCCAGAACCTCAATACGACTGCAAATTTCTCCACCATACAGGACGCAATTGACGATCCCGGGACACTCAACGGGCATGTGCTTCAGGTCGCTCCGGGGCTCTACACCGAGAATGTGCACGTGACGAAATCCCTTACGATACAGTCATTCTCCGGCAAGCCGGAGAATACCATCGTTCAATCACCAGATCCCTACGACCATTGCTTCAATATCTCCGCAAACCAGGTCCAGATCAGTGGCTTTACCATCGAGGGAGCAGCCTATGGCGCGGATGGCATTCGTATCCTCAACGCAGCCAATGCGACCATTACCAATAATATCATGCGGTATAATTATGTCGGTATCCATCTCATACACGCGACGGGAACCACGATCCAGAACAATTATATCGCGAATGCACTTGGCTTCGACTATGCCGCTATTCGATTGGATGATTCGAGCAACTATAACACCATCACGGAAAATACCGCGAATGATAATGTCCGGGCACTGATATTCTATCCGTTCGGTGGGGGTAGTTACAATACTATCACGAATAACAAGTTTGATCATAACGGGCAGGGCATTAATGTGCTCGGCATGTTTGGGCCCAGTGATAACAACGTTATAAGCAACAACTCCGTGACGTTTAATGACGGTGGTGGCATTTTACTGTGGTCGTCGAGCAATAATATCATTACGGACAACAACTGCAGCTACATCACTACGGTGAATGGTATAGAATTAAAAGGTGTTTGTACCAACAATATTATACACCACAATACCGCCAATGCAAATGGATATTGCGGCATCAACCTGTGGCGTGATGATACGTATAGCGGTGCATCACCTGATAACAACACGATAACGGATAATACGGTCAGTTACAATAAATGGCACGGCATTCAATTATCAGGTAACGCAAGGGACAATACCGTCACGAATAACACTGCGGAAAGCAATGGTATTAGCGGCATTACCGTGCTCCGCTCATGTAACAATAACCTCGTCGCCAATAATACGCTCTCCTCAAATCTGTATGGATTAGGCGTGTTGCTCTACCAGGGCGAGCACCCCTATGATAACCACATCAGGGATAACGAAATCAGTCAGAGCAAAGCGTATGGCATCTGGTTAGCTGACCTCCAGTACGACAATGAGATCACACACAACACCATCGTGAACAACAACTTATTCGGCATTTTGGTGCTCAACTCCTCCAATATTTCCATCCGCGCGAATACCGCGAATTCCAATCAGCGCGGGATCGGGCTCGAAGAAGCACGTGAGATTCTCGTCACAGAGAACGTTGCAAATGCCAATGAGATTTCGGGTATATCGCTCATCAATTCGACGAGCAATACGCTGGTTAACAATGCCGCAAGTTCCAACACCTACGAGGGTATCTATCTCGCTAACTCAGACGCAAACAATATCTCGTATAATGAGCTGGCAGAGAGCTACTTCGGCGTTTCACTCTATTCTTCACACAACAATAGTATAAAAGGCAATACCGCGGACTCGATCTACTACTTCAACGTCTTCAACTTCGCTTCAACCGGGAATGACATTGACTTCCCTGCAGAGACCATGTACAATCAAACTGATATAATTCGCGGTGTTCGAGTCTATCTACCGGAGTCGCTCACCCCTTCGATCCAGACCGTTGAGCCGTCAAGCAATGCCACCTACGCGATCATCGTCGAGAATCTCGGGAATATGCCTGATACCTACGATCTGGTCGTTTCAAGCGCCGACACCCCAAGTGTGTTACATCTGGATGTTGATAATCTCACGCTCGGTCCAGGTGAACTCTCAGCACAGATTGTGGCAGATGAGCTGGAAACGGTACAGCTCAATGTCAGCGGTACGCAGCCGGGATTGTATCGCGCAACGGTAGAAGCGATCTCAAGGAACGATCTCACCGTTAAAGATGCTCTGGAGACCTGGACGATCGTCGAGGGCGTCATTCAGTCAGACCAGCAAAATGCAACGGTAACCGACTCGGCGCTCGTCAACGCATCGGTCGTGGATTCGGTCATTACGAGATCCGCCATTATCAATTCCAGCATCCTTCAGTCCACAATCGCGGACTCGATCGTCACCAACAGCGCCGTAGCAGGCTCGGAATTGACCGAGGTCATCCTTGACGGCGCGACCGTTACGAATGGCAACATCTCGGCCGGCACGATCACGATCAACGGCATCCGGTACGTCATCCAGAACGAGACCTCGATCGCTGCACTCGTCCTCGGCGCGTACAGCAGTGACAGCAACCTCGTCGGGATCAAGCACGCGAAGCTGCTCGTGCTCGATGCGGCGAATGCCACCGTGGGCTTCGAGATCAGTGCGGGTGATGATTACTTCGCCGGCTCGCTCCTCGTCCAGAAGGCCGTGCTACCGCCCGAGGGCATTCCCGAATATGTGAACTCGACGGGCGAGTACTACTTCGTCGAGGCCAGTGAAAATATGGCCAACAGCACCGGCTGGCTGCTCCTCAAGATCTACTACGACCCCGCCCAGCTCGTCGGGTTCAACCTGAGCAGCTTGACCATCCTCTATTACAATGAAGCCACGCAGCTGTGGGAAGAGCTCATCGGACAGGTCAATACGACCGAGCACTTCGTATGGGTCAATATCTCGCACTACAGTATCTTTGCCGTGATCGCCCAGCCCACCTCGGGCGGCGGTGACGGTGGAGAAGGCGGTCCCGTGGGCCTCTCGGCCCGCGGTGGCGCGACGCGCGACACGGACGGCGATGGGTTGCCCGATATAGAAGAGCTCGTGATAGGCACGGACCCCAACAACCCTGATACCGACGGTGATGGCATCTCCGATTCCCTCGACCCCTATCCGCTGGATCCAACCTTACCGGCCAGACCGACCGCTACGCCCACAGCCTCACCAGTGCCCGGTGCTACGCCAGCCGCTTCGCCGATACCACAACCGTCCGCTCCTACACCGACACCTGGAGCACCGACACCCAAACCCCGCATACCCGCGCCCACCGGGATCGTGGTCATCACCTCAGTGCTCGCTTCCG
>Ga0172366_10001564_pt1 | contig 17812 bp, 18 predicted proteins | sample LakKivSesite69cm_FD_114533 | JGI IMG/M metagenome (GOLD analysis project Ga0172366, IMG submission 114533) | Sediment microbial communities from Lake Kivu, Rwanda - Sediment site 69cm | ecosystem: Environmental > Aquatic > Freshwater > Lake > Sediment | place: Rwanda: Western Province, Lake... | reverse complement strand
CTGGTGATACGGGCGCCTATCGGGGCGACCGGACGGGCGGCGCAACACTCGCAGTCTCTGGAAGCATGGTTCATGCATACCCCGGGGCTGAAAGTGGTGTTGCCATCGACGCCCTATGACGCAAAAGGTCTTCTGAAAACTGCAATAAGAGATGATAACCCGGTTATGTTCTTTGAGCACAAAATGCTTTACGGTGCCGCCTCACCCGGAGGTAAGGCCAGGACCGCGATTGAGGGGCTGGATGAATCTTTCAAACCGGCGCCGGAAGAAGAATACTACCTCCCGTTCGGTGTGGCTGATGTGAAGAGGCACGGCAGAGACGTCACAGTCGTGGCCACCGGTCTGATGGTTCACAAGAGCCTCAAAGCGGCAGGAGTGCTGGCCGGGGAAGGGCTGGACGTGGAAGTAATAGACCCGAGGACGCTTGTGCCGCTGGACAGAAAGACCATTCTGGAATCCGTGTCGAAGACCGGCAGATTGGTGGTCGTCACTGAAGATGTTGTCACCTGCGGGGTTGCCGCCGAGATTTCCGCCATCGTGGCGGAAGAGGGATTATTCAGCCTGGATGCCCCCATCAGGCGGGTTGGTGTTCCGGATACGCCGATACCTTTTGCTCCCAACAACGAAAAGGCCGTGATACCGGGTGAGCCGGATATTATCGCCGCGATAAAGTCCGTGGCGGGAGGCACTGCCTGATATGAAATACGCCTATATATTTGATTTTGACGGTGTGCTCGTAAATACGATGGAGGCCCATTTTGCCTGTTATGAAAAAGCGCTCGCCGAGGTCGGCGTGCCGATAGACAAGAGACAGTTCTTCAGCCAGGCGGGAATGACCGGCAGGGAGCAGATCGTGTACTTTTGCCGGAAGGCACGCAAGCATCCCGATGTGGAACGGATATACCGGAGAAAAAAAGCATTGTTCAAGGATTATATGGATCGTATAACGCCGATAGAGTGCAATCTGCAATTAATCAAGAAATTGAAGGGAGCCGGCGTGGCGGTGGCGATTGCCACCGGCAGTTCAAAATCAACGATTACGCCTATTATCGAGCAATTCGGTATTGATGTTGATGTGGTCATATCCGCGGAAGACGTGGAAAGGGGAAAACCGAACCCGGATTTGTTCCTGTGCGCCGCCCGGGAACTGAAAGTCCAGCCGGCTTACTGTATCGTGGTGGAAGATTCGGACGTGGGAATTGAGGCGGCCAGCAGAGCGGGAATGAAAGCAATGAGATTTTACAATGGAGTTGCAGAGACGGTGAGTGGTGTATGAGATGGGCGTGTTTTCTCCTGCAACTGCGGCCGGACAAGATACAGGAATAACTGAAACAAGGTTTTTCAACCGGAGGGGTGAAATGGAAAAGATCAGGACATTTTACAGGGGACTTTCAAGGCAGAGGAGGATAGTATTCTGGGTATGTCTGTTTGTCGTGTTTTCTTCGATAGTCCGCGTCTCCGTGTGGCAGGTGCGCAAGGGCAGCCATCCCGGTTCCAGAGAGTACGTGAGAAAACTTGCCAGTCAGAATCCCAATGAGAAGAAATTTGCCATATACGAGGTCGGAAGGAGGGGGCTGAAATCGGCCATCCCGTCCCTTGAGAAGATCATAAAGGAGGATTCTTCCCCGGAAATGAAAAGGGCAGCCGCATGGGGTATCGGGAAGATAGACAGGGATAAACTCGTATCCCTATTAGACAGTGCCCAAAAGGAGGTAAAACATATAATAATGGAGACATTGATGAAACTTGACAGGGGCAATGTCTCCGTCTTGATGGACAGGTTTTCCTCGGAGGAGGAGGGCGTAAAACTTGAGATTCTTGCATTCGCGGATTCGTCAGGAAGGGAAGATATTCCCGCCAGGATGGTGGAGATAGGCGAGGATACCGGGGAAACCCTGAAGGTTCGAATGGCGGCGCTTGAGGTGGCTGCAAGACATATGGCAGTCACGGATATTGAAAGCAGGCTCTGGAACCTTTATTATAACGACAAGAATGAGGAAATGAAGAAATTTTCCTACGATTTGATAAAAAGACTGAAGGAGAAAAAATAAAATGGAAAAGAAAAAATTTATCCTCAGAAGTTTCAGCGCAGGAGGATTTACACTGATAGAAATGCTTGTGGTCATTTCTATCATTTCCATACTGGCCGGACAGCTGCTGCCTTCTCTTTCAACGGCGAGAGAGAAAGGAAGGCAGGCCAACTGCATAAATAATCTCAAGCAGTTCAGTCTTGCGATTGAGATGTATTCCCAGGATTTCAAGGATTATCCGCCATGGCTTTCATCACTTTACCCCGACTATCTTTCCCACAACAAGACCATATTTGTCTGCATCACGGACAGGGACAGGGGCAATATCGGCCACGGGCAGGAGGCATTCCCCGAGGCAAACGACATTCCTCCCCCGAATATCCCGGGAGCAGGTTATTCTCCACCTTACGCGGGAGGGCTTGACGGATTTAACCAGCGCAATCCTGAGATAACCGCCTGCAGTTACATGTATGACTTCAATCCCAATGAATGCGAATGGTTCATGATGGATAAGACACCGCAGCAGATAGCCCAGGCGGACAGGAACGGGGACGGCATTGTTTCCTGGAAAGAAGCCATGTTATGGCAGTCTGACTACGAAGGCAAGCGCGGGCAGGTTCCCATCGTGAGATGCTTCTGGCATTACCGCAACTACAAACAGAAGGTGCTGAATCTCGCGTACAGGGATTATAATGTGTTCACCGGCGAGCCGGAGTGGGAATCCTCTTCCTATTAAGACGGCGATTTGAACCAGTCAAAAGTTTTCTTGATGCCTGTCCCTATTTCAACCCCAGGCTTCCAGCCGGTAACCCGGGTTATCTTTTCGTGGGATATGCAACTCCTGCTTATCTCGCCCTTCCTTGGTGATGAATGCACCTTCCTGATATCCTTTCCCGATGCGGCTTTTATATGCTCAAATATCCGGTTGACGCTCGTTTCCACGCCTGTCCCGACGTTGAACACGCCCTGCACGTCGTTGTCCAGCATTGTCATGTTGGCCTTCAGCACGTCCTCAATGTATATGAAGTCTCTCGTCTGTTCTCCGTCACCGAATATGGTCGGGGGCTTGTTTTCAAGCACGTTTGCGGAGAATATCGCTATGACCCCGGCTTCCGCATAGGCATTCTGCCTCGGACCATAGACATTTCCGTATCTCAGCACCGTGAAGCGAAGGTTATAGAATGCGGAGAAGTAAACGAGGTATTTCTCAACGGTCAATTTTGATATGCCGTAGGGGCACAGGGGAAAAGGTTCTACCGTCTCGGGCGTGGGCAGGATATCCGTTTCCCCGTAGATAACACCGCCCGTTGAAGCGAAGACGAATTTTCCCCTTTTTTCAACATTCAGGAAGTTCCTGATTACGTTTATGGAGCCGTTGATGTTAATATCGGTATCCATGAACGGGTCTTCCTCGGACTTCCTCACGTTTATCTGCGCCGCCAGGTGGAAGACCGTCTCCGGTTCTTCCTTCTCAAACACCCTGCGGATCTTCCTGTCCCTTATGTCAAGTTCGTAGAGCCGCGCCTTTCCGTTGAGGTTCTTGATATTTCCTGTTGAGAGGTTGTCAATGACGGATACAATATGGCCTGCCTGTATGAGCCTGTCCGCGAGATGGCTTCCGATGAACCCGCATCCGCCCGTAATCAGTACCCTCATCTCTATCCTCTCCTCAATCCACCAGCCCGATGTCTTTAACCCACTCCCTGTTTTCCCTGTACCAGCCGACCGTCTTCCTTATCCCCTCTTCAAGGTCTGTTACGGGCTGCCATTTAAGAAGTCTCTGCGCCCTTCTTATATCCGCCCAGGTTGCGTAAAGGTCAGTCTTCTGGAAGGGCTTATGCTCCATCGCCGCTTTTTTCCCCAGTTCCCTTTCTATCATCCCTGTCAGGTCGTTCAGCGAATAAGGGCGGTTGCCTCCGAGGTTTATGATGTTGAAACCCTTGGGAATCAGTCCCTTGACCGTCCCCGCGGCTATGTCGTCGACATAGGTGAAGTCGCGCTTCTGCGAACCGTCGCCGAAGACGGTTATCTTCTTTCCCTCGTCTATGAGTTTGATGAACTTGAAGACGCTCATATCCGGTCGGCCCGCAGGCCCGTAAACGGTGAAATACCGGAAAACGGTCACGTCAATGCCGTACAGGTAATGGTACGTGTAGCATATGGATTCAGCCGACTTCTTTGATGCCGCGTATGGCGAAATCGGCTTGTTCACGGCAAGTTCCTCGTCAAAAGGCATCTCCTCTCCCGCGTAAACCGAGGAGGTGGATGAAAGAATGAATTTCCTGATGGATTGCTCTTTTGAGATTTCAAGCAGGTTGAGCGTTCCCGTGAGGTTTGACCTGAAATATATGAAAGGGTCCTTGATGCTTGCCCGGACGCCGGCCCTTGCCGCAAGGTTTATTATCGCATCCGGCGAGAAATCCTTTACTATATCGCGTATCTCGGGGGAAGAGATATCCTGTTTCACGAAAGTGAAATTCCCGTGTTGCCTGAGTTGCGAGAGACGCCACTCCTTGAGGCGGATGTCGTAATAATCGTTAATCTCGTCTATCCCCAGCACGCGGGATTTCTGCCGGAGAAGCAATTCCCCGACCTTGCTGCCGATAAATCCGCAGCAGCCGGTCAGAAGTATCTTTTCCATAATTTTTCCCCTGGCTTCGTTCTTCAGACTGCCCCGTCCATCAGGCCGTGGTCGGCGAAACTGTAATACCGGTTATCTCCTATTATTATATGGTCAAGAACCTTTATGTTCAAAATACCGCCTGCCTCCACGAGTGTCCTGGTGAATTCCCTGTCCTCCCGGCTCGGTTCCGGGTCACCGGAAGGATGGTTGTGGGCGCAGATGACGGAGGCGGAAAAATTTTCCACCCCTTTCTGGAATATCTCTCTTATAATCGGGTTTGCCTGGTTTACGGTGCCGTCTTCAATCTCTTCTATTCCCATTATCCTGTTCTTGGAGTCAAGCAGGAATACCTTGAATACCTCTTTTTTCAGATCTCGCATACGCGGCATTATGAAACCGACCACATCCTCCGGTTTTGATATCTTTGGTTTTTCCTCCCTCATCTCAGTTTCCCTGAATCTTCTCCCTATCTCCAGGGCTGCTTTTATCTGGCAGAGTTTTGCATCACCGAGCCCCTTTATCTCTTTCCACTTCTTGATGCTCGTGTGGCTCATGTTGCGGAAGGTTCCGAATTTCTGCAGTATCTTTCTTGCGATGTCAACGGCGCTTTCACCCTTCATTCCGGTTCGCAGAAGTATGGCGAGGAGTTCTGTGTCCGAGAGGGTATGCTCTCCGTACTTCAGCAGTTTCTCGCGCGGTTTTTCGTCGTCAGGCCAGTTCTTTATTGAATTCCCGTAGTTTTTCATAGGTGCTCGCATAAGGGTCAGGCCAGCAGCGCGGATATGATGCCGACCAGAAAGATGCCGTCATATACTCCGGCGCCCCCGATACTCATGACTCCCGGGTACCCGCCAAGATGCGGCAGGTTCATAATATCCGCTCCTATCAGCACGCCGAGCACTCCCGAGATGTATGCCACGGGTATCTTGTTGCCGGGCGAAAGGATGAACGCGAGGGCAACGGCTGCAATGGGGGGGATGAGGGAAGGGATTGCTATCCCCATCCCGGGGACCACGCGGGATATATGGAAACATATGACGGTGGTGATTATTGTGGCAAAGAAGGCAGGAAGCAGGGGCGTTCTCGGAAGAAGGTATATGCACAGGAGCAGGGGGATTATGCATCCGCCAAGGTTTATGGCTATTATCTGCCTTGTGTTTTCAACAGTCATCCCGAAAGGATTAAAGAATCCCGGGGCAGGCATTGCGTGATGGGCGGGGAAGATGGTTGCCTCCCTTGCATATACGGGGATGTTGATAAGGCTGCCGGCAAGGGACATGAAGAATATCAGAAGGGCCATGCCCGGGGAAAGCCCTATCTTGCCCAGGGCCAGTCTGATTATTTCAATCTGGATGATGAAAAAGAAAATCGGCAGAAGCAGTATGAGAAACAGCAGGAGGATGATGGAAAACGGCAGGAATATCATTTATCGGCTCCCCTGTCCTTGTATACCCCCACAGGGAAATAAGCGGCCATTTTCGTACGTATCCACTCAAATGACTGCGAAGGCGACATCTTCCAGTTTGTGGGACAGTTTGAAAGAATTTCGACGAGGGAAAATCCTTTGTTTTCCATCTGGTAGGTGAAGGCTTTCTTTATCGCCTGTTTTGTTTTCATGACGTCCTGGACCGAGTCTATCTTTGTCCTTTCAAGATATGCGGTTCCGTCTATCGTGGCAAGGAGTTCGCAGACCTTCAGCGGGAACCCGTGTATGGCGATATCCCTGCCTTTTGTCGTCGTGGTTGTCCTCTGCCCCGGCAGCGTTGTGGGTGCCATCTGTCCCTTCGTCATCCCGTAAATGCCGTTGTTGACGAAAACGACCGTGATGTTTTCCCCTCTCGCCGCTGCATGGATAATCTCCGCAGTCCCGATGGCCGCCAGGTCGCCGTCTCCCTGGTAGGTGAAGACAATCCTGTCCGGCAGTGAGCGCTTTATCCCCGTGGCGACAGCAGGCGGTCTTCCGTGCGCCGCCTCCGTGACGTCAAAATTGAAATAGTCGTATGCCAGAACGGCACAGCCGACAGGAGCGATGCCTATTGTCTTCCCCCTTATGCCGAGTTCGTCAATCACCTCTGCCACAAGCCTCTGTATGATGCCGTGTCCGCAACCCGGGCAGTAGATTGTAATATCGTCGGTCATGCTCTCGGGTTTCCTGTAAATGTATCTCAACTCTTTTTCCATGGATGCAGTCCTATATCCTCTTTATTTCTTTGAGGATTTCCTCGGGCGTGGGGACCCCCCCGCCCGGTCTTCCGTAGAAGAAGATGCGCGAGGTATTCTTTACCGCGATTTTCACGTCGTCAAGCATCTGTCCGCAGTTCATCTCCACGACAAGTATCTTCCTGACCTTTTCCGCCATGTTCCGCAACGGTTCCAGGGGATATGGCCAGAGCGATACGGGTCTGAAAAGCCCGGCCTTGATACCTTTCTCCCTCGCCATCCTGATCGCTTCAAGCGTTATCCTTGCGCATGTGCCGAAACTGACCACGAGAAGGTCCATGTCCGAGCACATGTATGTATTGTATATCTGTTCCCGCTCGCTGATTCGCTGGTATTTCCTTGCCAGTTTCCAGTTGTGGGTTTCAAGAACTCCCGGCGCAAGGAACAGGGATTTGATGGAATGGGCCTTCCTCCCCCTGCACCCGGTAAGAGCCCACTTTTTCCCGGGCAGACGCTTTTTCCCCGTGAGCAGTTCTACCGGCTCCATCATCTGTGCGAGCATCCCGTCCGCCAGGACAAGGACAGGATTCCTGTACTTATCGGCAAGGTCGAAGGCAAGATACGTGAAGTCATAAACCTCCTGCACGCTCCACGGAGCCAGGGTAATCGTCCGATAGTCTCCGTGGCCGCCGCCCCTTGTGGACTGGAAGTAGTCCGACTGGCTGGGCGTCACGTCTCCAAGTCCCGGCCCGCCCCTGTTCATGTTCACTATGACGGCAGGCAGTTCACATCCCGCGAGGTAGGAGATACCCTCCTGTTTCAGGGAAATCCCCGGGGATGAGGAGGAAGTCATGGCTCTTGCGCCTGCCACCGCCGCGCCAAAAACCATGTTTATCGCGGAGACTTCGCTTTCCGCCTGGATAAAAACACCTCCTGATTCAGGCATCCGCTCGCTCATGTATTCGGGGAACCTGTTCTGCGGAGTTATCGGATATCCTGCATAGAAGGAGCAGCCGGCTCTTATGGCTCCTTCGGCTGAGGCTTTACAACCGGATAGAATGACCTTTTTCATTACACCTCTATTTTATAGCCACTGAAACAAGTTCAGCGTGACGGAACAACTGTCATTTCCTGTACCATTCTTCAGCCTGGATCCATGTGCCTGCCGGAGAATACTTTTTCATGGTGTCGGCAAAAATCCTTTTGAACTTTTCCACTTCGCCGGGAGCCACATTATTGATCCTGACCAGTTCATCCATCATTATCTTCCTCTGCGCATTTTCATCGCCCACCAGTTTTTTCACCCTTGCCGCTTTCGTGCTGTCTGACGGAAGTGACCTGACCACAACAGAGAAGGCGTTTGTCTCGCCGATGCAACCCTCTTTCTTGAAACTGTCCAGTTCTTCCCGCCATCCATCCATCTTCTGCTTTGCCTCCCTGATGACAGGGGAATCTGTCTGTATGTCTTTCTTTACCTCCACCGCTTCCTGGGCATACGCGGGAACGGCAAACAATATTCCCTTCAGCCTGCTTACCGGCGCACCCTTGGATGGGGGCGCAAGAAGGTCCTCGGCGGCCTTCTGTATCTTCTCCTCGGGAAATGTGACATAAACGTTGACGACTGCGCATCCTGCCAGAAATGCCGCCGCCAGTATGACTAACATCGTACTTTTCATTTCTCGCTCCTTTCCCCCGGTTTATCCTTCGCAATGACAAACGCGGGAACGGGGGTGCATTCACCGTTTGTATTTTACCTCATTTCAATTCGCATAGCAACCGTTTCTCATACCGAAGTCTGAAAAACTCCCGCAATCGCGGTTAAATTTGCAAAATTTACGAAAAAAAAATAATATATTGGTTATGTGGAAGAACAGGATATTCATAATAACGGAGGTATTGTTATTTCTTGTCGTGACCGGGACGATGATATTCACCATATCGTGGCTGGAGCCGGTTACCCCGTTCAGGCATACGCTGAGAATAGTATTCCCCCTGCTTCTCATCACCTATTTCTTCCTTTTCCTTGTTTTCAGAATCATAAGTTTTTATTATCACCAGCTTTCCAATCAGAAAAGACTCGTTGAAGAACTCAATACGGCGTTCATGAAACTGGGGGCGAAGTTGAGTGCGGACGATATCCTGAAGCAGAGTCTTGAGACACTTATGGATTTCTGCAAGGGGACTACCGGCGCCATGCTGGTGCTGGATGAACAGCTGAGGCAGTATACCTCAGGAGAGATATTCACGCTCAACATCAACACATCCCTCAATAATAATTATGTGGAGAGCGACGGGAAGAAACACTATCTGCTCACGTTTTTTCCTGCCAGTATTCCCCAGACGGTTGACAGCAGGATAAGGGAGATTCTGCCCAGATACGATTTTGATAAATGCAAGACAGTCATAGTAATCCCGCTGGTCGGGAAAGAAAGGATAAGGACGGTGGCAATAGTGGGAGTCACCGGAATGTCAAGGAAGGGATCCGCCAAGATATTTGAGGACATGAAAAGCGTACTGGACATATTCCTCAGGCAACTGAACATAGAGATTGAAAACGCCATGCTGCACGAGGAGATTAACAAGGCGTCAATAACGGATACTCTTACCCGGCTTTATAACAGGAGGTATTTCAACAAGAGGGCCCAGGAGGAATTTGCCAAGGCCAGGAGAATGGGCTTCCCCGTTTCCATCATGATTTCTGACCTGGACAATTTCAAGAACTATGTTGATACGTATGGACATCCCCTGGGAGACATCATCCTTGCCGAGGTTGCTTCGGTGGTAAGCGGAACAATGAGGGAAAGCGATATGGTCTGCAGATTCGGCGGCGACGAGTTTGCCTACCTCCTGCCTTTTACCTCAAGCGTTGAGGCAAGAGCCCTGGGAGAAAGAATAAGAAAGGGTGTATCGCAGTATGTTTTCCTCAAGAATGATATTGAGAAGGCCGTACATATAACGCTGAGCATCGGAATTGCAAGTTTCCCTGAACACGGCCAGAAAGAAGACGAAGTGGTGGGCAAGGCAGACCACGCCCTGTTCACTTCAAAAAACAACGGGAAAAACAGGATCTCCATATACGAGGAAAACAAAGGGGGATAAATGTTCAGGCAGGAAATTCTCTTAACCCTGGTTAACGCGGTTATAGCGCTGGTGATGCTTACCCTGTCGGTTATCATGCTCAGAATCAGCAGGAAAAAATTCTTTTTCGCCATATTACTTTCCGCCATATACCTTGCCGTTGACGGTTACTACGCTTACCTGACTTTTTTTGTTGAACGTCCCTCCATCATGGAAACACAGGTAATCAAGCACCAACCGCCTTCCAATCCTGAACAGGGCGCCGAAGAGATGGCAGGAGAGAAAGGCGTCGCTCCCGAACCGGATTTCCAGGTGATAATACTGACCGGCAGCAACACTTTCATGGTCGCCCCCGAAGACGAACTGGAGGTAAAGAAAAACATAAAGTTCCAGATCAAGGGAGTTGTATGTCCGTCGGGCAACAAAGAGAATATCAGGGCGGACCTCAAGGGGTTTGTCGGCAATGCGAGATTCAACGACAACCAGGATATCGGTTACCAGATTACTTATGACAGGATAATGAAACGCTGGGCGATTGAGGGAGAAAGGGACAAGTATGAAATCGTGGTGAAGGACGGGGACAGAAAACTGGGGAGCGTATACGTCAGGTTTATTGACTGATGCCGGCCCGGCTCAGGGCGCATCCCCTCCCGGCCCATTCTCCTGCCAGGAGGTTTTGAGGGACGGTGCGGGAAACCAATCAGCGTTAAAGGTGTGTTATCAGGTGAAAAAAAAGGGTCTCATCATAAGTTTTGAAGGTATTGATGGCTGTGGCAAAACGACACAGGCAGGGTTGTTCTGCGAACATCTGAGGAAAAAGGGAGCAAAGGTTCTCCTCCTGAATGAACCTGGCGGAACATACACCGGAGAAAGAATAAGAAAGATACTGCTTGACAGAAAGGCTGAAATTTCTCCGCTCTGCGAGTTATTCCTGTACATTGCCAGCCGCGCTCAGCTTGTCGGCGAGGTAATCAGGCCCCGCGTTGAAAACGGCACCACCGTTATCCTTGACAGATACGTGGATTCCACGACAGCCTACCAGGGATGGGGCAGGGGGTTGCCGATCCGCCTTATTGAATATATGCACCGCTCTTTCATATCCGACGTGATGCCGGACATAACATTTCTGATAGACGAACTCGCGGAAAACCTTCTTGACGTCCTGGGAAAGAAGAACAGGGACAGGATTGAACGTGAGTCAATTGACTTTCAGAAGAGGGTCAGGGAGGGATACCTCCGGATAGCGAAGGGCAGGAGGGGGAGAATAAGGGTTATCCAGAGGGGAACCGTGGAAGGGACGCACAGGGCAATCATCCGCGAATGGGAGAGGTTTGTTCATGGACCTGAAAGAAAGCAAGGAGTTTCTTGAAAAAACAAAAAGGCAGGATAAGATAGCAGGCGCCTATATTATCTACGGCGGTGATAAACGCCAGAGGAACGAGACCGCACTTTTCCTGGCAAAACTTCTGAACTGCGGGAAACCTGTGCCATGCGGGAAATGCGATGCCTGTAAGAAGATTGAAAGGAGGATATATCCCGATGTGAAATGGATTGTTCCGTCAAAGAGCATCCTGTCCATAGACGATGTCAGGTGGGTGAAAGAAGACATATACATCACCCCCTATGCGGGAAGCAGGAAGATATATATCTTTGAAATAGAATACATGAAGGACGAAGCGTCAAACGCATTTCTGAAGATTCTGGAAGAGCCGCCCGTTTACGGGGTTCTGATAATCCAGAGCAGCAATATAAATTTCTTCCTGCCCACGATTGTCTCCAGATGCCAGAAGGTCCGGCTCAATTATGCCATACCTGAAAATGGCAGGGAGACAGCCGAAATCCAGATGCAATTCATGGAAATGCTGAGACAGGCGAGAAAAAGGGATTTTTACGGATTGTTCAGGTCAATAGATGCACTGGTAAAGAATAAAGAGCGGGAAGAGGTGGAGGACTGGCTGGGGAAGGTTGCTTTGCTTTGCCGCGACGGATATTTCAGGAAAGCGGGCTTACCCCGGGAATTGCTGGTCAACAAGGATTCGACAGAGGACGTTCTGTTCCAGGACGAAACCATGGTTGCCGACGTCATGGAAAAGATACTGGAACTCAAGGGCAGGGTGCGTTATAATATTAACCTCAAACTCGGACTGGACAGTCTTTTTCTGTCCATAGCCATGATACAATAACCCGGGGAGTATAATTCAGTTCGTAAGGGAAAGTTAAGCAGTGTTGTGCAAGCCGAAGTGGCGGAGCCGAGGCCCGTTTTTGCCTGGTTTCGCATTCTTAGGGCTGTCGGGGCCGAGACCGTGCGTAGTGTTTTTCAATAGCACAATTGTAACGACGCGGCAGGTGGGTATAATTTGAATCGTCAGTAGAAATATGACAGTTTAATGCAAGCCGAAGTGGCGGAATTGGCAGACGCGCCAGGTTCAGGACCTGGTGGTGGCAACACCGTTGGGGTTCGACTCCCCACTTCGGCACCAAGCTTCTATGAGAGGGGAGTCGAAGAGAGCGAAGTAAGAAATTGCGATGAGCAAGAGCAATTTCAGCGAGTGGCCGACCCGAGCCGCTGTGGGAGGCGAGGGCGCCGACTCCCCACTTCGGCACTTCTTCTTAAAAGCGTGAAATGTGAGAAGTGAAATGCAGTCTCCTTGCGAGAGCCGATTTTATCGGCTCTCGGCAATCTCAGGGTTGTTTCGCCTCTCATTTCCCATTCGTTCAGAATATACCTCGCAATAGTAAAAATGCGGGGCAGGGAATTCTCCCTTGGCACAAGGTAAAGGCATGAAACGCAGGAAGGTATATTTGCTTGTTATCATAGCATTCATTATTACAATTTCCGCGTGTTATTCAATAGCTCGTTTATCCAACCGCGTAAAGCGCATCCCATACAGCAGATGGCCCCAGATTCAATTCAAAGATGTGCGCATTCTCATCGCCTCCGAGCCAAAATACGCCTATCAGGGTTTTGCCGGCGCAGAGGAGAAGGATTTTGATAAGACCCTGATGTTTTTCCCGGGCATAACTTCCGGCACTGTATTTACCAACGCGGACCAGGGATATGGACCGGTAATAAAAGACCTGAAGATAGTATTCCTTGATGCCCGCATGAACGTGCTCAAGGAGGATATCCTCAGGAAAGAGACGGGAAATTCAACAGCCCCTCCCGGAACAGCGATGGTTATTGAGGGGCTTTATCCCTGAGAAACGGATAGCGGAAGCCGCTGGTCCGGAGAAAACCAGTATTTATAAAGAAACAGATTGACAGATAAGTTCCGCCTCTTGCTGTTTGTCGTTGTGAGCCCCGATTCATGGGGTGCGGCAATCTCAGTGCTTCAGAAAAAGCGTCGATTTGAGGGGTAAAGCAGAAAAGCAAAATCATAAACCCCTCACAAGAGGGTATATCAAAGAAGAATTCGGGATAAAGGAGGGAATCATGGAAAAACTGGCTATACACGGAGGACCGAAGGCCAAGACCACGCCGAACATCGCGATGTACCCGGGTGGCATGGAGATAGGCGAGGCGGAAAAGAAGGAGGTCCTGGAGGTTCTGGACCGCAAGTACCTTTTCAGGTACTACGGCCCGAAAGAATTTCCGTCCAAGGTTTCCGAACTGGAGAAAAGATTTGCGGAAAAATTCGGGGGGAAACATGCGCTTGCCGTCAACTCCTGCACCTCTGCCCTGATAAGTGCGCTGGTTGCGGTAGGAGCCGGACCTGGCGGCGAAGTTATCGTCCCTGGCTATACCTTCTTTGCCTCGTGCGCTGCGGTTGTCGCGGCAAAAGCCATCCCTGTCATCTGCGAAGTGGACGACACGCTCACGATGGACCCGGATGACATGGAAAAAAAGATTGGTCCGAATACGAAGGCGGTCATAGCGGTTCATATGCGCGGGGTTCCCTGCGACATGGAGCGGATCGTAAAGATATGCAAAAAGCGTGGTGTTGCTCTTGTTGAAGATGCTGCCCAGTCCTGCGGCGGCAATTACAGGGGAAAATATCTGGGCACTTTCGGCGATGTCGGGTGTTTCAGTTTCCAGTACCACAAGATCATAACTGCCGGCGAGGGCGGGATGTGCCTGACGGACGACGATAGACTATACGACCGTCTGATGGCCTACCACGATACCGCCGCCTGCTGGCGTCCTGACAGGTTCGGCATGCCCCGTTACAAAGGGGAGGTCTTCTGCGGCGTCAATTTCAGGATGAGCGAGTTGAGCGGTGCGGTGATGCTTGCCCAGATGGGACGGCTTGACGGACTGCTTGCGCGGATGCGTGCAAACAAGAAACGCATAAAGAAGCAGATAACCGGGCTGAAGGGCATAAGTTTCCGGCGGCTGAACGATGAAAAAGGGGATACCGCAATCTCCCTCGTTTTTTTTCTTGACGATAAAAAGAAAATAAAACCGTTCGTGGAAGCGCTTAACGCCGAGGGCGTTGCCGCCGGCTCAATCTTTGACAAGTCAATACCGGACTGGCACATCTACGCCCACTGGAAGCATATCATGGACAGGGTCACTCCGACACCTGACGGATGTCCGTACACATGCCCTTACCACAGGGGCAAACCTGTTGAATACAGCGAAGATATGTGTCCGAAGACCCTTGAATACCTGTCCCGTTCCGTACACCTTGATATCCACCCGCAATTCACTGCAGAGGACTGCGACATGATTGCAAAAGGGATACGCAAGGTTGCCGAAGCACTTCTGTGAAAAGGGGGATTACCATGGTGAAACTTGATGTCTGCCTGGAAACGGTCTTCACCGGTTTGCCCGTGGAGGAACGGATACGCAGGATAGCCGGGGCCGGATATGACTGCGTGGAGATGTGGTTCCACGACTGCACCTTCAACGGCACCGATTGCGCCGGACCAGCGAAGGATTTCACTGCCATCAGACACACCCTGAAGGATACCGGAGTTACCGTCAATAACCTGGTTGTCAACTCGCCGGACGGCGGGCTCGGCGGTTTCCTGGTGAAGAAGGAAGACAGGGAGAAATATCTTGAAAGACTGAAAACGGTCATGGCCGTTGCTGGGTCAATTGACTGTAAGAAAGCAATCACCTGCACGGGCAACGAGGTTCCCGGGCTGTCAAGGGCACAGATGAAGAAGAATACTGTTGAGACGCTCGGTTCGGCAGCTGAAATAGCGGGCAGGAACGGGTTTACCCTGCTGCTGGAACCTCTGAACACCAGCGTTGACCATCCGGGTTACTTCCTGGATTCCGCGGAGAAAGGTGCGGAAATTGTCAGGGAGATTGACAGTCCGAACCTCATGCTTCTTTATGACATCTACCACATGCAGATTATGGAGGGAAACCTATCGGCATTCATAGAGAAGAACCTGGATATCATCGGGCATTTCCATACTGCAGGGGTGCCAGGAAGACATGAACCATCTGACGGCGAAATCAATTACAAGTTTATTCTTTCCCTGCTGGAACGTTTGAGATACGTAGGTTCTTTCGGGCTGGAATACTTTCCCGCAATGGCTGACCACCATGCCTCGCTGGTCTCCACCGGGAAATACCTGATTGAATCGAAAGGGTTGATATAGAACAGGAGAGCGCTTTATTACCACTTCCATGAGTAATTACGTTTTTTCTTGCCGCGGGGCAGAAGTTGTGTTTTGTAATGCCGCCCGCCGGGTCTTTCGCTTTTTGTGCGCCGGTCAAAATTCTCCGCCTGAATTTCCGGATGCTTCATGACAGGCAGCTGCATTCTTATCAAATTTTCAATGTTTTTGACATCCCTGCTCTGGTCGGGCGTGGCAAAGGATATAGCTTTCCCTTTTTTCCCCGCCCTGCCCGTGCGGCCAATCCTGTGCACGTAATTTTCGATGTCGTCCGGAAGGTCATAGTTAATCACAATTTCTATCTGCTTTACATCAATGCCTCTTGCGGCAACATCCGTTGCCACAAGGATGCGGTAGCGTCCGGTTTTGAACCCTTCCAGCGCCGCACGCCTCTGCCCCAGCGACTTATCGGAATGGATATCTGTCGCTCTGTGTCCCATCTTGCAGAGCGCTTTAGCAATTTTACGGGCATTATGCTTGGTCCGGATGAACAATAACACCGAGCCGTGCTGTTCGGAAAGAACCTTACCTAAGAGTTGTATTTTTGTTTCGCGTTTTACAATATAAAGTTCCTGCGCAATCCCTTCCGCCGTCGTGCCGGGCGGAGCAATTTCCACGTGGACGGGAAGCCGCATATGCTTGTTTATCATCTGCATTATTTCCACCGGCATTGTTGCCGAAAAAAGCATGGTCTGGCGGTCCTTTGTAATGTTTTTCAATATTTCCTCAACCTGCGGCTTGAATCCCATATCCAGCATACGATCGGCTTCGTCAAGCACAAGCATAGTTACATTGCCGGGCATGAAATTCCGCCGGTTCATATGGTCAATCAGCCTGCCTGGTGTGGCAATGACAATGCGGGGGTTTTTTCGCAGGCTCTGCGTCTGGCTGTGCATGGGCGCGCCGCCGATGAGACAGGCGGTTTTTATTTTAAAGGCATCTGAAAACAACCGGAAGGTTTCATCAATCTGCATGGCTAATTCGCGCGTGGGCGCAAGAACCAGCCCGGCTCCTTTTTCCTGTGCCAGATGTTGTACGACGGGAATGGCAAAAGCAAGGGTTTTCCCGGTTCCGGATTGAGCGATTCCGATGACGTCCTTGCCTTCAATGGCAGGCGGAATTGCCTTAGACTGTATAGGCGTCGGTGTAGTAAACTTTATTCGTTCAAGTATTTCAAGTATCCTCGGAGCAATGCCCAGTCCGAAAAAACTCATATCGGATTTTTTGCGGGCCTGCGGAGAAGCTTCCATATCCTTCCTGTGCGGGCTCATGGTTTATGAACCTTATGCGCATCATTTAATAACGCGGCATCAATCAAAAGAAGGTGAGTATGGCAGTATTCTTCGTGGTTATATATACTTAAGATATGCTTGCAGTTTGGGAATTTGCATTCTCTGTCTTTGGCGGAAGTCTTTAGTTTCTTCATATACTTCTATTATACGCCTTTGAGACGGAATCAGCAAAAGGAGTTCGGCTTCACTATTAAAGCAAGGCAGGTTAATCTGCAGAATCTCGCATCCCGAAACTGGGGATTCATGTACGGGGTTTCATCAATGAGCTGTATCTTGACGATTTGCGGAAAAAGACTATGCGGGGGCTGGAAGGGCAGAAACTGCGCGGGTTCAGCACCGGGGAGAAGGTATACGGTTACAGGTCAGAACCTGTGGGAGAGTTGAAACTGAATAAGAAAGGACAGCCGAAGCATGAGTGGATGGTGCACAAGATTGAGCCGGAAGAAACGGATGTGGTGCTGCGGATATTCAGGGAGTTTGTTTCCGGAAAAAGCATCTGCAAGATTGTAAAGGACCTGAATGTAGAGAAAATCCCCACGAAGAAGGGACTTTCCGGCGGATGGAACAAATCAACGGTCAGCAGGATTCTTAAGAATGAAAAGTATGCCGGCAACTGGACATGGAGAAAGTCCAAAAGCGTCAGGGACCCGTTGACAGGGAAGGCAAGGCAGGTTTCCCGCCCAGAGGATGAAAGAATTCCCGTGTTCCGGGAAGACCTTATCAGCGGCAAGGGCGGAGGATACTACGGCTGTTATAACGTTACAAGGAAGACCTGCGATAATAACCTGCTGGTTCCGAGGAAGCGGTTGGAGGAGGTAATACTGGAAGAGTTGAAAAAGAAGATTTTGACTCCGGAGAATGTTGAGTATGTCTATAAGAACGTGGAAAAGATTGCGGCGCAGGGATTGAATGAAGTGCCGGAGCTGTTAAGGCGGATAAAGGCGCAGGTTGAAAAGGTCGCCATGGAAATACGGAACTACCTGGATTTTATAAAGATGGGCAATCTCTCCCGGGCGGTATCGGAGGCGTTGAAGGATGCGGAGGCGAGGGAGGGG
>Ga0172366_10001563_pt1 | contig 17821 bp, 18 predicted proteins | sample LakKivSesite69cm_FD_114533 | JGI IMG/M metagenome (GOLD analysis project Ga0172366, IMG submission 114533) | Sediment microbial communities from Lake Kivu, Rwanda - Sediment site 69cm | ecosystem: Environmental > Aquatic > Freshwater > Lake > Sediment | place: Rwanda: Western Province, Lake... | reverse complement strand
GGGGATCAGGGAGTTCAAGAAGGCATCGAGGGGCGAGAGCGGGGATGAGGCTTCGCGCACAAGGGAGAAAAGTGAAGGCGACAAACTGAGGGAGGCCGCGGCCGCCCTGGGGATCTCGACGGAGGGCAAGACGGACGACCAGATCCGCAAGGAGATCTCCCTGAAGGTCGGCGGGTAGCGCCTGTCACATTTAAATCGAAGCGCCCTTTTCTCGGCCCCGATGGTTACCGCATTCGTGATGATCGTTTCGACGCCAGGTGGCGAGAAGGAACTCGCCCACGACCTTCGGCGCCTGCCCGAGGTGAAGGAGCTTTGGGAGGTTTACGGCGAGTACGACCTGGTCGTTAGGGTTGAGATCAAGTCGCTACAGCTCCTGGACAGCTTCGTCAGGGACCGCATAAGGAGGATGCCGGCCGTCCGCCTCACCACCACCATGATCAGCGTAGAGTAGTCGAAGGGACGCCGTTGCAGTATCTGTTCATATCGTGGGAGCGTCTCGAGGAACTGCTGGCCGCTCTCGCAACCTCCATCAGGAAGCGCGGGTTCAAGCCCGACATCATAGTCGGCGTTTCCAGGGGAGGGCTCGTGCCAACCAGGTTGATATCTGACTTCCTGAACATAAGGGATGTGATAGTGCTCGGCGTTGCATTCTACGAGGATCTTGGGAAGACGGGCAGCGAGCCGAGGATCACCCATCCGCTTTCACGGGGCATACGTGGCAAGAAGGTCCTCCTCCTTGACGACGTGTCGGACACCGGAGGGAGCTTGGGGGTGGCCAAGGAGCATGTGTTGTCCTTCGGCCCCTCCGAGCTCCTCGTCTGCACCCTGCACCGCAAGCCATGGTCCACGTTCATGCCGGACATATTCATCGAGGAGACGGACAGGTGGATCATCTACCCATGGGAGAAGGTGGAGGCCGGCGTCCACATCCTGTGCAACATGGAGCCGGGCAAGGATCGCGAGGTCACGTTGTCGCATGCTGGGTTTTCGAGGGGCGATCTTCGGCTTCTCGGCGACCTTGAGGTCCTTGGTTCAGGTCCTGATCCTCCTCGACGCAAGGATGATGGCACCGAAGACAAGTAGGCCCCCCACGACCAACCAGGGCTGAATTCTGAGGAAGAACAGCCCATACGCCAACAGGAGGCATCTGGGGATCTTGCCCACCAACGTGCCCAAGAGGAACAAACCGACGTTGTAGCGAAGATATCCCAAAGCAAGGCCCAGCAGATCCATGGGTAGCGGCGTGAAGGCAAAGACCGGTATCGCCCAGAACCCGTATCTGGATGACCAGTCCTGGGGGTCGGTGTGCCTCTTTATCCGCCGGCCGGCCGTGAAGTAGAGGGTGTGGGCAGGAATGCCCTTTCTGGTCCGCACCATCCATTTTCGCAGCGACACGACGTTCCTCGATAGCCTGCCCACCCCGTAGGCGACCAGCTCCCCAAGGGCGCTTGCCACGCCTGCCGCGATCCCTACCTCGATGGGTTTCAGCCCGACCTCCACCGACCACGGGATGTACATCACGTCCGCGACGGGGAAAAAGAAGAGCGAGGATGCCGAGATCAGGGATACGATGAACACGCCGGGAATCCCAGCGCTTCTGATGAGCGCGCTCGACCACTGCAGAAGGTCTGCCACGGGGCTCGGCTCCACAGCCTGGAACGGCCTTATATCGGTTTCCCAGTGACAGGTGACGGAATTGGGAAGTGGCAGTCTGCCATCGGCGAGGGGTCGCTGGCGTCTACCGTCTCCGGGCGGGCTTCCTCCTCTTTTCCTTCTCGGGCTGCACCGCTGCTTTACGTTTCCTTCTTGCCGTGAGGTAGATGCCTGTGCCCAAGGCCGCCATGAACGCTCCGATGGGGATCATCCAGGTGTAGATGTTTGGTCGGCTCAGGAGGGCAAGGCGTGCCTGCTCCCAGTGTTGCGGGGTCATCGTGCCGAACCTGAACAGCACAACCCCATCGGCTCCGGCTTCGACGGCGGACGCCACCGCGCGGTTCACTTCGATTGGGCTGATGTCGTAGCCCTGTATTCCCGCCCAGACGCTCTTCGCCCCTTCTGCCTTCAGGGCCTGCACGCACGCGCCGACCCAGCCCGCGTCCCGTTTCACCAGCACGTGGTAGCTGTTCGGCACAAGGAAATCGGCGAGTTCGGCGAGCCGGCCGACGTCCTGGCCGCTGACCAGCCTCTCCGACTCCTCGACCATTCGGATGAAGATGGAAAGCGCCAAGCCATCTGCGTCGGTTTCGCGCTTGATCGCTTTGAGCGTCTCGAGCATCTTCCCGTTCCTCCATTCCAGAAACATGGCGAGGAGATTCTCGCTGCTCGTCAGCATGGGGGCCGAGACGTTCATGCCAATGAAGGAGGAGAATTCCCGCAGGGTTTCATTGTCGAAGGGCCCGAAGGGGACATAGAAGTAGTCGAGGAAGACCCCGTCCGGGTCCAGGTCGGCCGCAATCTGCTGCAACCATCCCACGAGCTGGACTCGGTAGTTCATGCTGGTCGGGTTGACCCATCCCTTGATGATGGACCCGTTGGTTGACTGGAACTCCTCCTGTGGGTTTGCCTCAAGGTACCTTGCATTGCTGTACACGGCAAGCCAGACATGGACCTCGACCTCCGGGGGGAGCCGTGATCTGAGGTTCTTCAGGGTGTCAATCTCGTCCTGGGTTGGGGGGAGCGGGACCAGCATGAAGACGGCCCCGACGCTGTAATTGAGTAGAACGTCACATATCTCCTGCGGATCCTTGCCCGCCATCTCGTCGAGCCGAATCCAGACTCCCATCACGGGTTTGTGCCGGGCCCCCTGCGTCAACGTCGAGGCGAGGAGACAGATGCACAGGGCTGCGCGGAACACGCTACGCAATCTGGAAGACCTGCTCGGCGAACCCGATTGGCTTGGACGGATGGCCCCTGGTTGTGACGATTGGCCCAAGCTTTCTGCCGAATCTGAGCGTGACCTGGCTCCCGTAGTAGTACCTCCGCCTGCCCATCGTGGCTTCCGAGTCAACCCTGAGTCCCCTGTCGGTGAGAGTGACATCGAAGAACCGCTTGCCGTCGATGCTGAACCTGCATCCCTCCTGGGTCTCGGCAGAGACGAGTTGAAAGTCCCGGGGATACTGAACGTAAATCTTCACGGGCAAACCGCCGGCCCCAAATCTTAAATGTGTGACCGGCTCATGGCATGGCTTGATGGGGCGGGGCCGGCTTGAGGAGTTGAAGGGAGGCATGGGGCAACAGAAATATACCCGGATTGGATCACTGGCTCCATGGAACCCGCGCTCATCAAACACCTCGGACAGGAGTTCGGGGACTACCTACAGGAGCTTGTCTCATTGGTTAGGAAGCCCAGCATCTCGGCCACCGGCGTTGGGATCGGGTCGTGCGCGTCCTTCCTTGCCGAACGCATGAGAGCCTACGGCATCGAGACCACTGCACACGAGCTGCCGGATGGCCACCCCGTCATCCTCGGCAATATCAGGGGCCGCGGGAAGGACAGGATGCTTCTGATCTACGGCCACTACGACGTCCAACCGCCGGAGCCCCTCGACAAATGGGAGGACGACCCTTTCTCAGGACGGGTTGTGGAGGATAGGGTCATGGGCAGGGGAAGTGCCGATAGCAAGGGGAACCTGATGGCCTACCTCTCTGCGATCAGGATGCTCTCCGAGACCGGGGGGTTGCCTATCTCGCTGAAACTGCTCTTCGAGGGCGAGGAGGAGATCGGGAGCCCGCATCTGGCCCAGTTCATCGATTCGCATTCGCGGGAGCTCAAGGCGGATGCTGTGTTGTGCTGCGACGGCGAGATGGACCCGTCGGGGAGGCCGATGATAAGCCTGGGAATGAAGGGCTTGGTCTACGTGGAGCTTCGATGCAGGAAGCTGAACAAGGATGTCCATTCGTCCAGAGCGCCTCTGTTGCCCAGCGCCCCATGGCGGCTTGTGAAAGCCCTCAACGAGCTGACGGATGCCGAGGGTCGGGTAGCCATCCCGGGCTGGCGCCAGGGGATACTGGAGCCAGGTGAACTGGACCTCGAACTGCTCAGGGGGATACCGTTTGACGCAGAGAGGATGAAGAAGGATTTCGGCGTCTCGGAACTCTTGCATCGTAAGGTCGGACTCGAAGCGCTTCGCGACTTCCTCTACGAGCCCACCTGCAACATAGCGGGGTTGACGGCGGGCTATCAGGGAGAGGGATCCAAGACGGTTCTTCCGGCGGAAGCTAGGGCGAAGGTGGATATGCGGCTCGTCTACGATCAGAGTGCGGAGAGGTGTCTGAGGCTTCTCAAGCAGCACCTGAAGGCGACGGGATTCGCGGACATAGAGGTGGAAGTCCTGGGCAAGATCGATCCCTCCCACACGCCCGTTGATGCTCCCATCGCGAGGGCGGCGGCCGACGCGTCCGAAGCCGTGTACGGCCAGAAGCCCGTGATCTATCCGAAGCACCATGCGTCGGGCCCGGACTACCTCTTCACAAGGAATCTCGGTCTCCACTCGGTCTGGACGGGATGCGCTCCGGAGGGCGGGCGAATGCACGCTCCCAACGAGTTCATCGGCGTTGACGACTACAGGCTGGGCATCCTCTACGCCTGCGAGCTGATCAACCGCTTCAGCGCGATGTGATGTCGAAAATATTTTTCAGACACCCTTCCTCCCGTTGGGTCCCATGAACCTTCTCGTTCCGTCCGGGTTCTACGTGACCTCGGGCAAGGCTGTGTCCAAGGTCTCGGAGCTGAATGCTTTCGACCGCGCTCTCTGCGATGCTGGGATCGCGGAGTACAACCTGGTCTCCGTGTCCTCGGTCCTGCCAGCGAAAGCCCAGAGGATCAAGTCGCTGGAGCTGCCGAGGGGAGCGATACTGCACTGCGTCTTGGCGCAGATGAACGGGGACGAGGGCGAGACGATATCGGCCGGCATCGCGTACGCGTTCAGGAAGGACGGGGAGGGAGGATACGTCGCCGAGGGGCACGGGCACCTGGAGATGAAGGCGATGAGGGAGATCCTGGGCTGGAAGATGGGCGAGATGGCCTCGTTCCGGGGCGTGGAGCTCAGGCCCATAGGATACCTTGTCAAGGAGCTGTCCGTGCCCATGGACCACTACGGCGCGTGCATCGCGGCCCTCGCTCTGATCTAGGCCCTGCCACAGGGGCTTTCGATCATCCCTCGAGTACCACCGAGTTCTCCGGGAGCCATCCCATGTCGGTCTCGTCGCCGATCGAGAACTCCGCCTTGGTGTTCTTCATCTGGCACTCCACCCTAAGCATCGTTCCGTCGGCGAGCTTGACGACGTATATGGACGAGGAACCCCTGTAGATCTCGTCAACGATGCGGCACTTGAAGCGGTTCATGTGCGGTGGCACCTTCCCGAGGTATATCTTCTCCGGCCTGATGGATATGGATATGGGCGATCCGGGCTGCCCATTGTGGTGCGATGGGGGAAGGGCGACCTTCAGGCCGGACACCTCCATGACCTTGGGCAGCCCTTCCTCCATCCGGTGGATCCTGCCGGAGAGCACGTTGGTCTCGCCTATGAAGCCCGCCACAAACCCGGTCTTCGGCCTTTCGTATATGTCCTCGGCCCTCGCCACCTGCTCGAGCCTGCCCTGGTTCATGACGCCGATGCGGTCGGACATTGCCAGGGCCTCCTCCTGATCGTGGGTGACGTAGAGGAAGGTGAGCTTGAGGCTCTCCTGCAGGTTCTTGAGTTCAACCTGCATCTGCTTGCGAAGTCTGAGGTCAAGGGCTCCCAGGGGCTCGTCCAGCAGAAGGACCATTGGTTCCAACACAAGTGATCTGGCGAGGGCAACCCTCTGCTGCTGGCCGCCGCTAAGTTGCTTGGGCTTCCTCTTCTCAAAGCCCGACAGATCGACGAGCTTGAGCATGGCGTCAACCCTTTGCTTGATCTCGTCCTTCGGCGTCTTCGAGATCCTTAGGCCGAAGGACACGTTGTCGAAGACGTTCATGTGGGGGAAGAGCGCATAGCTCTGGAAGACCGTCGTCACGGGCCTCTCGTACGGCGGAACGTCGTTCATCAGTTGCCCGCCCACGTACACCTTGCCGCTGGTGGGGGTCTCGAAGCCGCCGATGAGGCGAAGGGTCGTGGTCTTGCCACAGCCGCTTGGACCCAGAAGCGAGAAGAACTCGCCCTTCTTGATGGCTAGGGAGATCCTGTCAACTGCCGCCACGTCGCCGAATAGCTTTGTGACCTCCTCCAATACGACGACGTTCGCTTCCCCCGCCACTGGCATCCCCTGCGACTAGGCCAGAACCTCGGTCCAGACTTGGTTCATTTGCTGGGTGTACTCCCCAAGTTCCTCGAGGAACTCAAGCCGTGCCATCACGGCCTCCGGCGGGTAGATGGATGGGTCGTTAATGATCTCTGGGTCAGTGAACTCGTGGGAGGCCTCGTTGGGATTTGCGTACCACACGTAGTTGGATATCCCAGCGCTGACCTCGGGGCGCAGGATGTAGTTGATGAACTCGTGTGCGAGATCCTTGTGCGGAGCATCCTTCAGAATGGCCATGTTGTCCATCCAGATTATGGTTCCGTCTTCGGGGATGACGTAGCGGACATCCTCGTTGTCGGCTGCGACCTGGTAGACGTCCCCGGACCATCCCTGGGAGAGCCATGAATCGCCCTGGGCAAGCAGGTTCATGTATGTGTCAGTCGTGTAGGCCCGGACAAGGGGTTTCTGCTCAAGGAGCTTGGCCTTGACCTCCTGCAAGTGGTCTGGATTGGTGTCGTTCACCGAGTAGCCGAGGAATTTGAGGGTCGTGCCGATCACCTCCCTCATCTCCTTGAGCATCGTTATCTTGTCTTTGTACTTGGTGTTCCAGAGTATGGCCCAGCCCTTGACCTCATCGGTGACCTTGGCAGAGTTGTAGCCAATGCCGGTGGTTCCCCACTGATAGGGAATGCTGTACTTGTACTGCTCCGTGGGCGGGCCCGGATCGAAGGGCGGGGCCCTGAACTTCTCCCCGATGTTGTTGAAGTTCGTGATCCTACCCATGTCCAAAGGCTCAAGCAAGCCCAACTTCCGTAGTATCTGGACGGCGTAGTCGGAAGGCACTATGACATCATATCCGGTTGCGCCCGACTGTATCTTCGCCAGAAGCTCATCATTGCTGGAGTAGTTATCGTAGTTGACCTTGCAGCCGAATTCCTTCTCGAACTCCTCGATCGTCGTCTCCCCTATGTAGTCCGACCAATTGTAGACGTTCAGCTGCTCCTTCTTGGAGAGCAAGCATCCTCCCAGGGACGAGGCAGCGGCCAGTGTTCCCACTGCCGCAACTCCCTTCACGAACCGCCTGCGCGTCAACGGTTGTCCGGCGATCCATCCTACTTCAGCCATTTCCATCACTCACGTTTCCGTACTCAATCTCTGCGATGCGAAGACTACTATGGTAGATGCTAGGATGACAAGGGTGGATATCGCGTTGATCTCCGGGTTGACGCCGAACTTGATCATTGAGTAGATCTTCAATGGAAGCGTGGTTGAGCCAACGCCGGAGATGAAGAAAGTCACGACGAAATCGTCGAATGAGAGCGTGAACGCAAGGAGCGCGCCCGCCAGGATCCCGGGCCTAACTATGGGGAACACCACCTTCAGGAAGGTTTGCACTCGATCGGCCCCTAGGTCCATCGCGGCCTCCTCGATGCGCCGATCCATGTCCGCGAGCCTTGCCGAGACGACGACCGTCACGAACGATATGTTGAACACGACGTGCCCGATGATTATGGTGGAGAGTCCGAGCCTGACGCCAATCAGAACAAGGAATGCCAGGAGCGAGATCCCCATGATTATCTCGGGCATTATGATCGGCATGTAGATCAGGCTGTCGAAGAAGCCCCTCATCCTCACATGGAACCTGTTGAGCCCGTAGGCCGTGACGGTCCCTATCGCGGTTGAGATGGCCGTGGAGGCGATCGCGACTATCATGGTGTTCTTGAAGGCGGCGAGCACAGACTCGTTCGCGAAGAGCTTGCCATACCATGCTAGGGTGAAGCCCCTCCATGCGGCGTTCAGCTTCGAGTCATTGAAGGAGAAGATGACGAGCACGACGATGGGGGCATAGAGAAAGCAGAATACCAACAGCGTGTGCAGCCTCAGCGCTGTCCCGCCTCGTTTCTCGATCATCCGATTGCTCAGGTTGGGGAGGGCGACGTGCATTACATCAGCTCGATTCTCTCCTGGCCTGAGAACTTGAAGTAGATGAACATGCATGCAAGCACGAAGGCGAGCAGTATGAATGAAGCCGCGGAGCCGAAGGCCCAGTTTCTTGCCTGCAGGAACTGGTTCTGGATCAGGTTCCCTATCATGAAGACCTTCGACCCGCCGAGGAGGTCGGGTACGACGAAGGAGCCGATGGTCGGAATGAAGACCAGCATCACGCCTGCTATCACCCCCGGCATCGTGTTGGGAAGGGTCACGTTCAGGAACGCCTTCACCCTGTTTGCCCCGAGGTCCAGGGCCGCTTCCAGGAGGGAGAAGTCCATCTTCTCGATGGAGGTATACAGGGGCAGGATCATGAATGGGAGGTAGATATCAACGAACCCGAGGATAACCGCCCCTGGCGTGTACAGCAGCTTGAGGGGATTTTGGATTATCCCTAGCGAGGTGAGCAGCGTGTTCACGATGCCCTCGGTGCGCAGGATCGTCATCCATGCGTAGGTCCGCACGAGCGTGCTCGTCCAGAACGGCAGTATCACGAGGACCAGCAAGGTGCTCTTCCACTTCGAGCCCCGCGTGGCAATGTAGTAGGCCACCGGATACCCGACGAGCAGGCAGACAGCGGTGGTGGCAACGGAAACCCAGAGCGATGTCAGGAATATCCTGAGGTACAGCGGCGCGAAGAATCTCGCGTAGTTCTGCATCGTGAAGGTGAAGATGACGCCGCCGTACGTGCTCGGCCGCGCGAAGCTGTATGCAAGTACGATGAACAGCGGGATGAGGAAGAACAGCACGAGCCAGATTACGCACGGGGAAAGAACTGTGAGCGTTGCTAGGCGATGCCTTACAGGCATCCAGATTCTCAGGATCTGTACCGGCACCCGACCGTCAAGATACTCCATCTCAAGAAAAGCGATGACAGCGCCGCGCCTTCCATCTTCGCTCTTAAATGTTCCATCAATCGTGGAACATGACTGCGTGCTCAGGGCAAGGTTGAGAATCCGCCTGTCGTTGCGGATGAGGCATGAACCGCGAGGTGAGTTCCGCAGGATCGGACTGCGCCTCGCACGGAGGTGTTTATGATGGCGATGTGTTGGAGCAGTAGCCACAGACGGCGGCCGACTGAGAGCAGGCGCTGCGTTGCGTCCTATTCATCCAGTCGATGATTCCAGATCGATGTCGTACTTCGAACAGTGCAACTTCCCTGACTTCACCGAGTTGTACTTACACCTGCCACAGAGTTCCTTTGACGGCACGCCCTTGCACATCTGCCAAGGTGGGTTCTCGGCCCTCTTGCGTTCCTTCCGCTTGGTCCGGATCTCCTCGGCCTGCTTTCGCTTCTCCAGCTCCTCCGGAGTTGGCTTGAAGAACTTCACCTTGGCCACGACCGCGACAGCCACGCCTGCAACGATCGCGCCGATTATCAGGGTCATCTGTCTCATCTGCGCGGCCGCGGCGCCGGGGTAGTAGCGGTTCAGTCCCTTTGCCGTGCCGATCCAGATGTATTCCCCAACCGGTTCGACCGCTTGGACGTCGTTGGACGCCAGGCCCTTCTTCTCGTTGATCACCTTGCTCTTGCGCCCCTTTATGACCGCGACGCCCTCCCTGGTGCCCACCCAGGCCTCATCGTCTTTGAACCCAAAGCTGCTCACCCATACATCGGGCAGGTCGTCCTCCCCATACGAAGTCCACTTGCCGCTTGCCTGATCGAGAACGTGGAGGCCTTCCCTTGTGCCCACCCACACGGACCCCTCGCGAACCACGATGCAGTTGACGACCTTGGTGTCCTCGACCGGGATGTCAATCGTCTCGAACGTGCCTTTCTCGGTGTCAAACTTGGACAGCCCATCGGTCGTACCCACCCAGAGGATCTTCCCGTCAATCCCCAGGCTCTCTATCCCCTTTGCCGGAAGACCATCCTCGACATGCCACTGGGACCAGGTCATGCTCGAGGTGTCCAGGGATCCCAGGCCGTCGTTGGTGCCGAACCATAGAACGTTCCCGCTCTTTGCCAAGCACTTGACGTCCTCGGCGACCAGCCCATCTGCAGGCGTGTAGGTCGTGAAGGCCTGCTTGACGTCGAAGGGATCAAGCTGGGCAAGCTTCTTTGTGTCTAGGACGCAGAGCCCGCGGGGGGTGCCGAACCAGATCTTGTCGCCATCGATCAGGATGTCCCACACCTTCACGAATGCCAGCCCTTCATTGGGGGTGTACGTGGTGAAGTTGCCCGTGGAAGGATCCAGCAGGCTGACCCCTCCCTGGAGGGGGGCCTCCGGGTCCGGGTCGACGTAGACCGTACCCACCCAGACCGTGGATCCGGAGACATCCATGGAGATGACCTGGTCTCCCACCATTCCGTTGACCTTGCCGTAGAGCTCCCACGCTTTCTGGGCATGGGCGCCAGGGGATGTGATGGCCAATGCCATTCCGAGCGTGAGGAGACATAGGGTTGCGCGACGATGACGGCGTGGCAATGCGTTTCCTCCTTGGTGTGAAAGCTGGGCTTGTATAGAAAAGTCTTCCGGTGGGTGAGTGAAACTCTCTTTCACCCCGGGGTAGAGGAGCTTTTTTATCCGCCTCCATGGTCCACCTGCGTCGATGGCCATCTCTGGGCAAAACCTTGGACCCTTGGAGAGCTTCCTTGAAGAGATCGGCGAACGGTACATCAACCTGATCTATGACGAGGCAGGCCTTGGGGTTGGCCCGGCCTACTGCTCCTATCTCAACTCGGTTGGCTACAACGGCTGCATGGTGCTGATAGACGGCGGCAACTCCTTCAACCCGTACCACGTCACCCGCTACTCCAGGCTGTTCTCGGTGGATGAGGGGAGGACGTTGGATAGGATATGCCTCTCGAGGGCGTTCACCTGCCACCAGCTGTCCGCCTTGCTGGGCGATCGCCTCGAATCCGTCGTGAGAAGGTCGGGGTCAAGGGTGGTCATCGTCTCGGACCCAACATCCCTCTACACGGAGAGGGCTGCCGAGGAGGACGTTTTGGAGGAGTTTCTGGCCGCCCATCGCCGGCTTCTGGAGCTCACCTATTCGCAGCGCCTGGCCACGTTGCTGGTCGGCTCACATCGCCTGCCGCGATTCCTCGATGGGGGTGAACTCGAGGATGGGAGGCGCCGGCGGGCCGCAAGATGCATGGAGAGGATCCTGTCGCAGATGTCGGATTCGATCTACAGGTTGGAGGAGGGATCGGGTGGATTGCTGGTCTCGCGGTTGAAGCATCCGTGCCTCCTCCAAGGGCCGGCCGCCTTCATACCAAACACAAGGAGGGCAGCGACGCTGGACGAAATCCTCCATACAAAGCCTGAGAAGTTGACTATCCCCAACCCTCACCAACCGCTCATCTCAATCCCAAAGCCAGCGCTACCGGGCAAGGTTTGAAGAAGGTCAACGCGGGTTCCGCGTGATCTTCTTCGCCCGCGGGAGTCGCACATCAGCTTTCATGGGTGTTCCAAGGCTGGCAACCCTTGTCGGTCCATCGACTAGGAAACAAGAATGGGGAGTTGACAATCGCAAGCAAGATTCAAGTATGCGAAAGCGGTAACCGGACAAGGCGGCGGGGGCGGGGCGGGATTTGAACCCGCGGGAGGCTTGTGCCTCGTCCAGTCTTCGGCCGGACGCAATCGGCCTCTATGCGACCCCGCCTCCTTGCGCCCAGCCTTGGGTTATTCTCGTTGCATCGATTGATCGAGCTTTGCTGCGGTTGAGTGAAAACGCGGAAATGTGGGTTTTCCGCCCGATGTGACGTTGTGTTGAGGCCAGTGTTTCTTGCGGGCATGCTTGGTCGGATGGCCGGGTTGGTGGATGAACCGATAGCCTAAGTCAGGCCGTCTGAAACTCAGAGCAGAGGGGGGATGGAAGAGGGCTTTTATGCGAAATCCGGCGAGCCCTAGAATGCACACTCTCAGAGGGGATCTAGGATGGGCAAGACGGTTCCATCGTTCAGACTAGCCTTGGAGTCCGAGATAGGGAGCTGGAGCCAGTACAGGAGCGCCCTCAAGAAAGGGGATAGGAGGGTGTTTGACGAGCTGATGGGACACACGCGGGCCCATGCTTCGGCCAGCGGCAATGCGGTGAGGACCTCGCCCTTCGAGGCGATGCTCCTCTCGATGCTGATAGAGCAGCAGAAGGCCATATCCAGGTTGAAGGACCAGCTGGATTGGCTCAGGAGGGAGCTGGAGGGACTTGATCAAGGGGTGGCTGTTAGACCTATACCCGGATGGCAACGATCTGGTTGTGTGGATCAGGACGCGCAGCGGAAGGGCAGAGAGCCTTAGGCTCAGGTATCCACCCTCCTTCTACGCCGCCGCCTCCGAGGATGGGATGGAGTTCCTCCGATCAAAAATGGAGGAGGGGGAACTTCCGGTCAGGACCGAGTATGTCCAAAAGAGGGTGGACATCAGGGACTACGAGAAGAGGAAGGTCCTGCGGGTGGAGGCCGGGCCGCAAAGCTTCAAGGACATAATCTCAAAGCTACAGTCGCTTGAGGAGAGGGGTTTTCGCTTCTTCAACGTGGACGTGCCGAGGCCCCAGCGCTTTCTGTACGAGCGGGATCTGTTTCCAATGGGGCTGGTCTGCGTCCGGTCATCCGGGCTGGGCGGCATCGAGAGCATGGATGATAGGTTCGCCCTGGAGTATGAAATCCCGCCGCTGAAGCCTCTGGGCATCTCCGTCCGTCCAAAGGCATCGACGGAAATCGCCATCGATAGCATAACGCTTGATCTGGATGGCGAAAGGTTCGAGGTGGACGGGGGCGGCGAGGATGAAAGGATGATGGGCATGGTTAAGGCCGTGGACAAGATCGATCCCGATGTGATCTACGCCGGCGGAAGGGATCTGTTGCACATATCCAAGAGGGCCCAGGCCCAAGGGATCCTCCATGAGATCATCCTGGGAAGGGATGGGGCCAGGCAGCTTTCCACGGGCGGGAAGGGGAAGTCCTACTTCTCCTATGGGACGGTCTACTACAAGGAGCCAAGCCAGCCCCTCTTCGGCAGGGTGCACATAGATCCTGGGAGCTCCTTCATGTACGAGGACTCCGGACTGGATGGACTGATCGAGCTGGCCCGCCTGACCAAGATACCTTTGCAGAAATGCTCCGCCACATCCCCCGGGACAGGCATCAGCTCCATGCAGCTGGACCAGGCCTACCGCGAGGACCTTCTGATCCCGTGGAGGAAGCAGGAGCCGGAGGTCTTCAAGTCGGCCATGCACCTGCTTGAGTGCGACAGGGGAGGGTTCGTGTTCGAGCCCAGCCTGGGCCTCTACACCCACGTCGGGGAGATAGACTTCGCCTCGATGTATCCGAGCATCATGGAGAGGCACAATATCTCGGCCGAGACCGTTCTCTGCGATTGCTGCGGGGGAGCCGATGCCCCGAAGGTCCCGACCTGCGGCTACCACATCTGCACGAAGAGAAGGGGCATAGTTCCGAAGGTGCTCAAGCCGCTCCTTGAGAGGAGGGCGCACTACAAGAAGCTTGCAAAGGGCGAAGGGGAGGGCGCGGCCGGGTACGGCAGGAGGCAGCGGGCGATAAAGTGGCTCCTGGTGACCTGCTTTGGGTACCTCGGCTACAGGAACGCAAGGTTCGGGAGGGTGGAGGCGCACGAGGCCGTGACGGCGTTCGGGCGGGATAAGCTCTTCAAGGCCGTCAGGGTCGCCGAGGAGTCGGGGTACGAGGTCCTCCACGGAATCGTGGACTCCCTCTGGCTCAAACGTGCCGGCGCCACTGAGGCGGATTACGAGGATCTCTGTGGGAGGATCCGGGAATGGTCCGAGCTCTCCATATCCCTCGAGGGCATCTACAGGTGGGTGGTCTTCCTTCCCTCCAAGATGTATCCGGACGTCCCAGTCCTCAACAGGTACTTCGGGGTTTTCGAAAACGGGGAGATAAAGGCAAGGGGCATAGAGCTGCGGAGGTCGGACACGCCGGGGATAGTGAAGAGGGCCCAGCTTGATATGCTGAAGGTCCTGTCCGAGGCCAGGGATCTGGAGGGATACATGGGCAGGCTTGGGGAATGCGTTTCGATAATCCGGGCATATGCGGACCTGATCCGCGGGGGAGAGGTTGGGCTGGAGGATCTGGTCATATCAAGGCGCGTGTCCAAGGCCCCGTGGGAGTACGCCAACTTAAGCCACATCTCGGTTTCGAGCCTGAAGCTGCACAGGGCCGGGAGGACGGTGCGCCCCGGGCAGTTCGTCGGATACGTCGTAACCAAGGCCTCCTCTCCGGATCCGTGGGAGAGGGTGGAGCCCGTCGAGTTCTACGAGGAGGGCTCGAGGTACGATTGTGGGAAGTACATCGACGAAGTCATAAAGGCCGGGACCACCCTGTTTGAGGGGTTGGGCTGCACCCAGGCCTCCATGCGCCACATGGTGTCGGACGGCAGGCGCCAGTCGGTTCTTGCAGCCTAAACCATCAAACATGCACTCGCTCGTGCCGCTGCGGCTTCGCCCCGCCGCAGCTCGTGCGCGGCAGGCATGGCTCAAACCAGAACCTGGAAGTCCCCTATCGCAACACGGAGTTGAGAAGGTCCATGTGGCGATGGGGCTTGGTCAGGAACTCAAAGCTCTCCGGCCTCTGCGTCAGGGCCTGGTACATTGCCTTTCCCCTGAGGAGGCCAAGCTGCGGGAAGTCCCTGACCTCCACGCTTCTGACCGGTGGGGGATTGATGTACTTCTGATTCGCCAGCCACCTGGGCTTCCCTCCCTCTGCGACCATGTAGTAGGCCGCGCCGCCGAGCCTCCTGTAGGGCTCGTACTCCGACTGGAATCCGTCGGCGGTCACGTTGGTCATGACCAGCGGCGTTTTGTAGGGGTTGATTGTGACATGGCCGTAGTCGGGCGGGATTATGACGCGGTCCCCGGTGCGGGCCTCGATCTGCACCACGTCCACGATTCTGCGGGGATCTGCAAGGGCGCGGACCTTCTGGAGTAGATAGACCGCCTCGCCGTGGATAACTTCGTAGATCTCGGGGTACGAAAGGCCCAGCGCGGGCATGGTTGGGTGATAGTGCCCCGCCGTCTTTATGAACTCGCTTCCGATGAGGCCCCCCTTTATGATCGTGACGTCGAACCTGAGGTTGTGGGACCTAAGCGAGGCCTCGTCCTTGGCAAGGTGCACATCTCTGTACATCATATAAAGGACCTTGGGAGCCTTCGCGTCGGGCGCGAGCAGGACCTGCCGCATCTCGGTGGAGGTCCTTGGAATGGGCCTAGATGGCGTGAGCTCGCTGCTCATAACGAGCCTGAGGTGGCGTTCCTCCAGCTTCAGCGGGAGGGATGATGTGGGTGTCAGATCAACCGAGGTCATGTCGATTGACGCCAGATCCAGGGAACTCACAAGAGCCTGTTGCACCTCGGCTCATATAACCTTTGGGCTCAAGCCTCAGCGCCGCCCGTTTGGTCGGATTTGTAGGGTTGTGACCTTCGGATGACCAGGAGACCGTTGCCGCTTTGGGGCGATCATGATAGGGGAGTAGGAAAAAAGCATTATAAGCCCCCTGGGGGATGTGAGCGCAAATGCAGGGCGCGCCCACCTATCCCTACCCCAGCTCAAGATGGCGACGAAAGAAGAAGAAGGAGGTTAGGAAGAGGATGCTCAAGATGGGGAACAAGGACCTCTTCCTGTGGGATCTCAACGACGTACTCAAGTCCCTCCCCGACAGGAGCTTGGCCGAGAACGTCGCCGCCACGGTCTACTCGAAGGCCTCGAGGGTGGGGATCGACGAAGCCGTGGCCTATGTCGACAGCATGCGCAAGCAAGATGGGTTGGACGAGGAAAGCGCCAACAGGATTCACGACCTCCTGATGCGCAACAGCGTGAGAAGGTAGCTACCGGGGCAAGTGCAAACGACGGGGGTCAACTGATTCTTTTCAGGCCCGGCCCCTCCTGAAGCAGAGATCCGTTTGGCGGACGATAGTACCGGGGTGAGGCGTGGTGTGGACGCCTGCCAGCGGCTGCTGGACATCCTGGGAAGTCTGGACGAGGCTGGCGTGAAGGGTGTCGGCTGGAAGGACTTTGAGTCGCACTGCGCGAGGGTCCTGGAGGAGAACGGCTACAGGGTGCTGGGAAGCATCTGGTTCAAGGGCCAGTGCAGGAGGTACCAGATCGATGTCGTTGGGGCTCTCATCCGGCGCGTCATCTGCGTCGACTGCAAGGCGTGGACCAAGGGTGGGGGAAGCTCCAGGTCCAGGAGGGCCGCGGAGTCGCAGAAGGAGAGGACGATCCAGCTCAAGTGCTGCATGTCTGTGCGGGGGCTTGGGGGATGCGGCAGGATGCGCTTCTATCCGCTCGTCGTCACCCTGAGGAGCGAGGACATCACAATGCACGAGGGGGTCCCGGTGGTCCCGTTCGAGAAGCTGAACAGCTTCATCGTCGGGTTCGACTCTTACGAGGACGAGCTTTTCAAGGTCTGATCGATGAGATTGTGAACGGGAAACACATTTCACAGCTCAGTGCACTCCAAAGGCGGCGGGCCCGTAGTCTAGTGGACAGGGCGCAGGCCTCCGGAGCCTGATGTCGCGGGTTCGAATCCCGTCGGGCCCGCCTCTGCACGGTCACAGTTTTATCCAGGTTCCGATTCCCATGGGCCGGAGAGCATGACGAGGACAGCGCCAGTCGCTTTCTTCTTGGCCGTCGTTCTGGCACTTCTGGGCTGCGTCCGGGGCGAGCCCAGGGTCGACCCCCAGACCGGGCTCATAAGAGTCCTTTACATGGGGGACTCCTCCATGGAGGCTGGATTCGTCACTCCGATCATCGTTCAAGACCCACTTGTCAAGCTCAGCCCCGTGCCCGTGGAGTTCATCACGGGCGCCTACCTGTCGATCGAGGAGGCCGCGGCCAAGCTCAGGATGTACCTGCCCCGAACCGAGAAGAGGATGAACGAGGACTTCGATATGATCATCATCGCGGATGCCCGCGAGCCCTTCTTCCCAGCCAAGCTGCAGAACTGGATCAAAGCGGCCGTCATCGACGGCGGGCAGGGATTCCTGATGGCGGGAGGCCCACAGACATTCGGAGGTTACACGCCCTGGGGACACCCAAGCTGGGATGCGTCTCCAGTTGCAGACATCCTTCCGTGCAAGTGCATACAGGAGTTCTACGACCTGGGCAGGGCGTACCATCTCGTGCCGACGTCCGGCTATGAAGATCATCCCTTGGTGAGAAAGATCCCCTGGAATCAGGTCTTCCTGTTCAACCAACAGAGGGTGGGGGAAAGGGAGGGCAGCGTGGTCGTGGGCCGCAGCGACCACAACCCGCCGGACTCCCCTATCATGATGTACATGGAGATGGGCAAGGGCAGGACGGAGGCCTTTGTCTTCGACTGGGGAGGAAACGGCCCACAGGACTTCCACAGGTGGGGCTATGCCCCGTTGGTGTTGAGCAACCTGATCTACCATGCCGTGAGGGTGACCATCCCCGAGGACACGACCCTGTTCCTGGAGCTGCGCAGGAAGTTGACCGGGCTCTACTCCAGCCGGTCCTTCACTCTGTCGGTTCTGGACTTCGCCGAGAAGTTCGGTGCCAATCTCAGGAAGGCCGAGGCGGAACTCAAGAAGTCCGAGGACCTGAGGAAGGAGATGATCAAGCTCTACATCCAGGGGGACTACGATACCAGCCTGTCCACGCTCGACGAAGCCCTC
>Ga0172366_10001561_pt1 | contig 17829 bp, 13 predicted proteins | sample LakKivSesite69cm_FD_114533 | JGI IMG/M metagenome (GOLD analysis project Ga0172366, IMG submission 114533) | Sediment microbial communities from Lake Kivu, Rwanda - Sediment site 69cm | ecosystem: Environmental > Aquatic > Freshwater > Lake > Sediment | place: Rwanda: Western Province, Lake... | reverse complement strand
TGTATGCCATTTTTTACTACATTGTATATTTTTTGTAAGTATACTTTCTTATCATCATTTATAGATAAAATAAATATTTCTTCATTATTTTTTATTCTATCATATATTTCTTTGAACGTAATATAGCTACCATCTTGTATTTGGCATATCTCGTTTTCATAAGCACATTTATAGTTTGCCACATCAGCACAAATCAATGTGAGTGTTCCAGGAGCAAAGCCGATAACCATACTTTCATCTATTTCTCTTATGCCACATTTTATAACATCAGACTCTATATCTCCGCTCCTTTTTCTTTTTACTATATCAAGAAATTCTTCAGCATAAGAGTGTATTGAGGAATAACCGCTAACCATTTTATCAACCGTAATATCAGTAGATAAATCTGAAATCTCTTTAGATAGGTCCTTTATAGACTCTATACTACTCTTCTCCTTTAGAGCATTTCTGAATTTTTCTATATATTTTATAGCACTTTCAGTAATATGTCTTTCTTTTATTTGATTTTTATATAGTTCAAAATTATCTCTAGTAGCATCAAAAATACTTATTTTATCATATAAAAAAGTTTGATTATTTAGGTCTGAATAGTTTTTAGCATATTGTTTGGCAAAATGGTAAAAATGGTCTTTTGTGAGAAGAGCATTATTTTTATATGAATCTTCTATAGCTAAAAGAATAATCTTATGATTTGTGTCAAAACAAGATATTTTTAATCCGCTATTGTTTAACCATTCTGCTACTAAATCCTTATGGTTTAATAATAAGTTTATAAAAGATTGTTCAATATTTATTCTATTTTCATTATTTGAGGGCACAAAAACCTCCTAGCTTGTCAATGATATGGTGTATGTATTTGAGTCATTGATTATTTTAGACATTGCTATTCCGAATTTTTTTTCTAATATAGAAGTGTATTTAGATACATCAAATCTAAAAACAAAGATAGTTGGCAATCCGTCTTTAAGTCTATCCATAAAAAATGGATCTATTATTCTAGAGATATATGCATCCATATTAGGGCTATTCATAAGTCCAACTATATCGTCTACTACTAGCCAATCGCAGGTAGAGGAATAAGAAACAGAGTTTCCATCATCTTTTTTTATCATTGACTCTAGAGAAAAAAACGACAACCATTCATATGTTTGTATATAATTTCCTGGATTTATTCTACTCTTTATGGCTTCCTGCATTATCAATGATGCTATAAATGTTTTACCCGAACTATTATTCATGACATTATTATCAGAATATATTACAACATTATTGCCCTTTTTTCTTCTTTCTGATATAAATGATCTTTCGCTTCTTTTGGAGATGGGGATATCATAAAATTCTCGTAAATTTATGTTGTCTCCCCAGCAATATTTTACTAGTTTTTCTTTTGCTCTATTCACAGTCTGAGATGACAATATCTGTTTTCCATTATATTTGCCATGGAAATCATCAATAGTAAGTTTATGATATGGAGGCGGAATAATAGTTTTTATATATGCTTTTACTTCTGCTGCTATTTTGCATGAGCAGTTTTCTTTAGAACACATAGAAATATTATCTATATTACAAAACTTCTTAGCTATTTTTGCCGCATATATTTGTTTTAGTTGATCTATATTCTTCATTTTTTATTCTTTGGCTTCATTACAACAGAAATGGATATCTTATCAAAACCAACACTACTTTTTTGTATTTTATCCCATTCTGCATAATCTACGAAATCTGACAATAGATTATTCATTTTTTGATATGCGAGATCATACATTGAGCATTCTCTTCCAATAAGTAACATAGAATATTTTACTTTGTAATGGTCTTCTAGAAAAGAAAGTATTTTGTTATGTTTGATCTTTATATCGTGATCGTCAGTTTTATACTTTATCTTTATTTCTTTCGTCTCCTCATGATGACTATGGTTATTCTTGTTCTTTTTATTCTGATCATAAAGAATCTTTCCATAGTTCACTATTTTACATATCGGAAACGGAGATGTTTCGGAGACTTGCCATAGATCTAGTCCCTTTTCTGATGCTCTAAATAAAGCCTCTGATTTTTTTGTTTTGCCAATATTTTTTCCATTTTCATCAATAAGAATAATATATTCATATTTTATTTCTTCATTTAAAATCGAATTTTTGTCTTTCACCATATTATTTATTATTTTTTCTCCTTATAAAGGTATTTTTTATTCCTTTTTCAAAGCTTATGTTCAAAGAATATTGACTGTTCACTTTTTTATTTATTATTTTTATTACCGCCTCTATATCTCTAAAGTTAAGATCTAAAGGATATGGAGACATATCTAATGTAGTTTTTATTGCTATCTCTAGGTTACCCTTCTTATGCATCCTAATGCACTCTCTTATAACATTTATAATAGCATCCTTTTTTTCATTACCATGATATTCAGATAAATAGTTTATACTCCAAACAATACCATATTCAATAAGAAAATTTTCTAGTCCAAGTAATATGGATTTTTTCATTGCTGATGGCGTGGTTTTATTTTTACGAATAGTGGAATTGTTTTCCTTTTTATCTTCTTGGGTATAGGATAAAACTCTTTGTTTATAATCATAACTAGAAGCAAAACTAGAAACTGGCTTTTTATCTCTCAGGTCATAAATATTTATACATTTATTATTATTCATGTAATAATCTGCCCAACCATTATGGAAAAAGAAATCTAAATAATCTTTTGTTATAAGACTATCACAAAATCCAAAAGTGCTATGAATAGATTCCTTGATGTTCCCAAAATATGTACTTAGATTAATGATAGAAAGATACCAGTTTTGATTATATTTTTGATAATATAAATTTTTTGTATAACGAGAGAAATCTTTATTATTCCATTTGAAAATATCTTTATCTTCCAACTTGCTATAAACTTTTTCTTTCAAAGAAGAAATACTTCTAAATTTACCTAGAATATTCTCTTCTTTGAGAATAGTTTTTATGCTATTCTCTTTTGCTTCTTTGACCGTCTTTTTGATGAGACTTTTTAGATCATTTTCGTCTTGTTTATTCATTGCTAGTGCCGAACTATACATTCTGAGCATTCTCTTTTTCCTTCTTCAAAAACTTACTCTTCCTTCTACACTATTATAGGAACTAAAAAATGAGAATTCAAATGTCTAAATATTCTACATGAAAAGCTGGTTCAGACATATAAATCTTTTTTCTTTTTCGACTATGTTGTAATAAATATTTACAATGGTCCTCAAAATCTATTATAATAGCTTCTTTTTTCTTTTCCTGTGTAACCGGATTAGTATATGTTCTCAAAATTCTGCCTATTCTTTGTAATGCCCTAGTAACAGATTTCCCACTTGCTGCCATTATTAGAACATCAAGATTCTTTATATTTACTCCCTCGTCAAGAATAGTAGAAGCAATCATTATATTTGAATCAGATTTTCTTATCTTTTCAAAATGCTCATGTCTTTCTTCTCCGCTATGCTTACCATAAATAAATACTGAATCTGGTATAATTTTCTCTAGAGTTTTTCCATGGGAGATATTCTTTATTAGAACTAATACATTTTTTCCTTTTTGAGCCATTTGAGAAGCAAGTCTAGCAATTATATTATTTCTTTCTTCATCTTCCACAATAGCATTCTTATATATAGAAGAATACGTATGTCCTGATATATTTTTTGGAGTATGTCTTATAAAATAAATATATGGCTTTACTAAATATCCTTTTTCAATCAAAAAAGAAGCAGATATATTTCCGCACATTTTTCCAAGACATGCCTCTATAAGTATATCATCATTTTTATCACGAAAAACAGTCGCACTCATACCACATCTATATCTTGCGCTGACAGAATAGTCAGCAATAATTTGAGATGTCTCCGCTGCGACATGTTGGCATTCATCAAAAATAATACCTTTCGCCGATGTTATAAGGTCTAATATCTCTTTTCTTTTTTCTTTTAGGACATTTTCTTCTTTCTCTACTTCGTCTTCATCATCTGATTTTACATACTCTGCTCCACAGGCCCTAACGGCAGTCTGCGTGGTTATAACGGTAATATCTTGAGGATCGTAAACACCACCACCAATGGCTCCAATATTCAAGTGATTTCCATCTTTATCTACTAAAAATTTATGTAATTCCTCTCGTGTCTGTTTTACTAAATCTATGGAAGGAACATAAAAAATAAATGGGGCCACACCAAAACCCTGTATTATTTTAGCTCCCGTAAATGTCTTCCCTCCTGCTGTGGCCATTTGCAAAAGAGATCTTTGCTGCCTTACAGCCTTCTCCGCTATATCCGTTTGATAATCTCTCACCTCTGCTTCGGAAGAAATATAAATATCAAGATTTTTTTCTAATTGCTTTCTTGCATCTTTTATGATATATCTGACATCATTTTGGTCAAAAAAATCTTTTGCTTTTCTAAATAATCCTGTAGGGAAATGTATGCCATCCTTTTTGTTTGGACATTTACAATAAGTCTTATTTCTACATACTAGACTTACATGGCCATCCCATTTATTCTTTCCCCAGTAACTCTTTTTATTTTTGACCATAAAAACAGCGTCTTCAGGAATATATCCTAAAGTTTTTTTTAGCCCCTGGTAGATATCAGATGGTAGATGGCCATCTATATATATAGATACATTAGTTATAGTCAATGTTATATTGGCTCTAGACATTCATTCTCCATTCTATTATTTTTCAACTATATGAGATTTTTTGATTTGATTTTCTTTTTTCTTTTTTGTTTCTTTTGCCACATTTTCTTTATATCTTCTTCGCTATCGATAGAGGAGTCAGGAGCATAAAAAACTTTATCTTGATGTCTCTGATATCTAGGCATAAAAAAGTTAGGCTGATCATCCCAGGAACCGGCTATCTTACTGAACAGTTTCGTTTGTATTATTTTCATTATCGCTTTTTATATCTATTATATTTTTAGTATTTAGCTCTACTAATAAAAATTGAATCTTTTGCCTAAGGCCCATTATTTTATTTATAGCATACCAAACCTTTCCCTCTTTCAACAGATTCTCTACTATCTCTAGTTTAATATCTATATTTTTCAATATCTCATTTACTACTAGCAAATCAATGTTTATTTCTTCCATAATACAACCTTTCTTTATACTTTCCACAATATTATAGATTACCAAACTCTGTCTGTTGAAAGTTTTTTTTCTATAACATATACCTCGTTTGGATCATTTTCTCCATCTTTTATTCTCAATAGAGCCTCGTAAGATAATCCATTTCTTCCCCTCTTCTTTCTTTCTCTGTCTATTTTATCCCATATTTTTTTGAACCAAGGATGAAGTTTCTGGTATGTTCCAAAATCTGGGCCGCGAGCCGGTTCTAACATTTTCTCTATCAGCCCAAGAAACCACCAGTTATCTGTTATATCTGTATAAGACTGGACATTATCAGGATCTCTATATTGAGCAATTTTTCCTAGTCTATCAACCATTTCTTCTGATTTATTTTCGTATTCAGATATTGTCATGAGGCACAAAAGAAAATCCTCATGATTTCCTATGCTATTTTTATCAAAATTATAAGCTAGTTTTGATAATCCAGATAGGACATTCTTTATGTTAGAATCAAGTATTTTTGATATAATTTCAGAAGGATTCATGCCTTGTGCTTTTATAGTTTCATATAATAAAAACGCATCTAAACATGGCTCATATTCTATATCTCTATTTAGATAAATAAAGTCTTCGTTGTCTTTATTTGCTAGAACACAAACATCTACCTCTGCACTTGGCATTTCTAATATTCTAATATTTTTTAGTGGAAAATTATTGAATGCCGGACAAACAACGTCATTCATAACAGTCCAAATAAAAGTCTTTGAGTATAATCTTTTTACTATAGGTTCTTCATTTTTTGGTTTCAAATATGAATTTTGAGAATACAATAAGAATCTAAAAAAGCTTGTAAGTGTATTATATACAAGTGTTTCCTGATTTTTATCATCAAAGAAAGATCTATTCTGAGAATTTAGTGAAGAGATAGTGCCAAAGTTGGATAAATATGATATTATTATTCTGAGCATTGTTTGTCCTAAATTGTACGGTTTCCCCAAAACAATCTTGCCATCTATATATCCAAAACCATCATTATTTTCACAAAATTCCACAGGTAAATCTACAAAAATACAGTTTTTTATTCTACATGCTTTTTTTATAAAACTATGACATATTTTATAGTCGCTTATATTATTCATTATTTTCCTGTACGTCTTTTTTTGGTTTTCTTTTTCTTGTCTTTTTTACTTCCTTTTTATCTTTATTTTTTTCTGCATTTACTTCATCAGAAAGTTTTTTTATATCATCTTCTGTAATACCAATACTTAGCATAAATTCTTCATGGGTTTTACAATTTTTTATAATATCTTTTATTTCGATAAATTCATTGTCGGCTATTTTACTTTTATTTCTATTTTTTCTGCCGCGCTTTTTATCTTTTTTACGTTCAGCCTGTGTATCATATTCATTTCTGAAAGAATCATCGGTTTCCTCTGGATAATAATATCCTTCTTCTGCGGACGCTCCTTCGAAATCATTCATATCCTGTTCGGCAAACTGATCTATCATCTCCATAACAAAATCTTCAACGGTCATTTTTGTTAGCTCCATAGTAATATGAGCATCGCATTTTGGACATTTATACTCAATAAAAAAAGCAGTAGCATTTTCATGGACTATACTCTTTCTTATTCCCTCTGCTAAAATGTGTTCCTTTGACATCTTCTGATGACAATTCGAACACTTCATAACCTTTATTGCTTTATCAAACCACTTAGGAAAGTCCAGCATATATTATCTTCTCCATTTTCTATAATATACTATTTTATTTTTATATTGATTTTCCTCTATTTGGCTAAGGATAAATCTATGTTGTAGCTCCATGTTATTCCTCTTTTATCGTGAATACCGAATATTTTTTGCTCTGGCTTTGATCCCTTCCTGAGATTTTTCAATGAAAAAATATCTCCTCCAACCCACGACCCGTTAGCTATCACTCTTCCAAAGTTGGTAGAATAATCAGCACTATTATGGAAATGACCAATCAAAACATAATCAGGAATAATCTTATTTATGTGCGATATCTTTTCAGCGGCATCTTCTACTCCTTTTATTCCTCCTTTTATTTCATCTCCATGTAAGGACAAGAAGTTATGGTTTCGTATTTTTTTATTCATCCACCAGGTTTTAGGAACATCAAAAACAACTCTTTGATTATTTCTAAAACTTGCTTCTATAAATTTATAGCAAATATAATCCCAGTTGGCATATTCTTTTTCTATCCCTCTATTGGAAATCCTACCATGGTTTCCTATAACTCCATAAAAATATATCTTCTCGAAAAGAGTAAGCCAATAATAAATCATATCAGTTATACTTTGTGCTCCCTCTATAAACTGATCAATAATGGGAGTATTTATATATGTAGAACTCCATGCTCCAACTCCATTAGCTCCGGCTACTATATCTCCAAGACAAAAAATATGCAAATTAGGTAAATCATAAATATTAGAATGAAGCTCTACTATATCAGCAGTAGTCTTCTTCACAAATTCCACGCGCTTCTTATAGATGGACATGTTATATTCTGATATTCCGCCAGTTTCTTCTAAAGAATGGTCGTGTCCAATATGAGTATCGCTCAATAATAACCCAACATCTTCTGGAGAGTGTTTTTCTTTCTGCCTCTTTATACTTGGTTCAAATAATCTTTTTGGGACTTCAGGAAGAGCTTTTATAGATGATTCTATTCTATCTGCAACGAGCTCTGATAAATAGTTCCCTGTTGCGATTTTTTTATCGTTAGACTCCGCTATTTGATCAAATATAGTTCTTTTTATATTTTCTTTCAATCTATTTTTTGTTTGACTGAAAAAAGACTTTTCATTCCAGTTAGTTCGTCTGTATTTATTTTCACATGATTCTAAACTTCTCTTTAGCTGTTGAGATATTATTTTATAGGACGTTCCAGAAAGTCTCATTTCGTAAAGTAATAATTCCTCATTCTCATTCCACGGAACGTTAGTTCTGCTGCCATAATCAGTCTTACCGCCATTATTTTTCATAAATAATCCTTTTAGTTGTATAAATATATTCTCTGCAAACAAGCATATAGTTTCTATATATTATAGAGAAACTATATTATAAAGTGAAAAGCTCATTATAAGATTCAGAAATATCCTTCCAATTGAAATCAGAAAATACTTTGTTAAAACCATTTTTGCCTAACCTTTTTCTGAGTTTAGAGTTCAATAAAAGTTTTAGTATATTTTTGGCAAAAATAGTATTTACATTATTGTCGTATACACAATTTCCATCTTTATCTTTTTGTGAGTTGACAATGACGCCGCCATCTAAAGCCGAGGCATTCCCTACATTCAAAGAAATCCAGGGAAGCTTTGCGGCCATAGATTCTAGTAGCACCAAAGGAGCAACCTCTTTCTGAGATGGAAAAAGAAAAATATCTGATTCAAATAAAGACTCTATGACTTCTTCTCTTGGTATATCACATAAAACTCTACTTTGAAAATCATATTTCTCTAAAATAGAAGAAAATATAGATTTGGTTCTATTTATTATTGACGAAGATGTGGTTGAACATATAAATACAACTGTAAAGTCTTTTATTTCTTTATATACTTCATTTAGAATAGGAATAAGCTTTTCTTGTGCTTTTCCTGGGAAAAAATTTGAAATACATAAAAGAATATATTTAGTATTTATACTATATTTTTCTCTAAAAGAGAAATCTTTTTTACTTATTTCTTCAAAATTTATACCATTTGGAATAATTCGAACAGGAATACCATTTCCTTTGCATATATTATAATCTCTATAATCAGAAGAGTGAGTTACTACAATAAAATCATTTGATCTGTTCTTGAATAAATCAAATAAATAGCTATTCTTCTCCTTATATGTGGCATTCAGTCCAACTGGAAATATAATTTTTTTACAATTTATATTTTTAGTTTTAGCTAATATTTCGGGCCAAAAAATAAAAAAATCACTATATATCATTAGATAATCTGGATTTATAGCGTCAATATTTTTCATAAAAGAGAAAAAATTAATGCCACAATTTTGATATCTTACTCCATTATAGTCAAATGGAATTCTAGTATGACTCTTAGATAAAATACTAACCTTATGCAATTTTTCTACCATAGATTCAGCGACTTGTTGTACAACTTTTTCACATCCTCCGGTCAATGGGTATGAATGATTGCACGCTATAACTATATTACTCATAATATATCTACTTGTTTTATTTTTGGAACACTTTGTTTATTCCATTTATTTCTGAACTTTTTTAGACTATCGATAAATATTCTATTCTTATCTTTTGTATTGCCTAAAGTCTGATGTGGCATATGTAATATTTTCGCTTTATAGTTCCATCCTATTTTTAGATTTTGATTATAGGATCTAAAAATAATATCTGGGTCTTCAAAATAAGCTGGAGAAAATCTATTATCAAATATTTCCTCCTCATTTATTTGTATGCTTTTAGCAATATCTTTTCTAAATATCATTCCTCCCGCTCCTACATAAGAAAAATATTGTTTGTTACTATTTATTTTGCATATTGGCATAAATATCCCATTCATTTGCCAAGCCTCAATTCCAGATACATCATATTTTTCAGCAAAAATTATATACGAATCAAACCATCGTTCTTGAACATACTGATCATTATCTAAAAACATAATATATTTACTTTGAGAATCAGAATATTCTTGAGAATATATATATCCAAGATTTCTGCCCTCTATTACTCCAAGATTCTTTTGACTAAAAATAATAGATATCGAACTATTATTTTCGGAGAAATTCTTCAAAAAATCTACGGTTTCATCAGAAGATCCATTATCTACCCATATAATGTGTATTTTTTTTGATGGAGTATTTTTATAAAATAAAGACAAAAATTGTTTCGTTGTCTTAAAATTATTATGTGATAAAACAACTAGATCAATCAAAGATTTCTCTTTGCTGAGTTTATAAATGTTTATATCTTCGTTCATTATTATTCTGTCGGAGGAACAGCCTGGCAATATGTAGTCAAAGTCCAATGAGGAGGAGTAGGATCTCCAATAGAGCAGTTTGGAATAATTTGTATTCTTATCTCGCTAACAGTGGAAAGAACATATAAATAGAATGTTCCGCTTCCTATTGTACAGCCTGTATTATATTGTTCCACGCTATCAAAAGAAACTATTAGTTGGTCCTGATCCCCAAGCATGTCATATTCAAAAAACACATAATATTCTCCATCATTTGATGGAAATGTTTGATCAAAGCCTCTAAAAAATCCCGAGCTATTTAGATTCAAATTGCATAACGGAGTATTTATTGTCGCCTCTGTAGGGCTAGCTACTTCATTATAGGCGTGAGCTATGCCGTATATTTGGACATAGTTTTCTTCTCTATTTAGTATCTTTATTCCTGGTTTATAAAAAGGAGGATTGAAAATATGAGCCCTGTAAACCTTATTATCATCCATGCTATTCTTGAATATAACAAGTGATTTTCTTGGAACAATAATATAATCTGATGGATCTATAGTCCTGATATATGTTCCATCACTATTTTCTTCTATTATAGACACAACTGCTTCAGGACTCCATCTGTCGCTTACTACAGAAAACATATAGTTGTCTATGTTTATCAAAGTAGAGGGAGTAGGTTTATATGTGCTACTGCTAAAAGAAGATGCTGTACTTGTCACATTACCCTGAGAATCTATTGTTGTGGTGGTTTGGCCTGTATCTCCGTCTATAGAATCTCCAAGAATAGTTGTTTTTGAAACTGATGTAATGGTTCCATTGCTATTAGTAGTTGATACTATAATAGTTTTTATATATGATGTCGTATCTAGAACCACGTTTGTATCATCTATAGTTAGTGTCTCAATAACAGTACCGTCTATATTTATAGTAGTATCATCATTTATAATAGAAGACGTTGTACTATCATCATCATTTGTAATGTTAATAGTAATATAAAAATCTGTACTAACAGATCCATCTGTATTAGTCTGAGTGGTCCTTTTCCCTCCACTTGTAGATACTGAAGGGACAACAATGTCTGATATAGTCAATGGGAAAGAGAGATCCTCTGAATAATAATAGTAAATAGATGATCCTTGGTTTGTTCCATCAAAATATATAAAGTTGAACCCTGACGATGGTCTACTATTTCCTGGATAAAAAGACCACATTGAGTTACTTTTGAAATATCCGTTTACAGAGTATCCATCAAAAAGCTTTACCTCATTTTGCCATGAAGTAGTGTATTCTCTATAAGAAATATCTCCATAATAATCTGAAATAATATAAATATAGTCGTCATTTAGACATATAGAAGAAGATGAACTAAACTCAAAAAGTTCCTCAGAAGAAATATTTTGTTTATCAAATTTAGTATAAAAACATCTTCCTACGTTATCCTGAAGACTATGAAAAATATTCCAAGATATATGGATATAATCAGAGCTATCTATTGCCATGGACCCAGTAAAAAGAGCATTAGATTTTCCTAATAGATAAGCATATTGTCTATGATAAATATCCGTAAAATTGGCATATATTAACTGTATTGTAGAATTTTCAGATTCTAATATAGCATCACTCGTCAATGATATGTCGTTAGAAAAATATCTTATATTATTATCTCTTACATTTTGAGAATATAAAATATGTAAAAATCCTTTGCTATCTGTAGCGAATGCAATAGGGCTACCTCGCGCAAATTCTCTAAAGTTTGGACCATAAGAAACAAAATCATCATTTATAGATTTCTTTACATAATACATTCTGTTTTTGTAAGACCATATTATGTGGAAATTGTCCTCTGCATCTATAGATATAATAGAATGTTCCCCACCAAATCTATCGTTAGTATCAAAAGATGGCGAAACTACAGGGCTTACTGTCTCTGTTATTGAAACTATATCATTCCATTGATTGGTATATGTTCTATAAAATATCTGAGGACTATAGTTTATGGTTTTTTGGTATGTATTTGTATTAGGACCGAATATTGTCCCTTGATTATAGGTTCCAGATAAATCAAGATTAGTATTATCTGCATAAACTAAAGAATATACGGTTTTCTTGAAAACTTGTTGAGCCTCAAAGTTATTTAGATTAGAAAAACTTGTCCAAAAATTAGAAGGAAACTTATCATATAACTCTTGAGGAAAAATTATATCTGTATAGCTGCTTTTAGTTAGAGGTATATATGGCAAATTATTCCAAAAACTTGTAGGCAAACTAGTAAAAAATAGATTTATTATATCGTTTTTTGTATTCAGTAAAATAGGGGCAGACAACGAGCTAAAACTAGTATTGTTGTTCTTCTCGTATAGTTCTATAGTATATTGTTTTAATAAGTATGTAAATGAATATGACTTATTATCGTACAAAGACTTATAGTTTTCTGTCCACGTAATATAAACATTATTACTAGTATCTATGGCAATTGATGCCTCAGAGGCAGAAGAAATAACCCTATAAGAAGAGTTTCCATACGTTTTATATTTTATCTGTTCTCCGCTTATAATCTCATTTTGCCAAGATAACCCTTCATCAGAAGATCTAGCGTATCCAATCTGAAAATTTCCTGTATATTTACTTCCAGACAAATATACACAATGTAATATTCCAGTGGATGATCTTACTATTTTTCTTCCAAAGGTATCGTTGAATCCATTAGATGTTATGTTTTTATATGGCACTCTCAATATACTCCAGATAATATTAGATTAGAATAAACACTTGGGCCACATGTAGAACCTGGAACCCTTATAGTGCCGACTATAGCATGTTCAGATGTCCCTCCAACATTTTCATATTCAACCAAATCGACAACAATCTTTAGATCATATGGAGGCAATAAAGTAGTTTTGCTAAATCCGGCATAAAGCTGGGTACTATATGGCTGTCCTGCCGCAGTTCTTTTGTTTATATAACATGCCCAGGAATCATCTATATCGGGATTGCCAGGGTCAGAAACTATATAATATACTAATATTTGGTTATTTCCGCCTTGCCACTCCCAAACTCTTACTGTCTCTGTTGATCCATATGGAATAAAATTGTCATAAAAATTCACAAAATTATATATTCCATCTATTTTACAATCGCTGCCTATAGTTGCATTCGTAGAAGCTGTGATAACTCCTTGTCCTACAGGGGTTCCTGCTCCTCCCACTATAGATGATAAATGAGCTTGGTAGGTTATAATAAATATAGGATTCAATGGGTCATTTGTATGAATAGTTATTCTACCGTAAACATCTCCATCATATGGAGTAAGCCAATATAATGATATCTTCATGGTATCAGAATAAAATTCTCCTGGACTTAACGTTGTTCCATTTGTTGGAACGTCAAATGAGAAAAATCCAGTTGGAGTAGATTCATATGAAACGGAAATTATTTTAAGGTTTTCTAAAATTCCTGCGTTTTTTATATTATATTCAATCATATCTGATATAGGAGAACCTATAAAAAATTTTCCTCCACCAATGGTATTATTTGTTATAATAGTTCCAGGGGACGAGGTGTCATATATTTGCAACCAAGGATCTTGAGGATCAGAAGACACCTCGCTACCAACTACATATCCAGTAATCATCATTCTAAATTGTTCTACAAAATCATTGGTAGAGAAATAGCACCACCCCCCTCTGAAACCCTGATATGATGCATCTACTCTTATTTCAAAAAATTTTGATTCTCCCGGATTTACAGATGCAGGAACATTTTGAACAATAGTAAAACCCTGAGGTACTACTAAATCTTCTCCAGTTGTTAGAATCTCATCTCCGTCGTTTCTTATAACAAAAACCATTATATTCCCTTCTTCGCCTAGAACGCTCTCCGAAAAATCTATAGACGGATATTGCTGTAATGTTGTTATTTGATCTCCGGTTTCTTGACTGTAAACTACTAGTTTTACTCCAGTTGTACTAATAACCGGAGGTCCGACCGGAAAAGAAGTTATAGTTGATTCAGAAGTTTCAGGAGGAACTTCTATAGTCGAATCCGAAAATGAAGCCTGCATATTCAGGTCTCTTCGTAATGGTATTACTATTTTAGCCATTATACCTCCCTCTCAGGCTGGGCGTCACTATAATAATCAATCCAGTTGTGGCTCCATTTTCCTCTATCTACTCCACCTATAATATATTTTTGATCGTTATATTTATCATTTGAATCAACAGATATTACAATCTGATTAGGCTCATTGGAAGAAGTATTTTGATTATTCATAAATATATAGTCGGTCTTTTGCGGAGCATATCCTATTTCTATGCCAGTGATAGCAGGAACTCCAGAAACTGGTATATTCTCATAGGGTTCTTCATTAGAAGAACTCAATCCACTAAATAGCTCTAAATAAAATCTTATATATCTAGCATAGATATTAGAAAAAGATTGATATTGATCGTGATCATATCTTATACTATAATCAGTATATTCATAGCCATTTACGCTTGTTGATATTCTCCATCTTCCAGATGTATTAGAGTATAATCTATAGTTCACTATAGCGGATCTTACAGATGATATTGATCCTAGATCTATAGTAACAATGGCACTACCATATCCTAATGCCCCCTTCGCTAATCCAGACAGCATATATATAACGTCATTTATAGCATCTGTACTTGACAACGTTATAGATTGTCCATTGGTACTTTGAGCTATTTTATTCAAATATATATTATCAGATTCATACGATAAAGATGGAATAAGAGCATATTCGTCTTCTATAGACAAATTCAAAAGTATAACAGGAACAGACTTATAACTATTTATTGATTGGGCATATTTTATAGCTTCATCTATAGTATAAACTGAGGAGTTGGGATATTTATCAGTAAATGCAAAAACAGTTTTTTCTATTCCATATAAACTATTAGTTGTAAGAACATTAGAACATGATACAATAGCATCACATAATGGAGATCCTCCAAATGGATCATATGACTTCATATTGTCAATAAGACTTATTGCTTCTGACGCCTGAACCGCTCCATCTAGAGTAAAGTTAGTTATATCTGTAATCCAAGGATCTTTGTTTACACAAACTATACTCTTTGATTTTTGTTGTTTTAATGGCTTAGATAATAACTCAAATGACTTTTGCATATTATCAGTTATAGGAATTAATATATTTGATGAAGTAGAATAACATGGAAGAGAGTCAAAACCAAGTATTGATGAAGATGAAGATAAACTTGAGTTATACGTGTCTATAAAATTTTGACCATAATATGTAGAGTCGTCTATTGTAGTTTGAATAACTATTTTATATCTTGAAGTTGTAGCTCCATACTGCATTTGATAGTTAGATGAGATATTTAGTAAAGCGTCGTCACTTCTTGGTTCCAAAGTAGCAAAAGCCTTACCATTTGTAAAAGTAATATTATAGTCTTCAAATAAAACTCTATATTCAAGAAGATCATTTGAAACTATATTATCATTACTTATTGCTTGATCATAAAATTGTAAATATCCTTTTATTATAGCATTTATACTTCCAGACGCTATATTTCCGGCATTATCGTAAAGAGAAAGTTCAATATCTATATGCTGTTTTCCGTTTAAATCAAGATTATAACTATAAACATTAGTATAAATACTAAAAAAATCATTTCCCTTGCCCGACTCTATGCCTCCAATGGCAAATAGATAAACAAAATATGGACTAAACTGATAAAATACTTCGCTTCCTAGTCCATTTCTAGAGTATGACAATGGTGTCATTTCAGTATAATCATATAAAGATGGACTAGTAAAAGCACGATTTGTCCTAACACAAGAGGATAAATTATCAAATTTATTGTCAGAACCGCCTATTATATAAGAGGTATAGTCATCAGTTGCTATAGATGCTTTATAACCAAAATAAGGCAAGGTTTCAAACCGAGATTCTGCCGCCCTTATTGGAGTTCCATCCGTTAAATAAGATGGCGTTATGGTATAAGCATTAGTAACAAAATCAAACGAATTTTTGTTTTGATATGCTCCCCCTGTTACATAAATGTCGGGAGTATAATTAAATCCATCATCTTCTTTGAATGAAATAGGAAAAATTCTCTTATACCGCTCATTATCTTCAACTATATCAGAATATACCCATCTATCTACTACATCATTATCATATATATATTCATATTTCAATATTCTATCATTAAAATCTAAAACAGTTCCATCGTCTGATATAGATTTAACTCCGCTCAAAATATAAGCATAACTATATTGATGTTGTAAAAAATGTACATCATAAACAGGCTCAACAAACGTCTGGATAGTTCCAGCGGCAATACCATAGCTTATCAAGTCTGGAGTACCAATATCTATAAGTGGCATGTCGGAGAGTGTTTCCCACATATCGGCATCTATATTATATCTTTCTACTTTTCTACATACTTCAAATGAATTAGTTTCATTATTGTATACAATTCCTCCAAACACTGTTATTCCTTCGTTAAATGGACTATAAACCATTGCTGATTGAGCCATCATTCTAGGGGTTGGCATTGGCTCTCCTAGTGACCACGTATCCGTTCTTATATCATATATTTCTACTATATTTGTAATCTCTTTTCCATTTATTCCTCCTATGACATATATTTTCTCATTATAGGATGAAATTTGGCAGCAAAAATGGCCTCTTGGATAATTCATGCTTGAAACTTTTTGCCATGTTACATTTGGAAAATCAGCTAAGTCACATCTTTCTACTACGTCACTAAATATAGACTTTTGAGAAGTTACGGATGGATCATCTGCTGTATCTTCAGTATCTCCACTTATAGATATACATATAGTTTTGCTTCTATTTATATTTTTTATTTCATCATAAGATACTGTAGCATATATTTTTGCGTCATAAGTCTTACCTTTATTTATTGGCAATACTGTTATTATTGCATAACTCCTTGGATTTGCATCATCTATCAATGGGTCTATATAATTTTTTACTGAAACATAGGCATTGTCTACATTTATTATCTCTTCATTTTTATTTGTAAGAGTCAGATAAACCAATGTATCTTCTTGTATCATTCTGCCAGCAAATGAAATGTCCAATACAAGCTGATTATATGTTATACCATCTACTACTAGACTATTTATAGATACTCCTCCAGACCTTTTATCAACTAATCTTATTTCTAATGGATCTTTTGGAACAATAACCGTAGGAGGAACTCCATTCTCCATATTTCCGCCAGATTTCATAGCAATAGTTGTATTGTTTGTTACTCCAGAGAAAATAGATACGGTTGATAAATAAACATTTATTTCATTCTTATATATTGGATAAGAAGTCAAACCAATACAATCAGAACAAACATTATTTATATTTTTATATTCTATTATCGAATTATCAAAAGACTTATTTAGTCTAAAATAAATATAAGTATAATCACCTTCTGAAAGTTGAATAAAAGCAGACCCGTGAGAAATACTTGCTGCTGATATATCTAGAGTTTCTTGTCCAGAATATGGATCAGTATATTCTACAACATTACCCCATATAATCTCCATATCAGGGTCATCTACTCTAACTAATACAGATTGTCCTGGAGAAAGAGTTATGATCTGTTTATCTAAAGACGACATGCATGATACAAAGCAGTCTGCATATTTCGTAGTAGAAGAGTTTGGATCATGACTTATAGTCATTTTTTGATAGCTTAACCCATCTGTCCATAGTTTATTTTTATAACTATCAAACTCTGAAAGGAAATATATTTCCGGAGAACCGTCAATAGAAACATTTATTGGC
>Ga0172366_10001559_pt1 | contig 17834 bp, 16 predicted proteins | sample LakKivSesite69cm_FD_114533 | JGI IMG/M metagenome (GOLD analysis project Ga0172366, IMG submission 114533) | Sediment microbial communities from Lake Kivu, Rwanda - Sediment site 69cm | ecosystem: Environmental > Aquatic > Freshwater > Lake > Sediment | place: Rwanda: Western Province, Lake... | reverse complement strand
TCGATCGGCGCTCCGGCGGCATGTCTATGGAGAGGGTCTACTGGCGCCGCAACAAGGTGGAGCGGGACGTCGCTGTGGCATTCCTCATAGATATGAGCGCCTCCACCGCGGAGGCGATCGACGAGGCGAGGCACCTTGAAGGAGAGGGTGGGCTAGCGGGCGCTGCGGCCGACCCGGCGGCGCGCCTCCAGGGCCGAAGGGGCTACGGGGGGCGGCGGGCGTACAAGCGCATCATCGACCTGGAGAAGGAGAGCGCGGTCCTGTTGATCCAGGCGCTTGAGGCCATCGGCGATACCTACGGTATCTACGGCTTCTCGGGCTACGGACGGGAGAACGTGGAGTTCTACGTGGTCAAGGACGTGAACGAAGGCTACTCCGATAAGGTCAAGCGGCGACTGGACAAGGTGAGCCCCCTGCACGCCACCCGGATGGGCCCGGCCATACGCCACGCCACCAGCAAGCTGGAGAGCCAGGAGGCCAAGACCAAGTTCCTGTTCCTCATCAGCGACGGGCGTCCGCAGGACAGGGGGTACAGCCGTGAGGGCGTGGAGAGGGCCTACGCGGTCCACGATACGCACATGGCCCTGACCGAGGCCAGGCAGAAGGAGATCACCCCCTTCTGCCTCACCGTGGACAGGAACGGTCACGATTACCTGAAAGAGATGTGTGGGGACATCGGGTACGAGGTCCTGGCGGACATATGGGCCTTGCCCAGGCGGCTCCCCATGCTTTACAGGAAGCTCACCATCTGAGGGTCATATCGTCGGCAGCAACCGGGCCAGCTCCAGAAGCGCCAGGGTCACGGTGCGGCCTTTTACAAGCTCCCTCCTCGGCGGAAGCCTGAAGGGGTAGTGCTTCTCCCTCCGCTGCCAGGCGATGGCGACGTGTACGGTCCCCACGGGTTTCCCTTCCAGCGGGTCCGGGCCTGCCACGCCGGTGGTGGAGATGCCTATATCCGCTGCCAGGCGCTCCCGGGCGGCCCGCGCCATGGCCAGCGCCACCTCGCCGCTGACGGCCCCATACTCCTCTATCAACCTGGCGTCGACGCCGGAAGCCGTCTTGAGCTCGTTGGAATAGGCGACTATCCCGCCCTTGAAATAGGCCGAGCTCCCGGGCACATCGGTGATGGTGCTGGCAAGGAGTCCGCCGGTGCACGACTCCATCGCCGCCAGGGTGAGGCCTCGTTCCTTGAGCATGCTCCCCACGCTGATTTCGGGCGTCTCGTCGTCGTAGCCCCATATGTATGGCTCCAGGGCCTTCCTGATGGACTCCTCCAGCGGCTGTAGCAGCTCCCGGGCCCTCTCATCGCTGTCGCCCCGTGCGATGATGCGCAGGTGTATGCCGTCGGGCCTGGCGTAGATGCCCAGGTAGGGGTTATCATGGCCGAAGTGAGGGGCTACCATCTCGGCCACGCCCGCCTCCGTAAGGCCAGTCGTCTTTATGGTGCGGGTCACGATGCTCTGGGTGCCGACCCGTTCCCTGAGGCGTGGGAAGACGTGGTTCTGCCACATCTCCATCATCTCGCCGGGTGGGCCTGGCATGGCGACGAGTACGCTCCCGCTGTGCTCCACCCACCATCCCGGCGCGGTGCCCCGCGGGTTGGGTATCGCCCGGGCTGATGGTATCAGCATCGCCTGCTTCAGGTTCTGCTCGGGCATGGAGATGCCGCGCCTGCGGAAGTGCTCCCTCAGCTCCCTTTCCAGCTCCTCCTGCAAGCGCATCTCCTCGCCCAGCACCCTGGCGATAGCCTCCCGTGTCAGGTCGTCCTGGGTCGGGCCCAGGCCACCGGTGCTGAGGATGACCCGGGAGCGCAGCAGGGCCTGCTTGAAGGCCTGGGAAAGATGGTCGAGGTCATCCCCTATCTGGCTCGTCTGCCGCACCTGCAGGCCCAGGCGGGCAAGCTGGGAAACCAGGTAGGGCGAATTGGTGTCGGTTATCTCCCCCATGAGGAGTTCGTGGCCGATGGAGAATATCTCGGCTTGCATGGCCGGTAAACCTCCCGTGCTCTAGCCGCACGAAGTATAGTGCCAGACGGCCACGCCTTCAACGGCCGCGGGCCGCAGCCTGTGGAAAGCCAGGGGTTCAGCATGCCCGGAGGAAAGGGCGGCCATCTAGCCACCAGTCTGATGTGAGGGAAGCAGGGGCGGGTCCGCCACCAACTCAGCCAGCACCGGCGCCCAGCTGGAGTCCACCACGTATACCTCGTGCCACTCCTGCAGGCGGACGTACTGCTTCGTGTGGCCAGCGCTCAGGTCGCCTATCTCGATTGTGAAGGAGAGGCTCTCACTGGTGATGGTAACGGTACCCTGCGGGTCGTCAAAGCCGTACGTGGCGGGGTCGTCCGGTTCCTCCAGCACCCGCTCCGCTGAGAGCCCGGAGAGCATCGACAGTATGTACTCGAAGCGCTCCGGGTCCATCGGCGTGTGCTCGGCGTCGTCGAAGACCCATCCGTCCTCGGTGCGGATGAAGCCCGCCTCATCGCCCATGTAGTTGACGTGGATGCTGTTGATATCGCCGGGCTTCATGCTGTATATGACGACCGGGGCTTCATAGGGCGGCTCCGTCGCCAGCTTGGTTACCACGTCTGTCCAGGCGGACTGGATGAGGAACACGTCGTCGCTGCCATGCAGGTGCACGTACTGCAGAGAGCGATCGGCGTTATAGTCGCCGAACTCCAGTATGAACTTCTGCTCCAGCCTGTCGGTGATGGTGGTAATGGTCTCGGGTTCGGTCAGCCCGTATTTCTCCGCCTCGCCCATCTCGTCTTCGAGGACCCTGTCGGCCCGGGGCCCGGCCAGCAGGTACTGCATGCCCCCGAACCTGTTCTGGTCCACGGGCGTCTTCTCGGCGTCGTCGAACACCCACCCGTCCTCGGTGCGGATGAACTCTACGGACTGGTCGAGGTGCTTCACGCCTATGCCAACGATGTTGTCGGGGTTTATGCGATAGGTATAGGGGCGCTCCTCGCCCCCCGTACCGTTCGAGGCGCCCCGGCCCCGCAGTCCCAGGTATACGACTCCTGCCAGGACTACCAGCACTACAGCCAGGACGGCTATCAAGCGATAGTTCAAGGGTTCCCTCCCACTGCTCTAGCGGCGCCTCCACCAGACAATGCCCGCCAGGCCCAGCATGGTGAGCGGGAGCAGGAACCAGGTGGAATAGCGGAAGAAGTCCCTCTCCCTCGTGGTGAGGACCAGCTCTCGAAATGTCACTGGCTTGGGCCTTATAGAGATCAAGGCGTAGTCCTCGGTGAGCCAGTTCACCGAGTCCAGGAACAGGTCGCTGTTGCTGAAGGCGTAGTAGTAGCGATTGGCGGCGAAGTCCGAGTCGCCGATGATCACCAGCGTTGCCTTCTTGTAGGTAAGCTGTGCCTCGGGGGGAAGCTCCAGGGGTGCATAGGCCTCGACCACGGCTGCCACGGCGAAGGGGCCCTGAGGGTCGCCCTCGACCGGCCTGTCCTGGGCGGGGTCGCTGATGAGCCAGCTGTCGTAGGAGGTCACGCCGACGGACGTGTAGCTTATGGTGGAGGGCATCTTATCGCTTTCCACAGCGGTCGTGAGGGCGGCCACCTCGGGGAAGAAAGCCACGTCAAGCACATCGGTCAGCGGGGGCAGGTCTGCCGCAAACTGGTTGCGTTGCAGGAGCGGTATCTTGGGGTCTCCGCCGACGGAGCTCGTCAGGTCAATCACCTGCCCATCCTCCACCTTTATCCCCCAGTTGCGCAGGAGGTCGGCGATTCCGGCGGGGGTCCACGGGTCGAGGAGGAACAGGATACGGCCCCCGTTGAGCAGGTAGTCTTCCAGCGCGCTCCCCTCTCCCTCCACGAGGTCCTTCTTGGGGCCGGCGATTATCACCGCGGCCGCGTCGTCGGGCACCTCCTGCTGGTCCAGCAGGTTCAGCGTGAGTGGCAGATAGTTGTCGCTGATGAGGCCGGCGTATGCGTACGCGTATCCCTCATTTTCGGTGTCCAGGGTATCGCGCTCCCCGTGTCCGGTGAGGAAGTAGACCCTCTTCTGCTCCCTGCCCGAGGTGATGAGGAGGGCGGTCACAAACTGCTCTTCGAGCACGGGCGGCGTGGCTATCGTCTGGCGCTTGCCGGTCCTCATATTCTCGAACACCACCGCCTGGTATCGCGTGATGGCGTACTCCTTGGCGGTTATGGGGTCGGTGTCGGGGTCAACGAAGCGGTAGGAGAAATTGTCGGAACGCCTCTCGAACTCGTGGAGAAAGTCGTCAACCGCGCTGGCAGTCTCCTGCTGCTCCGCGTCCGTTTCCCTGAAGAAAGCGGTCGCCCGGATGGGGTCTTCCAGCTCGCCCAGGAGCTGCACCGTCCGCTGGGCCAGGGTGAACTTCCTGGCCTCGGTGATATCCACCCGGGCGTTGTTGGTGAAGACCACGTAGTTCACCAGCATGGCGATGCCGATGAGCAGGAGGCTCAGGATGACGCTGCCAAGCCCCAGGCGGCTACGCCTGCCGAACAGGATCGGCGCTGCCTGCTGGTACGATACGAGGAAGGAGAGCAGCAGCGCCACGCCGCCCAGCGCCATGAGGGCGTAAGCGAACGAGCGCATCTCGTGGAAGAAGACCCATATGATGAGCCCTATGAACAGGGCGATCACGCCCCCGATCGCTATGCTTATGCTGACGGCGCCAATGGGGGTGACGAGGCGCTCCAAGAGCCCGGGTGGCCTTCCCGTAGAGCCTTCCGAGTTGTCCGCTCTTTTCATGCTACCTCCAGCGATGGCTCTCCAGGGACCTTATGGCGAGGAACAGGAACACCACGGCCACGGTGATGTAGTAGACGACGCTGGACAGATCGATCACCCCGCGGCTGAAGTCGTCGAAGTGGGTCTGCATCGATATCTGGTTCAGGATGGTGGCCGCGGTGCCGCCGACGAACCTGGTGGTCATCTGTATCACGGTGAGGAGCAGCAGGATGCCGAACCCGACCACGGCGGCCACGATCTGGTTCGGGCTGAGGGAGGAGGCGAAGAGCCCCACCGCCAGGGTCGCCGCGCCGTAGAGTATCAGGCCCAGGTAACCCGTGAGCACAGGGCCGGTGTCGGGGTTGCCGAACCAGAAGATGAGGACCACGTAGTAGAGGGTGAAGAACAGGGTCCCCAGGAAGAAGGCGAAGCTGGCCAGGAATTTCCCGATCACCACCTGCCAGTCGTGTATGGGGGATGTGAGCAGGAGTTCCAGTGTGCCCAGCTTCTGCTCCTCGGCGAGGAGCCGCATGGCGAGAATGGGGGCCATCAGCACGAGGATAGAGGCGCTCGGTACCACGAACCCCCTTATGCTGGCCTCGGAGAGCACGGAACCCAGGATATTGGCGATGAAGTAGTAGCCCGTAAGGGCGAGGAATACGAGCGCCACTATGTAGGCCATGGGGGTCGTGAAGTAGGTCTTTATCTCTTTCCAGGCGATTACCAGGGTCGTTCTCATTGGCCGGTTTCCTCTCGAGTAAGGGATAGGAAGATCTCCTCCAGGCTCATGGATACGATGTTGAGTTTCAGGAGCCCCCATCCCTGGCCCACTACCGCCCGAGCAAGCCTGGAACGGAGGTCCTGGCCCAGCTTGACATCCACGGTGTAAAGGCAGAGGTTGGCGGACCCGACCCAGGTCACCTTCTCCACTCCGCTGACGCTTTCCAGGGCACGGGACACCTGTTCAGCGGGGCCCTGTACCTCCATCTCAACCCGCTGCACGCCTTGAAGCCGCTGCGCCAGGTTCTCCGGCCGGTCCTCGGCTACTATCTGCCCCTCGTGGATGATGAGGACGCGGTCGCACACCACGCTCGCCTCCGGCAGTATGTGGGTGCTGAGGAGCACGGTGTGGTCTCGTCCCAGGCTCCTTATCAGCTGGCGTGTGTCCACCACCTGAATGGGGTCGATGCCTACGGTGGGCTCGTCCAGGATCAGCAGCTCGGGCTCGTGCAGGATGGCCTGTGCGAGACCGGTGCGCTGGCGGAAGCCCTTGGACAGTTTGAAGATGTGGGAATCGGCGTAGTCCTCCAGGCGGCAAAGCTCGATGACCTCGGGTATCCTGGTGGCGATCCGTTCCTTGTTCATCCCCCTCAAGGAGCCCATAAACGCCAGGTACTCGCGCACGGTCATATCCAAGTACAGGGGCACGGTCTCCGGCAGATACCCGATACGGCGGCGCACCTCCAGGGAGTTGTTGAGGACATCGTAGCCGCTTACCGTCACCGTGCCTGTGGTGGGGGGCATGTAGCCGGTCACGATACGCATCACCGTTGTCTTGCCTGCGCCGTTGGGGCCGAGGAACCCCATCACCTCCCCTTTGCGCACCGTGAAGCTGACGTCCTCTATGGCGGGAAAGCTGCCATAGTATTTCGTGAGGCCTTTGGCCTCTACAACGAAGCCATCTCTAGACTCGTCGCTGCTCACTCCGGACCCCCTAAGAATGTGACCCCTTGTAGGGCAAACTTAGGAAATGATATTCTATAAACCCGATTTTGCCAAGGGGGAATTCGAGGGGAATCCCCCGGGGTTGGGGGAACGATACCGAATGCATCTGGCTATCGACGGCTACGGGACAGACTCCAGGAAGTTCGAGGACCGGGAGCTTCTGTACGACTTCCTGGACCGTTATCCTGCATCCCTGGGGATGAGGAAGGTGGCCGAACCCCAGGTGCTCACCTACGTGGGCGGTACGCCGGAGGACTGGGGGCTCTCGGGCTTCGTGATCATCGCTGAGAGCCACATCAGCGTCCACACCTTCCCGGCCAGGAACTACATCAATGTGGACATCTTCTCCTGCAAGCAGTTCGATGTGGAGAGGTCCCTTGAGGATGTGAGGCGGTTCTTCGCGCTGAAAGAGGTGAGGAGCTGGGCCTTGGAGCGAGGCCTGGACTCCTTGGGGAATTCCCCGAGGGTGCGTCTAGAGGCGGGTGTTGACCCACAATGAGGATATCCCTCGGGTCCCCTTCAGCTTTCTGGGCACGCCACCGGAGGAAGGCGGGCTGGCCGAAGCCGGCGTAGCCCTTCTCCCCGTGCCCTACGACGGCACGGTTACGTTCAGAGCCGGGGCGCGTGAAGGCCCTCGCGCCATCATCGAGGCCTCGCTACACCTGGAGGACTATGACCCTGAGCTGGATGCCGACCCTTCGCGGGTGGGCATACACACCAGCCCTTTTCTGGAGCCCGCGTTCGGCGCTCCGGAGGAGATGGTGGAGCGGGTCCGCCTCGCCGTCCGGGAGCTGGCGCAGGGGGGCAGGCTGGTGGGCCTGCTGGGGGGTGAGCACTCCATCGCCATCGGGGGGGTCAGGGCGCTCCAGGAGCTCTATCCGGGGCTCTCCGTGCTGTTCCTCGATGCCCATGCGGACCTCCGGCATCGGTACCTGGGCACGACTTTAGGACACGCCTCCGTCGCCCGGAGGATATGGGAGCGGTGTCCTCTGGTGCAGGTGGGCGTCCGCAGTCTCAGCCTGGAGGAGCGCGACTTCATAAGGGAGAACGCTGTCCCCTGCCTCATGGCTACGGAGAGCGGCCCGGGTGGGGACGCGCTGGAGAGAATACTGTCCGCGCTCCCCCCCCGGGTCTACGTGAGCATCGACCTGGACGTTCTCGACCCGTCCCTGATGGCGGCGGTGGGCACGCCTGAGCCGGGAGGGCTCGCCTGGCGTGAGCTGCTCGCCATCCTCCGGGGGGTGGCGGGGGAGCGGCAGGTGGTGGGGTTCGATGTGAGCGAGCTGTGTCCCGGCGAGGGGCCTGCCTCTTGCGCCTACACCGCTGCGGCCCTGGTGTACAAGTTGATAGGATACAGCACGCTGCCGTATCATAGAGGTGGAAGGGGATAATGGTCGGTGCAGAGTGAAAGGAACAGAGGATAAATGCGCTCTGGCATACGTTTGGGCGGCATTCTTGGGATACCCATCGCCATAGACTATAGCTGGTTCCTCATATTCGCGCTTATCACCTACACCTTCTTTCTCGGCTACAAAGATGGTTTCCCCGAGCTGGGGAGTGCTGGAAGCTGGGGCCTGGCCGTGGCCACAAGCTTCCTCTTCTTCGTCTCCTTGTTGCTGCATGAGCTGGCGCACAGCGTGCTGGCCCGCGCCAGCGGCATTCCTGTAGAGGGGATAACGCTGTTCCTCTTCGGAGGGGTGTCGAGGATAACCCGCGAGGCGGAGCGGCCGGGCACCGAGCTGGCGGTGGCGATAGTGGGGCCGGCCACCAGCGCCATCCTTGGATTGCTCTTCGGCGGCCTCTATCTGCTACTACGGTCGGGCACTCCCTACCTGGCGGGGGCCTGTCAGTACCTGATGTTCATCAACTTCGCCCTGGCGGTGTTCAACCTCATGCCTGGCTTCCCCCTCGATGGAGGGAGGGTGCTCAGAGCTGTGGTGTGGCGGGTCACCGGCAGCTACTCCAGGGCGAGCAATGTGGCCACCAGGGCGGGCCAGGTGCTTGCCGGGATGCTGGTGCTGGTGGGCATCGTGGTCATCCTGATCCCCGGGACGGACGTGGTGCAGGGGTTGTGGCCGATATTCCTGGGGTGGTATCTCTTCTCCGCGGCGTCCGCCAGCAGGAGGCAACTCCGTTTGCAGGAGCTCCTCCAGGGATACAAAGCCCGGGATGCGGTGGGACGTAGCTGTCCCACCGTTCCCCAGTCCCTCACCCTGGATATACTGGTGGAGGGGTACATGGTCCCATCCGGGTGCCGGGTCTTCCTGGCTGCGAGCTTCGGCGAGCCCAGGGGTATTATCACGACCCGACAAGTGAGGATGGTTCCGCGACATCGGTGGCGCGAGGTACGTGTCGAGTCCGTTATGCTCCCGCTGGACAGCATACCCTCGGTGGCCGCCGATGAGAACGCCTATCACGTACTGGAGCTGATGGCAAGTGTGGATGTCGCCGAGCTGCCAGTTGTGGAAAACGGCTCGTTCATAGGCCTGGTGAGCCGCGAAGACCTGCTCAGGATGGCGACAACGAGGTCCGAACTGGGAGGTTGAGCGCTGCCCGTTCGGGCCGTTTGTGCTACAATGCTTGCCGCTGTTTAGTGCGGAGACATCTGCACTGGAAAGGACCTCAGGGAGAGAGAAAAGTGCGAGTTGAAACGTTTCGAAGACTCGTGATGAGCATAGCCATTGGCTTGCTCCTTATGGCTTCTCTTCTCACGTTCGGTGGATGCGACAGGGCGGAGAAACTTGGCGAGTGGGCCTGGGGCGATGCACTGAGGGCACGGGTGACTGTCATGCACCGGCTGCCGGACATCCTCGTGCTGGCCGAGGATGGCGAGTCGTTCCTCCGCGTGAGCCCGGATGAGGAGGGCAACGAGCTGGTGGCGATGTATGTGGAGGTGGTCAATGACGAGACGTCGAAGATACTGCTGTCCCTGGACTCTGAGGCAGCCGAACTGGACGAGCGAGAGGCTACCAGCAGGGCATTCTATCCGATTGACCCCTTCACGCGGGGAACGCTGACCGAGGAGTTCCGCGAAGGCGAGACCTACTATGCGCCCATATTATGGGGCCCCATCGAACTGGACAAGAAGTACCAGATAGCTGGATGGATGATCTTCGAGGTTCCCGAGGGGCTGAGGTTCAGGAGGATGGTCTGGCGGGAGAGCGATACCATATTCATCGACTTCTAGGCGTGCGCAAGGCCTGGCCTCTACCGAATTGTCTGAGTCCCCTGGGTGTTTATCTCAGGGGACTTCTAGCACTCCCGCACCGTCGATCCCACCCTCCTTGAGGAGTTGCAGCGCCCTGTTCGCCTCCTGGAGGGGGAAGAGCTGCACCTCCGTCGATATCGGCACCTGGGGCGCGGTCTCCAGGAGCTCGACGACGTCCTGTCGGGTGCTGTTGGCGACGCTGCGGAGCGTCCGTTCCTCGTACAGCAGGTCGTATGGCATGGACGGGAGCGGCGTCATGTAGATGCCCGCCAGCGCCAGGGTGCCCCCTTTGCGCAGGGCGCGCAGTGCCTGGGGGACCAGCCCGCCCGCGGGGGCGAAGATGATGGCGCTGTCCAGCTCCCCAGGCCCTCCCTCCTCGGCCCTTCCCACCCATGCAGCACCCAGCCTGCGGGCGAGCTGCTGGTGCCCCGGGCTGCGCGTATAGACATACACCTCGCAGCCCCGGTAGAGCGCTATCTGGATCACTATGTGGGCTGATGCTCCGAACCCGTAGAGGCCCAGCCTGCACCCTGGCCTCGCCTCGGAGAGGCGCAGCGCCCGGTAGCCGATGACTCCGGCGCAGAGGAGCGGGGCCGCCTGCGTATCGGGATAGCCCTCCGGCATCGGGTAGGTGGACTCCTGGGGGGCGACGACGTACTGGGCGTAGCCGCCATCCACGCTGTGTCCCGTGAAGCGGGCGTTCTCGCACAGGTTCTCCTGGCCTCTGAGGCAGAACTCGCACTTGCCACAGGTGGAGTAGAGCCACGGTACGCCTACCCTGTCGCCAGGGCGAAACCTGGTCACCCCCTCGCCCAGGGCGTCTACGGTCCCCACGATCTGGTGCCCGGGGATGATGGGCAGCTTGCCCCCGGCCAGCTCTCCCTCGATGGTGTGGAGGTCGGTGTGGCAGATGCCGCAGGCCGCTATTCGGAGACGTACCTCGCCCTTTTTTGGCGTGGGTGTGGGCACCTGGGTGTACTCCAGTGGGCCCTCCTCGATGGGCCGTGGCCTACGCAGCACCATCGCCTGCATTTTCTCTAGCTCCCCCGGGAAGATGCGCCGTCGAACCTGATAGTGGCGGCCCGCCTTCGCTGAAAGGCCAGGTACTCGTCCTTGGTCATCGCCGTCCTTGCGCTGGACAGCACCTCCCGGGCCCTCGCCGCTCCCTCTGCCAGGAGGTCGATGACCGTGCAGGCCATGGCCTTGGCCGCGGTGACCACCGCCAGCTCCCAGTCCTCGACGAGGTAGTCGTTGGCGTGGTTGGAGCCCACGGTGCCACCGACGTAAGGGTGGATGACGGGCATGATGTGGCTCAGGTCGCCCATGTCGGTCGAGCCGCCCGGGTTCTGGGTGGGCGGCACTACTCTAACCGTGTCCTCGCCCAGCAGGCCCTCCACGCTCTCTACGAACAGCCTCTGTAGAGTCGGGTCGTTGCGCATCGGCAGGTATCCGGGGATGTTCTCGATGGTAACCCCGGCCCCTACAGCCAGCGCCCCCGCCTTGAAGCACCGGTCGGCGATGGCGGAGTAGCGGTCCACCGCCTCCGAGTTGCCAGCCCGCACCCGCCACTCCAGCTGCACGTCGGACGGCACGGCGTTGGGGACATCTCCCCCACGGGTGATGATGCCGTGGCTGCGTGCCGTATCTTCGTCGAGGAACATCTCGCGGTTGAAGTGGATGGCGTTCATGGCGAAGGTGGCAGCGTTGAGAGCGTTGATGCCCAGGTGAGGGGCCCTGCCCGCGTGAGCGGAGCGCCCCCGGTAGCGCACCAGCTTTATCACGTTGTCGTTGCTGGTGCCGCCGACGGTGAAGGGCCTCTGGGAGCCGCCGGTGGTGGTATGGCACATCATGGCGATATCCACGTCGTCGAACGCCCCGGTGCGGATGAGCTCCTGCTTTCCCCCGAGGAACTCCAGGCGGCCCTGTTGCCGCATCTCCAGGCGGCCCGTGAGCTGGATCAGCTCCTCGGCGGGGACGGCGAAAGGCACCACCCTTCCGCTCAGGCCGGCCATAACGTCCTTCGCCAGGAGCCCGGTGACCACGCCCAGGAGCATGCCTATCTGGGCGTGGTGGCCGCAGGCGTGTGCCGCGCCCGTCTCCCTGTCGGCGTGGGGGTGGTCGGGGACCACCAGGGCGTCCAGCTCTCCCAGCACGGCCACCGTGGGGCCCGCACCTCCTCCGGGAAGCGCTCCCTTCACCCCGGTGATGGCCAGCCCCTCCTGGTGCGCTACCCCCATGCGGCGGAAGAAGTCCGTCACCAACTGCGCCGTGCGCTGCTCCTTGAAGCCTGTCTCTGGCCTCTCCAGGATCCGCTGGCTTATGGAGATGAGTTCCGCCTTTCGGCCTTCGATCGCCTCTACGGCGCGGGCCTTGAGATCGTCTCGGGCTGTCATCGTTCACCTCTCCACGCGTCTAGGCGTTGGGGTCGTAGAGCTCCTCTTTCGCCAGCCCCCGCATGAAGCGCAGGTACTCGTCCTTGGTCATGGCGGGCTTGTGTTGCCGCAGCACCTCGCGGGCCGCGCTCGCCCCGTCGGCCAGCAGGTCTACCGCGGTGAAGGCCAGCGCTTTGGCGGCGGTTACCGTAGCCAGGGCGTAGTCCTGGACCAGGTAGTCACTCCCGTGGCCTATGCCGGTAGCGCCCCCGACGTAGGGGTGTATGGCGGGCATGATGTGGCTGACATCGCCCATGTCCGTCGAGCCCGCCCTGTGCTCCACCTGCCCCACGGACCCCTCGCCTACAAGGGAGACAGCGTTTTCCCTGTATATCCTCGCCATCCCGGGGTCCGTTATCAGCGGGAGATAGCCAGCCAGGGTCTCGATGCGCACCCTCGCGCCCACGGCCATTGCCCCGGCGCGGAGCGCCCTGTCCACCTTCTCGTTGGCCTCGGCGATGGCGGAGACGCTCCTTCCCCGCACGAAGGTCTCCATCCGCACGTCCGCCGGCACGGCGTTGACCACCTCGCCTCCGCGTGTGATGATGGGGTGTACGCGGATGCTGTCCTGGTCCCGGAACGTCTCCCTGTTGACGTGGATGGCCATCAGGGCCAGGGCAGCGGCGTTGAGGGCGTTGATCCCCATGTGAGGGGAGCCGCCGGCGTGGGCCGAGCGGCCCAGGAACTGTATCTGCTTGGCCACGGTGCCGTTGTTGGTGGAGCTGACCGCCAGCTTCTTCTCTCCCAGGTCGCTTGCGGTGTGGCACATCATCGCCATCTCCACGTCGTCCAGCACCCCGAGCCTTATGAACTCAGGCTTGCCCCCCAGGAACTCCAGCCTCCCCCGCTTGCGGAGCTCGTTGCGGTACTCGAGCTCGATGTACTCCTCGGCGGGGACCGCCATAAGCGCCACGCTACCCGCGAGATGGGGCAGCACGTCGGAGGAGGAGAGCCCTCTCGCTGCGCCCAGGAGCATCGCTATCTGGCAGTGGTGGCCGCAGGCGTGTGCCGCGCCCGTCTCCCTGTCAGCGTGGGGGTGGTCGGGCACTACCAGCGAGTCGAGCTCGCCGAAGATGCCCACTGTGGGCCCGTCGCCCCCGCCGTTGAGCACCCCCTTCACCCCGGTGATGGCCAGCCCCTCCTGGGAGGGGATGCCCATCTCCCCGAACTTCTCCACTACCAGCCTTGAGGTCTTGAACTCCTTGAAGCCCGGCTCGGGGTTTTCCAGTATCGTCCTGGCGACCCCCACGATCTCCTCGGAGTGGGCGTTGATGGCGTCCGCGACGCGTCTCTTCAGCTCTTCTCTGGAGGGCATCGTCTCACCTCTCGTTTTGATGCCCCGATTGTAGCACAGGGGCGTGCCTGCGACTCCCTGTCTCGCTGTGGGGTGGGATGGAGGCGGAGCTTTTCAGCTCTGGCGTTGATGTCTATAATGTCGCCATCATGAAAGTCGTGATAGCACCACAAGCGTTCAAGGGCAGCCTTTCCGGTATGGAGGCTGCCCGGTCTATGGAGGAGGGCCTGCGCCGCGTGTACCCCGGTGCCGAGACGGTGCTCGTCCCCGTTGCCGACGGGGGGGATGGCACGGTGGCGACGCTGGTGGAGGCCAGCGGTGGGGAGTTCGTCACCACCAGGGTCACGGGGCCGCAGGGCATCCCCGTGGACGCCGTGTGGGGCGTGATGGGCGACGGCAGCACGGCGGTCATCGAGATGGCGCGGGCCTCGGGCCTGGTTCTGGTGCCGGAGGGGAGGAGGGACCCCCGCGTGTCCACCACCTACGGGACGGGGGAGCTGATCTGCGAGGCGTTGAGGCGCGGCTACCGGCGCATCATAGTGGGCGTGGGCGGCAGCGCCACCAACGACGGCGGCGCGGGGATGGCCCAGGCGCTCGGTGCGCGGTTCCTCGACGTCAATAACGAGGAGCTACCCTTCGGAGGGGCGACGCTGAAGTACATACGCCGTATCGACATCTCTGGAATGGAGCCGCGTGTGAAGGAGGCGGAGGCCATTATCGCCAGCGACGTGACCAACCCCCTGTGTGGCCCGCAGGGCGCCTCCGCCGTTTACGGGCCGCAGAAGGGCGCTACTCCGGAGATGGTGAAAGAGCTGGACGCGGCGCTTGCACATTACGCCGAGGTTGTGAAACGGGACCTGGGCCTCGATTTGGCGGAGAGGCCCGGCGCTGGCGCGGCAGGCGGCCTGGGCTACGGGCTGATGGTCTTTCTGGGCGCCGAGTTCCGCCCCGGCATCGACCTGGTGTGCGATGTCCTCAGCCTGGACGAGCGCCTGCGCGGTGCCGACCTGGTGATAACGGGCGAGGGGATGATCGACGGCTCAACCGTATTCAACAAGGCGCCCATCGGCGTGGCACGCCATGCCAAGGCGCTGGGCGACATCCCTGTGCTGGCTGTGGCCGGCTCGCTGGGCCGCGGCTACGAGGCGGTGCTGGAGAAAGGGATCGACGCCGCAATCGGCATGGTCAGGGGCGCGGTCACCGTGGACGAGGCGATGAACAACGCCTACCAGGTGCTCCGCGACGCCACCGAGGAGGGCGTGCGTAAGATGGGCCTTCAGGCCCCTTGATGTTGCTGACTCAGAAGGGCTACTGCGCCAGGCTCTGGGCGAACTCGGCCGTGGGGACGGCGGCGAATGTCTCGTACCGGACGTTGCCGCGAGCGGCCTCCGAGGTGAGGATCTTCAGCGCCGTGGCGTTGTCAGGGCACTCGAGCACCACCAGGTAGTCGTACGGCCCGCCCATGGCGTAGCTGGCGAGCACCTTCCCCCCCGCCTCCTCCGCCCTCCGGACAGCCTGCTGGTGCCGCGGATAGAGGTCCTCCATGTGGCGTACCCCCTCGGGTGTTGCCTTTCCCAGCGCTACGTAGATGGCCATCACATCCTCCTTCCTGGGCCAGCGCAGGCCCGGCCCGCCTGGGTCCCTTTCAAACAAGCACCGGGCTTGGAAACGCTAAGCGATGGCGGGAGTGGGAGGGAGTCGAACCCACCTCCCCCGCTCGTCACGGGGAACAACGGTTTTGAAGACCGCAAGGGCCACCGGGCCCCATCCACTCCCCCACTGCTCAATTATATATGCCCTCACTCCACGAAGGAAGTCGCTATGGGCCCGCTCCCTCTGTTGCAGGCGGAGCCTTTCCAGCAGCTATGCCTTCTTCACGAGCTTGCGGAAGCTGCGCACTTCCCTGGGAGGGTCCAGTGTGCGGCCCTTGGCAGTCCAGGAGACCTCGCCCACGTAGATATCGCCTCGCGAGTCCACGGTGATCCCGTGGGGCGCTATGAACTGGCTTGGCTTCTCCCCGGGCCGTATGTCGCCGAGGCGGGCAAGCCGGTTGCCCTTCAGGTCGTGGATGCTGATGCACGAGCCCAGGTTGGGGTAGTCCTGGTTGACGGCTAGCTGGGAAGGTAGCTGACCTATGTAGCAGAGCTCCCCGTCGATGTGCAGGCCGCATGGTCGGTGCATGTTGTTCCACTGCGTCAGGTACTTGCCGCGGGAGTCGAATATCTGCACGCGGTGGCTCTCCCTGTCGGCGATGTACACCCGCCCTTCTCTGTCGGTGCAGACGCTGTGTACCAGGTTGAACTCGCCGGGATCGGTGCCATACGAGCCCCATGAGAAGAGCAACTTCCCGTCAGGGGAGTACTTGTGCACCCTGGCGTTGCCGTACCCGTCGGATATATACATGTCTCCGCTCTTGGGGTCGAAGGCCACCTTTGTGGGGCGGTTGAAGGGCCGCCCGCTCTGGTAGGGCGCCGGGTGGCCTGGCGTGCCGATGGTCATCAGCACCTCACCCTCAGGGGTGCACTTCCTGATGGTGTGGTCGCCGTCGTCAGCGCAGTAGAGGTTCCCGTCGGGCCCAGACGTGACGCCGTGAGGCCGCTTGAACACCCCTTCGCCCCATGACGCCAGGAAATTGCCCTCCCGGTCGAACACTATCATGGGGTGTTCGCCGCGGGTGAACGCGTACACGCGGTCCTGTGAGTCCACCGCCACATCGGGGACTTCCAGGAAGGACCATCCCTCAGGTAGCCTGGCCCAGTCAACGACTACCTCGTAGGTGAACTTGCCGCTTCCAAGCATGGTCGCCATATCTCTGTAGCCTCCTTTTGCCAGCATGGTATTCTCGACTTTCGGCTGCGTCAAGCCTCGGGCTGCCAGAGGACGCCTTGTGATAGAATCCCCCCATGTCCTCGTCCAGCCGCGGTCAGCAGAGGCCCACTGCCAGGTTTTTCGGCCTTACTCCTTCCGTTCGTGCAAGCGCGGTGGCCTTCCTCTGCCTGGCCATCTTCCTGTTCTGGGCCTCTCTCTACGTCTTCGTGCCGATACTGCCGGTATACGCCGAGGCCCTGGGGGCCAGCCTGTCCATGGTGGGGGTGATAGTGGCGTCCTACGCGATAGCCCAGCTCCTGCTGCGCATCCCCCTTGGAGTCTGGGCCGATGTGCTGGGCAGGCGCAAGCCTTTCCTGGTCGCGGGCTTCCTCGCAGCCATGGGGGGCGTTCTGCTTCTGGGCTTGGCCCCGAACCCGTGGCTCCTCTTCTGCGGGAGGACGGTCACGGGGATTGCCGCCGCCTCGTGGGTCGCTTTTAGCGTGTTCTTTGCCGGCTACTTTCCGCGCCGGCAGACCGCCCAGGCGATGGGCATCATCTCGGCGACAAACGGTGCCGCCCAGGTGCTGGCAAGCCTGCTCGGCGGCTTCACCGCCCAGGTGTGGGGCTGGCAGGTGACCTTCTTCGTGGGCGCAGGGCTGGCGGTCGTCGGGCTGCCCCTCCTGCTCTTGACCCCGGAGACACCCGTGGAGCGTGCCCGCCCCTTTTCGTACAGGGGCTTCCTGAAGATGCCCAGCCTCTCCCTGCTGCTACTGGTGTCGTTCATATGCATTCTGGGGCAGTTTGCCGTCCATGGCGCGAGCCTCGGGTTTGTGCCGCTGCATGGCGACCGCATCGGCGCATCGCACGCAGAGCTGGGGATGATAATGACCGTGATGTTCGCCGCATCGTCGGCAGCGAGCCTGGCGGTGGTCTACGTCGTGGGCCGGCTTGGCTACTCGGTCAGCCTGGCGACGGCCTTTCTGCTGATGGCCCTGGCTTTTGTCTGGGTGCCGTTCATACACAGCGTCCCCCTACTGATCTTGAGCCAGGCGCTGGTCGGCGTGGGCCGTGGGGTGTTCTTCCCCATACTGATGGCCTTGAGCATACGCGCCATACCCCCCTCTGAGCGGGGCACCGCCATGGGTGTGTTCCAGTCCCTTTACGCCGTGGGTATGCTCCTGGGCCCGCTCCTGCTGGGTTTCTGGGCCGATTGGCTGGGCCTGGACAGCGTGTTCTATCTCTCGGCGGCGCTCTGCATCATGGGTGGGGTGGTGTCCCTCGCGCCGGCCATCGTGCGGCTTCGCGGCCAGTAGGCGGGCTCCCAGGGCGTCGTTTCCTTCAACGAGGAGGGCGCTGGTCACCATACCGCCGAGTGGTGTGCTGGCCGCGGCCTGCTCGTTCCTACTCCAGCCGCCGTAGCTGCGGGCGGAGGACGGCCAGCAGCAGGACAAACGCCGCCAGGATGCTCCCTCCCAGGGTGACGGCGAAGGGCGCTCCGAGCGTCTCGGCGATCGCCCCTGCCGGAAGCGTGCCCAGGGGCATCAGCGCGAACGTCATCATGTACACGCTCATCACCCTGCCGCGCACCTCGTCGGTGATGTTCATCTGTATGAGGGTGTTGTTGGTGGACATGAACCCGGTGCTGGTGGCCCCCACCACGG
>Ga0172366_10001558_pt1 | contig 17835 bp, 14 predicted proteins | sample LakKivSesite69cm_FD_114533 | JGI IMG/M metagenome (GOLD analysis project Ga0172366, IMG submission 114533) | Sediment microbial communities from Lake Kivu, Rwanda - Sediment site 69cm | ecosystem: Environmental > Aquatic > Freshwater > Lake > Sediment | place: Rwanda: Western Province, Lake... | reverse complement strand
TTGCTGCAAGCCTGGTCCGCCTGGAGCGTCGCCGCGAACTTGAACGAGTGGGCCGGCACGACCCGATCGTCGTGGTCGGCCGTCGTCACCATCGTCGCCGGGTAGCACACGCCGGGCTTCAGGTTGTGGAGCGGCGAGTACTTGATGAGATAGCGGAACTGGTCTTCCTTGTCGCTCGAGCCGTACTCGACCGCCCACCCCCAGCCGACCGTGAACTTGTGGTAGCGCAGCATGTCCATGACCCCGACCGCGGGGAAGGCCACGCCGAAGAGGTCCGGCCGCTGCGTCATGACCGCGCCGATGAGCAGGCCGCCGTTCGACCCGCCGAGCACGGCCAGCCGCGGCGTCGAGGTGTACTTTTCCTTGATCAGATACTCGGCCGCGGCGATGAAGTCGTCGAAAACGTTCTGCTTCTTGTCGAGCATGCCCGCCTTGTGCCAGGCCTCGCCGTATTCGCCGCCGCCCCGGATATTGGCCAGGGCGTAGACGCCGCCGTTCTCGAGGAGGATGATGTTCGCCGCGCTGAAGCCGGGCGTCTCGCTGATGTTGAAGCCGCCGTAGGCGTAGAGCAGGGTCGGGTTCTTGCCGTCGAGGACGAGCCCCTTCTTGTGGACGATGAACATCGGGACCTTGGCGCCGTCTTTGCTCGCGTAGAAGACCTGCTTCGTCTCGTAGGCGGCCGGGTCGAACTTGACCTCGCTCTTGCGGAACACCTCCGAGGCGCCCGTGGCCGGGTCGAACTTGTAGATCGTCGGCGGGTAGGTGAACGAGGTGAAGGTGTAGAAGAGCGTCTTCTCGTCGCGCTTGCCGCCGAAGCCGCCGGCCGAGCCGAGGGCCGGGAGCTCAATCTCGCGCACGAGCGTGCCGTCGAGCTTGTGCTGATAGATCTTGGTGTTGGCGTCCTTGAGGTAGTTCGCGAATAGGTAGCCGGCGGCCGTCCCGGCCCCGCTCAGGACCTCGGGCTTCTCGGCGATGACCGTCTGCCACTTTTCCTTGGCCACGTCCTTGGGGTCGACGGCCACGACCCGGAAATTCGGGGCGTCCTCGTTGGTGTAGACGAGGATCTTGCCGTCGACGACTTCGATCGGCGAGGCGTCGTAATCGAAGCCCTTGACGAGCAGGGTGAACGGCGCCTCCTTCTTGGCCGTGAGGTCCCGGACCCAGACCTCCGAGCCGCTCGTGCCTTCCGACAGGACGAGGAAGAGCCACTTCTCGTCCTCGGTCGTCCCGGCGTTGACGTAGCGCAGCGGGTGGGCTTTGTCCTCCCACACGAGCGTGTCCTTCTCCTGCGGGTCGCCGAGCTTATGGTAGTAGACCCGCTGGAATTCGTTCTTGGCCTTGAGCTCCTCGCCGGCGGCGGGCTTTTCGTAGCCGCTGTAGTAGAAGCCGTTGCCCTTCCAGGCGGCGCCCGAGAACTTGTTCCACAGGATTCGGTCCGGGAGCTCCTGCTTGGTGGCGATGTCCATGACCCGGATCTCGGACCAATCGGAGCCGGCTTCGCCCCGGCTGACGGCCATGAGCTTGTCGTCCATCGAGGCGCCGATAAGGCCGATCCGGATCGTGCCGTCGGGCGAGAGGGCGTTGGGGTCGACAAAGACCTCGGGCGCCCCGTCAAGCCCCTTCTGGACGTAATAGACGGACTGGTTCTGGAGGCCGTCGTTCTTGGCGAAGAAATAGTATTCGCCGACGCGGAACGGCGAGGAGTAGCGCGGGTAGTTGAAGATCTCCGTCAGCCGCTCCTTGATTTTGGGCCGGAACGGGATCTTGTCGAGGGCGCCGAAGGTCACGGCGTTCTCGGCCTGGACCCAGGCCTTGGTGTCCTCGGCGTTGTCGTCCTCGAGCCAGCGGTAGGGGTCGGCGACCTTGGCGCCGAAGTAGTCGTCGACCTGGTCGACCTTCTTCGTCACGGGGTAAGTGAGCCTGGCGGCGCCCTTCTGGCAGGCCGCGAAACCGATGACCATGGCGAAAAGGATGAATATCAGCATGGTTCTTCTCATTTTGCCTCCGGCGAGATGATGGGACGTCTTATATCACAACCCAGGGCGGAAAATAAATCCGAAGAGAAGACGGGACCGTCTAGTTCTCGCCGAAGTCGACGTCGTCGGCCAGCTCGTTGACATCGACGGTCGGATCGTAGGGGAACGCCGCGGCGAGCTCGCGGCCTGCCTCGCCGATCCCGGCGACCAGGCCGTCGGTGAACTCGCCCTTCCTGAAGTGCTCCGACATGAGGCGAGCGACGCACTCCCAGAACTCCTGGCCGACCTTGGCGTGGATGCCGGCGTCGCCGAGTACGACGAACTTCCGGCGGGCCGGGACGACGAAGAAAAGGACGCCGTTGCGGTCCTTGGTATGGGTCATGCCCAGGCGGTCGAAGGCCCTCTCGGCGGCGCGGCGAACGCTGCCCCAGAAGAAGCGGGTCACCGAGACGCGGATCTCGCCAGAGGTCTCGCGCTCGGCCGCGGCGATGGCCGCCTTGACCTTGTCGACGTCGACCTCTCTCATGAGCTTGCGTCGGCTGCGTACGGTCATGGTCCCCCCTCGCCCTCTACCAGCCGCCCGAGGCGCCGCCGCCTCCCGACATGCCGCCCCCGCCGCTGAATCCACCGCCGCCGCCTCCGCCGCCCCAGCCGCCTCCTCCCCAACCGCCGCCGCCTCGGCCTCCGCGCCCGCCTCCGCCGAGGAAGCTGATGAGCAGCCACAGGGCGAGCGACGGGTTGGTGATGAAGATGATGATGACGATGAGGACGATGATCCCGGTGAAGATGCTCTTCGCCGTCGATCGAACGGTATGCCGGGCCGGTTCCTCGCCGGCGGCGTTCTCGTTGCCGGAGATGTACCCGGTGAGGGCGGTGACGGCCGCCTCGACGGCCTCGTCCGGCCGCCCGGCGCGGAAGCCGGGGGCCAGGATATTGTTGATGATCCGGTAGGCGTAGGCGTCGGGGACCTTGTCCTCGAGGCCGTAGCCGACCTCGATGCGGATCTTGCGGTCCTCGGCGAAAATGAAGAGGACGATGCCGTCGTCGAGGCCCTTGCGCCCGACCTTCCAGGCCGCGAACGTGCGGGCCGCCCAGTCCTCGAGGACCTGGTCCGTGCCCAGGGTCTTTCCGATCCAGACGAGGAGCTGGTGCCCGGTCTGGCGCTCATAGCTCTCGAGGCGGGCGTCGAGCGATTCGACGGTCTGGGACGAAAGGAAGCCGGCCTCGTCGGTGCACCACCGGGTCGGGGCCGGCGGGATGCCGTTCGCCTGCGCCGCCGCGGCCGCCGGCGTTACCGGGGCCAGAACGGCGAACGCCGCCGCGAGCGTCCCGGCCACAGCCAGGACGAGAAGCGAACGGCGCAACCGGGTGAGAGCCACGGTCAGGCTTTCCTTCCTGGATTATTCACGAGCCGAGGCGGCGATCAGAACTTGACCTTGGGAGCGTTCTCGGCGCCGGCCTGGGCCTTGAAGTAGGGCTTCTCGGCGAACTTGGAGAAGAAGCCGGCGACGATCACGGCCGGGAAGCGGTTGCGCCGGGTGTTGAAAGCCTGGGCGGTTTCGTTGAAGCGCATCCGCTCGACGGCGATCCGGTTCTCCGTGCCCTCGAGCTGGGCCTGGAGCTCCTTGAAGTTCTCGGTCGCCTTCAGATCGGGGTATTTCTCGACGACGACGAGCAGGCGCGACAGGGCGGAGCTCAGGCCGTCCTGGGCCGCCTGGAACTGCTGGAACGTCTGGGCGTTGAGCTGGCCGGGATTGATCTGGACCTGGCCGACCTTGGCCCGGGCCTCGGTCACGGCCGTGAAGGTGTTCTGCTCGAAGGCCGCGGCGCCCTTGACCGTCTCGACCAGGTTGGGGATGAGGTCGGCCCGCCGCTGGTAGACGTTCTCGACCTGGCCCCACTGGGCCTGGACCTTCTGGTCGAGGCCGACGAGGCCGTTGTAGACGCCCGTCACGTACAGGCCGACGGCGAGCAGGCCGACCAGGACGATGGCCAGGCAGCCGAGCCCAAGGAATTTCTTGTTGTTAGCCATGGGGATCACTCTCCTTTGATCTAATATTCTATCATACGGAGGGGGCCGGAAGCGGTTTTTGATATAATCCCCGGCATGAACAAGATCGCCGTTCTGACCAGGGACTGCGGCGGCGTCAACGCCGCCATCCGGGCCGTCGTGCGCACGGCCGTCCACCAGGGGATCCTGATCGAGGGGGTCGTTCGCGGCTACGAGGGCCTCATGAACGGCGAGTTCGTGCCGCTCGGGCGGCGCTCCGTCTCGAACATCATCGGGCTCGGCGGGACGATCCTCAAGACGGCCCGGGCCGAGGCCTTCAAGACCGAGCCCGGGCAGCGGGCGGCCCTGGAGAACCTCAAAGCGCGGTCGATCGAGGGCCTCATCGTCATCGGCGGCAACGGCTCGCTCGCGGGGGCCCGGGTCCTGGCCGAGACCTACGGCTTCCCGGTCGTCGGCGTTCCGGCCACGATCGACAACGACGTCCCCGGCGTCGAGGCGGCCATCGGGGCCGACACGGCGGCCAACGTGGCCCTCGACGCCATCGACAAGCTCCGCGACACGGCGACATCGCTCGAGCGCATCTTCGTCGTCGAGGTCATGGGCCGCGAGTGCGGCTGGATCGCCATGAGGGTGGCCCTGGCCGGGGGCTGCGAAGAGGTCCTTCTGCCGGAGAAGGACGTGCCGATCGACGCCCTGTGCGAGGAGATCCTCGAGGGCCGGCGGCAGGGCAAGGCCAGCTGGATCATCGTCGTCGCGGAGGGGCGGGCCTCGGCCGCAACCGTCGCCGCCTCGGTGACCAAGGCGACGGGCCTCGAGACGCGGATCGCCGTCCTCGGCCACATCCAGCGCGGCGGGCGCCCAACGGCCGTGGACCGCATCCTGGCCGCGCGCCTGGGGCACGCCGCCGTGGAGGCCCTGACCGAGGGGCGGACGGGCGGGCTCGTCCATCTCGTCGGCGGAAAGGTCGAGTTCCTGCCCTTCGGCGCCGCGGGGTGCGCGCAGCAAACCGACATCGCTTTCGACTACCACTTGCTCAAGGTGCTGTCTTAGTGCTATTTTTTCTACTCGCCATGATCGCCATCCGGAGGTTCCCATGCGTCTGACCAAGCGTTCCGTCCTCGTCCTCGTCCTGGCCGCGTTCGTCGCGACTTTCCTCGCCGCCGCGCCCCAGGGCAAGACCCCGGCCAAGGGCCAGAAGAAGGTCGAGAACACCGACCCGGCCCTCCGCCTCAAGGCCTTCGCCGACCACCTGGCCATGAAGCAAAGCTCGCCCTTCAAGGACGTCAAGTGGCGCTATATCGGCCCCTTCGACGTCGGCGGCCGCTGCACCGACGTGGCCGTGCCCTTCGGCAGCCGGACCGTCTTCTACGCCGGCGCGGCTTCGGGCGGCGTCTTCAAGACCGTGAACGCCGGCACGACCTGGGAACCCATCTTCGACGACCAGCCGACGCTCTCGATCGGCGACATCGCCGTGGCCGAGTCCGACCCGAACATCGTCTGGGTGGGCACGGGCGAGGCCAACATCTTCCGTGCCTCCATGGCCGGCCTCGGCGTCTTCAAGTCGACCGACGCCGGCAAGACCTGGAAGCACATGGGGCTCGAGGCGACTTCCACGATCGCCCGGGTCGTCATCCACCCCAAGGACCCGAACATCATCTACGTCGCCGCCACCGGCCACGAATGGACGACGAACCCCGAGCGCGGCGTCTTCAAGACGACCGACGGCGGGGCGACGTGGACCAAGGTCCTCTTCGTCAACGACCACGTCGGGGCCAACGACCTCGTCATGGACCCGCAGTCGCCCGACACGCTCTACGCCGCGACCTGGAACCGGACCCGCCGGCGCTGGAGCGACCCCGTCCCCGGCGGCGAGGACGGCCTCTTCAAGACGACCGACGGCGGCAAGACCTGGACGCCGATCAACAACGGCCTCCCCGACACGAACTTCACCGGGCGCATCGGCATCGACCTCTGCCGGACCAAGCCCTCGACCCTCTACGCCTACGTCGACAACCACACCCCCGGCGCCGAGCCCAAGCCGGGCCAGCTCGATTCCTACGGCCGGCCGCTCGGCCGCGGCATCGTCGGGACCGAGGTCTACCGCTCCGACGACGCCGGCGCGACCTGGGCCAAGGTCAGCCCTCCCGGCATGGACCGTTTCGGCGGCACCTACGGCTGGGTCTTCGCCCAGATCCGCGTCGACCCCAATAGCGCGGAGACGATCTACATCATGGGCCTCGGCCTCTCGAAGTCGACAGACGGAGGCAAGACCTACCAGAACCTCTATTTCGCCAACCTCCACGGCGACCACCACGGCCTGTGGATCGACCCCCACGATAGCAGTCACCTCATCAACAACAACGACGGCGGGGTCAACATCTCCTACGACGGCGGCAAGACCTGGCGGGACTTCCACGACGGCATCCCGGCCGTGCAGTTCTACAACGTGACCCTCGACATGTCGACCCCGTTCTGGGCCTACGGCTCGGTCCAGGACCAGGGCTCCTTCCGGGGCCTCATCCCGCTCCGGAGGCCCGGCCAGGGCGGCGGCCCGGGCGGGCGGCGCAGCTTCGGCCAGGTCCAGCCCAAGTGGGAGACCGCGCCCGGCGGCGAGGGATCGCTCATCGCCGTCGATCCGTCGGACCCGTCGATCGAGTATTCGTCCTCGTTCTACGGCCGGCTCGAACGCTCCGTCTACAAGGACGGCCAGTGGACGAGCAAGGAGATCTTCCCCAAGGCGGCCGAGGGCGAGCCCCCCTACCGCGGCCAGTGGCTGGCGGCGACGACGCTCTCGCCCGCGAACCCGCTCGTCGTCTATCACGGCTTCCAGTACGTCTTCCGCTCCATGAACAAGGGCGACGCCTGGGACCGCATCAGCCCCGACCTCACCTACAACAACCCCGAGCAGCAGGGCAAGTGGCCCTACGCCATCCCCTTCGCCACGATCACGGCCATCGAAGAGTCGCCCTTCAAGTTCGGCACGGTCTACGCCGGCACGGACGACGGCCGGGCCTGGGTGACGAAGACCAGCGGCGACAGCTGGACCGAGATCACCGCCGGGCTCCCCTTCAACAAGCATGTCTGGAAGATCGTCGCCTCGAAGTATGACGCCGCCACGGTCTATGTCACGCTCGTTGGCCGGCACGACGACGACTTCAATCCTTATATCTTCAAGTCCGTCGATTACGGCAAGACCTGGGTCTCGATCGCCGCGAACATCCCCGGCGGACCGGTCAACGTCGTACGGGAGGACCCCAAGGTCAAGGACATCCTCTACGCCGGCACCGACACGGGCGTCTATGTCAGCCGCGACGCGGGCAAGACCTGGGCCGTCCTCGGCTCGGGCCTGCCCTCGACGCTTTACGTCTGGGACATCGCCATCCATCCGCGGGACAACGCCATGGTCATCGCCACGAACGGCCGCGGCATGTGGCTCATCGACGACTTGGCGCCGGTCCAGAACGCCGCCAAATAAGACAAAGGCCTGGCACAAGGAGCGACGATGGACGTCGTCAGCATCATCATGGCCGGGGGCCAGGGCAGCCGCCTCTACCCGCTCACCAAGGTCCGGAGCAAGCCGGCCGTGCCCGTCGCCGGCCGCTTCCGGCTGATCGACATCTCCATCTCGAACTGCATCCATTCGAACGTCCGCTCGATCTTCGTCCTGACCCAGTTCGCGAGCGAATCGCTCCACCGCCACATCTTCACGACCTACCGCTTCGACCCGTTCCACCGCGACTACATCACCCTGCTCTCGGCCCAGCAGACCCTCGAGAACCGCAACTGGTACCAGGGCACGGCCGACGCCGTCCGCCAGAACCTCGACTTCATCAAGGACGAGGGGGCCCTCGTCCTCATCCTCTCGGGCGACCACCTCTACCGGATGGACTACCGCAAGTTCGTCGACTTCCACCTGACGACGGGCGCCGAGATCTCGATCGCCGTGACGCCGGTCCGGGCCGATCAGGCCCCCGAGTTCGGGATCATGAAGGTCAACGACTGCGGCCGCATCACCGAGTTCCGCGAGAAGCCCAAGGACCCGGCCGAGATCGACCGGCTGCGCGTCGACGAGAGCGTCTTCCGGCAGTTCGGCACGCCGCCGAACGGCCGGACGCACCTGGCCTCGATGGGCGTCTACCTCTTCAGCCAGAGCGTCCTCCGCGATCTCCTCGCCCACACCGAGTCGAAAGACTTCGGCAAGGAGGTCATCCCGCAGGCGATCGGGGCGCGCAAGGTCTGCGGCCACTTCTTCGACGGCTACTGGGAAGACATCGGGACCATCCGCTCGTTCTTCGAGGCCCACATGGACCTCGTCCGGCCCCTCCCCCGCTTCGATTTTTACGACGAGGCCCGGCCGATCTACACCCACCCTCGCTTCCTGCCCGGCTCCAAGATCCTGGCCTCCGACGTCGAGAACGCCATCCTCTGCGAGGGCAGCATCGTCAACCGGTCGCACGTCCGCGAATCGATCATCGGCATCCGCTCGCGGATCGGCGAGAACACGCGCCTCGAGCGGGCCGTCGTCATGGGCGCGGACTTCTACGAGTCGCGGGAGGCCCTGGCCCGGAACCGCGAGCAGGGCGTCCCCGACGTCGGCATCGGCCGCGACTGCGAGATCCGCAACGCCATCGTCGACAAGAACGCCCGCATCGGCCACGGCGTCAAGCTCGTCAACGCCCGGGGCGTCGCCGCCGAGTCGGCCGAGAGCACCTGCATCGTCGACGGCATCACCGTCGTGCCCAAGGACGCCGTCATCCCGGACGGCACGGTCATCTAGGACCCGGTCAGGCGCAGGAAGACCGATTCGAGGTCGGGGCCGGTCCGAGCCGAGCGCAGCAGCCGCCATTCCCTGAGTCCCGCGTGGGCGATCGTCTGGCCGCGGCGCAGGACGACGAAGCCGTCCGCGATCCGTTCCATCTCGGCCAGCATGTGCGAGCTGAGGAGGACCGTCTTCCCCGAATCCCTGAGCCCGCAGAGAATGTCGCGCACGCACTTGATCGAGGGCGGGTCGAGGGCGGAGAAGGGCTCATCGACGACGAGGAGGTCGGGCTCGGGGAGAAGGCTCTGGAGGTAGGCGAACTTTTTCGCGTTCCCGGCCGAATAGGTCGCGGGCCGGCGGCGGAGAAGCGCGGGGTCGAAGAGCAGGCTCCGGGCCGAGGCCAGGACCGCGGCCCCGAAATCGCGGCCGTTGCCGTCCCGGCCGTTCCCGTTCGATCTCGCCCGGGCCAAGCCGAGGACGGCCCAGCCGTCGAGCCAGGGAAAAAAGACGGGCCGGTCGGGGACATAGCCGACGCGGCCGGGCGCGATCGAGACCGATCCCGAGTCGGGCCGCAGGAAGCCGAGGGCCATCTTGAGCGTCGTCGTCTTGCCCGCCCCGTTCTCGCCCAACATGGCCGTGATCGTGCCCTTCCGCGTCTTGAAGCTGACGTCCCGGACGGCCTCGACGCGGCCGAAGCGCTTGACGAGCTTATGGGCTTCGATCATGGCGGCACCTTCCCTATTTCCGGATCTCGAGCCGGCGGAGAAGCCGGACCTGGGCGAAGACGGCGAGGCCGAGGAGGGCCACGATCTCGGCCGCGAACCAGGCCAGGCGTCCAGAAACGATGACATTGGGCAGGATGGCGACCCAGGCCCCGAAGACAAGCCTGGCGCCGAGCCCCGGGAACCGGCCCGTCGCGGCGTAATCGAGAAGGCCGGTACGGGCCGTGGTCGTGAAGACGAGAGCGATGATCGAGGCCGACTGGGCCAGGAGCAGGACGAGGACATTCGAGCCGGCCCGGAGGGAATGGCTGAGCAGACCGGCCAGCGCGACGTAATAGAGCCCGGCGACGACCGCCAGTCCGAACTTGAGAAGGGAGTCCGGGCCGAAGCCGCCGGCCGCCAGGCCCCAGGCCGCAAAGAGGGCAAAGAGAGCAGCGGAATAGCCGGCCGCCGCCCCGGCCGCGATGAGGCTCTTGGCGCCGAGATAGCCGCGGTAGCGCCCGCCGAGGAAGAGGACGTTCTCGAGCGCCCCGCTCTCGACGTCGGAGCGGACGGTGTCCTGGGCGGCGACGAGAAAGACATGCGGCAGCAGGAAAAAGAAGAACTTGGCCGCGGTCGCATAGGAGTCGCTGAGGCCGAGCCAGACGACGAAGGCCGGGAAGAGAAGGCCGGCGACGACGGCCAAGGGCGACGAGACGAGCCGCCGGCGGGTGACGCGCCAGGTCAACGCGAGAAGAGCCGGGTCAGGCATTTCGTGAGCTCCTTGCGCCGGGCTTCGGGGCGAAGATAGGGATCGTCCCGATAGAGTGTTTCGGTGCCGGCGATCATGACCATATAGGGGACCTCGTGGACGTTGTAGCGTCGAAAGACGGCTTTGCGGCGGTCGAGGACGACGGGTGACGTCCAGACGTACTTTTCGAGGAAGGCCTGGAGGTCGTCGCGGCGGGCCACGGAGACGCCGACGACGTCGACAGCCCATCCGCCCCGGTCGACGAGGAAGCGGGCCTCGAGGAGCTCCTCATAGCAGACGGGGCAATCGATCGCAAAGAAGACGAGGAGCGCCGGGCCCGAGCCGGCCGGAAGGGCCTCGGCAAGGCTCGAACAGATGCGGACGTCGACGGGCCAGCCGGGGGTGCCGGAGAGCCCGGCGGCGCAGAGCGCCACAGTCGTCAGGACGGGGAAAGCCCGGCTCATCGGTCCACCTCGAAGATCCGCAGGCTTCCCTCGTCGTCGATGGCGAAAATGCGGTCCCCGGCGACGAGAAAGCGGTGGACGGCGCAGGGCAGGCCGACGACGGACCGAAGAATCCCGCGAGGATCGACAACGCAGATCGTCCGGCCGGGGCCGAGGTCCTTTCCGTCCAGGACCTCGGGCGGCGAGAGATAGAAGAAGCCCGCGTCGAAGTCCGCGGCCCAGCAGAACCCGGCAAGCTTCAGCCGGCCGTGGCCCGCATCGGGGGTCTCGACGTTCCTGAACGCATAGGCCGGATCGACATCGATCGCCTCGACCAGGTTTCCCGCCGATGAATAGCGCCGGACGGTCCGTTCGCCGCTGCGGAAAATGACATAGAGATCACCCTCGCTTCCGGCGCAGACCAGGATCATGTTCCGGAAGGCGTCTTTGACGGGGTCTAACGAGGTTCGGGGCTCGAGCCCCTCCCAGATAATCCCACCCTCGCGGTCATAGATGTGGAGGAGCTTTTCTCCGGCACGCTTGGCGGTCGGATTCGATGTGACGAGGAAACGCCGGCCGTTCAAGGCCAGAATGCGGTCGGGCGCGAACGGCAGCTTGAAGCCTCCGGCCGCCTTTCCCTCGCGGTCGAATAGCTGGACGCGGAAGTTCAGCTTGTCGGCGACGGCGATCAGCCCTCCCGAAACGCACACGCCGGACGGGAAGGAAAGCTCCCCCGGTCCTTGCCCCTTGCGGCCGATCGAGCGGAGAAACCGCCCCTCCGTCGAGAAGACCTTGACGGCGCAGTCCAGGGCATCGGCGATATAAAGACGCTCGCCGTCGAGGGCCAGGGCCAGAGGCCGTCCGAGCACGGCGTCGTCGGATGGGCTCGGCGGAACGGCGGTCTCGCGCGCGTTCCAGTGCGGAAGAGGCTGGGCGGCAAGCGCGGAAGGCCGGAGGAACAGCTCCCATCCGGGGACGGTCACCAGAAAGAAAAGAAAGAGGGCCGCGATCCAGGACCCCGACCGTCTTTTTCTTCGCCAGCGCATCCAGCACATCTCTTTCATCCGCAGCATCGGTCTCGGGGCAGGCCCCCGGCGGCGAGGGCCCGCCCCGCGTCCCGGCCTCAGATCCCGAGCATGCACTTGCCGAAGGCGACGTCGCAGCCGGTCAGCATCACCGCGACCTTGTACCAGGGCTCATCGAGGTTCAGGACGTACTCCCGGCACTTCACGTGGTTGGTGTTGCAGTCGGTCTGGTTATTCACGGCGGGAGCCGCCGACGCCACCAGAATGAGGCTCGCCAGGGACAGGATCAGGAACTTCTTCATCGCCGTTCTCCTTTCGTCCCTACGAGGAGCAAAGGGCATGCCAGGAGCGGTGATCCGGGAAGCATTCCAAGATGCTAAAAAGGAAGGCGATGACGGAGGGCGGTTAAGCAGGTGGTAAACGGGGGTTGACGAAACCCGGAAGAGAGAAGAGAAGGCCGTCTACCTGAAGAGACGTGCAGCCTAGGCACTAAGAAAGGAAAACACGCGCCAAGGGTACATGTCCCCAAAAAGCCTACTTCAGCATCGGGATCTTGATGCCGGTCCGCTTGGCGCAGGCGATCGCCTCGGGGTAGCCCGCGTCGGCGTGCCTGGCGACGCCCATGCCGGGGTCGCACGTCAGCACCCGCTCGAGCCGGCGCCCCATCGCCGCCGTCCCGTCGGCGACGATGACCATGCCGGCGTGGATCGACAGGCCGATGCCGACGCCGCCGCCGTGATGGACCGAGACCCACGACGCGCCGCTCACGGCGTTGAGCAGGGCGTTGAGGATGGGCCAGTCGGCGATGGCGTCCGAGCCGTCGCGCATGCCCTCGGTCTCGCGGTTCGGCGAGGCGACCGAGCCCGTGTCGAGGTGGTCGCGCCCGATGACGATCGGGGCCGAGATCTTTCCCGTCTTGACCAGCCGGTTGATGACCGCGCCGAAGCGGGCCCGCTCGCCGTAGCCGAGCCAGCAGATCCGCGACGGCAGCCCCTGGAACTTGACCTGGGCCCGGGCCTTCCGGATCCAGCGGGCCAGGGCCTCGTCCTCCGGGAACTCCTTGAGAACGGCCTCGTCGGTGGCGTAGATGTCCTGAGGCTTGCCCGACAGGGCCGCCCAGCGGAACGGGCCCTTGCCGAGGCAGAAGAGCGGCCGGATGTATTCGGGCACGAACCCGGGGACGTCGAAGGCGCGCGCGACCCCCGCCTTGCGGGCCTGGCCGCGGATGTTGTTGCCGTAGTCGAAGGCCTTGGCCCCGCGCTTCTTCAGCTCGAGCATGGCCTCGACGTGGGCGGCCATGGCCGCGTACGACCGGCGGATGTATTCGCCGGGGTCCGACTTCCGCAGCGCCAGGGCCTCCGCGTAGGGCATGCCGTTCGGGACGTAGCCGTTGAGCTCGTCGTGGGCCGAGGTCTGGTCGGTCAGGACGTCGGGGGTGATGCCGCGCCGCGCGAACTCGGGCAAGACATCGGCGGCGTTCCCGAGCAGGGCGATCGAGAGGGGCTTCCCGTTCTTCATGGCCTCGTTGGCCAGCCGCAGGGCCTCGTCCAAATTGTCGGTCATCGTATCGACATAGCGCGTCTCGAGCCGGCGCTGGATGCGGTGCGGGTCGATCTCGACGACGATGGCCACGCCGTCGTTCATGGTCACGGCCAGCGGCTGGGCCCCGCCCATGCCGCCGAGCCCGGCCGTCAGCGTCAGCGTGCCCTTGAGCGAGCCGCCGAAGTGCTTGCGGCCCACGGCCGAGAGCGTCTCGTAGGTGCCCTGCAGGATGCCCTGCGTCCCGATGTAGATCCAGCTCCCGGCCGTCATCTGGCCGTACATGGTCAGGCCGAGCGCCTCGAGCCGCCGGAACTCGTCCCAGTTCGCCCACTGGGGCACGATCATGGCGTTGGAGATCAGGACGCGCGGCGCTTCGGCATGGGTCTTGAAAACGGCCACGGGCTTGCCCGACTGCACGATGAGCGTCTCATCGCTCTCGAGCTTTTTCAAACTGGCGACGATGGCCCGGAAGGCCTCCCAATTCCGGGCGGCCTTGCCGGTCCCTCCGTAGACGATGAGCTCGGCCGGCTTCTCGGCCACCTGCGGATCGAGATTGTTCATCAGCATCCGCAGCGCGCCCTCCTGCGACCAGCCTTTGGTGAGAAGGCGCGAGCCCCGCGGCGCCCGCATATTAAGGATGGGTTCGTTGGCGCCTTTTACTGCCATTTTTTGTCTCCTTGGCCGATTTCTGTAAGAAATATATCACAGCCCGCGGGCCCTTATCAAAGCCCGCACGGCCGTTTTCCCCTGGCGCCGAAAAAGACCTAAAAAACCGTTGACCCAGGCACGATTCTGGTATACACAAGAGCAAGGAAAAGGAAGGAGTTTGCCGTCTTTCGCGGCGACGATGCCCCGAGGGCTATGATCTTAAAGCGCATTCTGATCGTCCATCCCTCGCCCGCGGAGGCCGAACGGCTCGCCCGCCTGGCCCAGAAGTTCGGCCCGACGACGACCGCGTCCGACCCGGCCGAGGCCCTTCCCGTCTTCGCCGAAGGCGGCATCGGCGCCGTCGTCGTCGACGCGTCCTTGGCCGCGTCCCCGCCTCTTCGCTCCGTGGTCCGCCCGCCGGCCGGCGTCCTCGTCGTCGGCGGCGACGAGGACGAGCTTGTGAACCTGGCCAACGACTGGCCGCCCTCGATCGATACCGACGTCTGCGTCACCGCCCCGGCTTCGCCGCGCGAGTATGCCTTCCTCCGGACCCTCGGCCGCGTCGTCGAGCTCTCCCGCCTCCGCACCGAGGCGGCCGACCTCCGCCGCTCCCTCGGCCTTCAGGAGGTCAAGGTCAAGGACGTGCTCGGCGAGATCAGCGAGATCAAGGGCCTGCTCAACGCGGGCTTTCTCCGCGAGGTCGAGAAGCGGCTGGCCATCGAGACGCGCTACGTCGGCTCGCTCAAGGACCGCCAGCGCTTCGAGGCCCTCCTGCGCCGCATCTACGGCGCCGACGACGTCAGCAGCCTCCTCGACATCGTCCCCGACATCCGCGATATCGTCCAGGCGGGGTCCGTCTCCGTCTACATCATGGAGGAGAACGACCTCGTCGGCCGCTACCTCAAGCCCCTCGTCTGGGACAACGCCTTCCTGACGCATTCCGACTTCTCCCGCTATATCGCCCCGCTCGAAGCCCAGGACTTCGCCGCCTCGGTGGCCCGCTTCGGCCACGACATCAACGCCGCCAACCTGACCTTCGACCGGCGCCTCAGCAAGCGCTACACGTCGCTGCTCAAGGCTCCGCCGCGAAGCCTGCTCGGCGTCCCGATCATGCACGGCCCCAAGGTCATCGGCGTCCTCGAGGTCACCAACAAGACCGTGGGCGGCCGGATCGACGCGGCCGGCTTCAGCGCCGAGGACCAGCAGATCCTGCGCGGCCTCAGCGACCACATGGCCATCGCCATGACCAAGCTCAACCTCATCCAGTACGACCCGCTGACCGGGCTCCTCCGGCCCGAGCCGTTCTTCGAGAGGGTCCTGCAGCGGGTCAACGCCCTGAGCAAGCGTCGGCGCGAGGAAGGGGCCATGGCCCTCGTCATGGGCGACGTGGACTGGTTCAAGGCCTACAACGACCGCAACGGGCAGGAGGCCGGGAACAAGCTTCTGCGCGACCTCGGCCACGTCCTCAAGCTGGCCATCCGCGAGGAGGACCTCATCTGCCGCTACGGCGGCGAGGAGTTCCTCTTTTTCCTCATGGGCGTCAAGGACGTCGAGGAGGCGGCCCTGCTCACCGAGCGCATCCGCAAGAGCGTCGAGGACCACTACTTCGAGCTCCAGGAGTTCCAGCCGCGCGGCAACCTGACGATGTCCTTCGGCGTCACGGTTTTCCCCAAGCGCGGCGGCGAGACCCCGGCGCTCCTGACGAAGGCCGACCTCAAGCGCCTGGCCGGCGAGGCGGACCTCGCCATGGCCGAGGCCAAGGGCAAGAACCGGCCCGACCTCAAGGGGCGCGGCCCGGCCGAGGCGGCGTCCGACAAGAACAGAGTCTGCAACTTCGTCTGGGACGAGCTCGAGGCGCCGGCCCGGCCCGACGCCGGGACCCGGACGCCGCGCGCGGCCGGCGAAAAGCGCAAGTCCGAGCGCTGCAGCGTCTCGACGCCGTTCCTGTTCCGCGGGCCGGACGGCTTCAAGGTCGCCAAGACCGTCAACATCAGCCTCGGCGGGGCGCGCATCATCACCGATGCGCCGCTCGCCGACGGCCGCGAGCTCGACGCGATCCTGGTCATCGAGGACAAAGCGACGCCGATCCGGAGCGCGGTCGTGTATTCCGAGAAGGGCGGCGGCGATCCCGGCTTCTTCTATTCCGGGGTGAAGTTCGAAGACCTGAGCTTCAAGGACATCCAGGGGCTGGAGAGCTATCTCGCCCCGTTCCGGCGCAGGAACGCCGCCGGCTAGATCTCTTCGAACTCCTGACGGAGCGAGCGGAGATACGGCAGGCGCGGCGAGATCCGGGTCCGGAACTCCTTCCGCATCTCGTCGACGCTCGCGGCGAACGAAGCGAACTCGTCGAGGTTGCTCCAGTTCTCCATGCTCAGCCGCTCGAGCAGCCGGCGCAGGACCGGGGGGCTGATGATGTCTTCGGTGTAGCGGGGCAGCGACCAGGCGTTCTTCTCGCACATCTTCACGACCCGCAAGAACAGGGCCCGCAGGCCCTCCTGCCAGTTGATGAGCTCCTGCTTGATGAAGAACTGGTCCTTGGGCGATTCGGTCAGGCCGAGCTTGGCCGACAGGCGCTGGCCCTCCTCGAGGGTCCGGTCGACCGCCGCGAGGAGCTTCTCCGGGTCGGCGATGACGATGTTGTCCTTTTGAAAATAATGGATCTCGCCGCTGCCGTTGGCCGGCTCGGTCCGGCGGTAGGTCTCGAGCTCGGCGGCAAGCTCGTCCTCGCTGGCGTCGCCGCTGTCCGCCGCGCGGGCCGGGGCCGTCTCGGCGGCGGGAACGGGCGCGGGAGCGGCCGGCTCCGGCTCGGGCCGGGGCTCGGGCTCCTCGGCGGGGGCGGGCCCGGGAGCGTCCGGCTCCGGCTCGGGCCGGGGCTCGGGCTCCTCGGCGGGGGCGGGCCCGGCGATGAGGTCCTGGATGACGGGGATCTCGGGGCCGGGCTTGGCCGCGGCGGCGGCGTCCATCGCCGCCAGGTCCGGCTCGGCCGCCGGCGGCGGCTCGACCCGGCCGAGGCTGGCCGCGGCCGTTTCGACGGCCAGCAGGTCCTTGATCTTGCGGAGCTTCTCGATCTCCTCGTCGAGGTCGACGTTGAGCGCCTCCTTCGGCTCCTCCGGGACGACCTCGGCGACGATGCCGAAGCGCTCGCGCAGGTCGTCCTTCAGGAAGGCGGCGCGATCGGCGGTCTTCGTGCGCAGCTCTTCGAGCCGCTCCTGGATGTCGTTGACGCGCTTGATCTCCTCGACCGTCGACTTGGCCAGGCTCTCGATCTCGGCCTGGAGCTTGAGGACCTTCTGGAAGCGGTCGCGGGCCTCATTGAGCAGGCCGGCCCGCTGCTCCTCGAAATCGCGGACCATGACCTTGTAATCGACGAGGGCGGTCTTCTCTTTTTCGAACTCGCGTTCGATCTCGTCCTTGCGCTCGCGGGCGGCCTCTTTCTCGCGGTTGATGCGCTCCAGGAGCTCGGAGTCGACGTCGCGGAACTTCTTCTGGAGGATGCGCTCGAGCTGCTCTTCGACTTCCTGGATGACTTGAAACGAGTCCCTGAAAATATTCGGGTCGTGTTCCATGGCCGCTCCTTAACCTTAGCGCGACTATTATGTGTAGCGCGTCGCTTTCTTGTCAAGGGAAAAACGGCGAACTTGAACGCGAAAATAAAAAGAGGTATAAAAAACCACGCCATGAAGGAAGCTGGGGTTGTTCTCGTCGTCGAAGATGACAAAAAACGGGCCGAGATTTGCGGAATTTTGTCGCGCAAAGGCATCGAGGTCGACGCCCGGAAGGGCCTTCCCGCGGCGCCGGACGCCGGCGAGGTCCGCCGCCTGAAGAAAGAGCTGGCCGTCCACCTGCGCCGGTCACGCGAGCTCGAAGAAGCCTACGACACGACCCTCGAGAATTTCATGGCCGCGCTCGACCTGAGGGACGTCGAGACCTACGGCCACTCCAAGACCGTGGCCCGCTACAGCCACGTGCTGGCCGAGGC